>Ga0209919_1000001_pt1 | contig 299346 bp, 293 predicted proteins | sample SalPon2A_C_D2_MG_FD_185721 | JGI IMG/M metagenome (GOLD analysis project Ga0209919, IMG submission 185721) | Soil microbial communities from South San Francisco under conditions of wetland restoration - Salt Pond MetaG R2A_C_D2_MG (SPAdes)... | ecosystem: Environmental > Terrestrial > Soil >... | reverse complement strand
ATGGAGGCGATGGCCTCGCACCGGCCCTATCGTGCGGGACTGGGCCTCGACATTGCACTGGAGGAGATCGAAAAGAATGCCGGCAGGCTTTATGATTCGAAGGTGGTGGGCGCCTGCCTCAGGCTCTTCCGCGAGCAGGATTACAAGATTCCTGGCTGATCCTCGCATTCGAGGTGGATGCTCAGGGCATGGATAACCGATGGAAACAGGGGCGCGAGCACCTGATGGATCATGCGGTGGCACTGCAGTCGGGATTTTCCGGCCAGGGCCTGCGCTGCGATACGAACCACAAAGTGTCCGCCGCCGCTTTCCCTCACGCCGGCATGACCGGCATGCTTCCATGACTCATCCTCAATTTGCAGAAGAGTGGGCTGGAATGCCTGCTGCAGGGCCTGCCGAATCAGCTCAGTGCCTTGACTCATGCATCCGGATCCTTTTGCCGATACAGCGTACAGGTCTTGCCGATCTGACTGACGATTTCTGACCGTGTCGCCTTAGCCAGCTGTGCGGCGGTTTCACGGCGCTCTTCCCGGTTGTCCAGTGCAATGTGGACTTTTAACAGCGGGTGGGAATCCAGGGCCTGCCCGGTTTCCTGTACCACGCCAGCCGTTAATCCCTTGCTTCCGATGCGGACAATCGGCTTCAGATGATGGGCCTCGGCTTTCAATGTTTTCTTCCTGCTATTGTCTAATGGCATATTTTCTCCGTTGGCGCGGCATGTTAGCTGTATGATGATTGTTGGTATAGACATAGATATTGCCCATTCAACATGATCACACGGATGATGTTGAGAGGATGTATGGGAAGGCTGAATAATACTTTTTCGGCGGGCCCTTGCGCTTCAGGCGGTAACGGCACCCGGCATTGCCCGGCACCGCTGTTTTGATAGAGTGGAGCGGTGCAAACAACTCAGAGAGACCACCTGCCGGATATGGATCCGCCCAGTATTGATGAAGATTTGGCGTCAGAGGAGTTGTCGCCACGGTTTCCTGTTCGCTGGCGCTGGACGATGCTGGTGGGGTTTGCAGTTGCGGTATCCATTGTCGTCCTGTTTCTGATCATCCTCGATATGGAGCGCGATGCCTGGCTGGACAGTCAGGCGGCGCAGGCTGAAGTCCAGGTGGACAGGCTTGCCGACAGTTTGAAAATTCCGATGCTGGCAGGCAGTACGGCTGAAATTGAATTGACAGTTCAGGGATTTCTGAAAAAGGTGCCATCCGTGATGGGTGTACACCTGCAGTATACCAACGGTGGAGATCAGCATTTCGGCACCGTTGAGGAAGATGACGCCCTGTTGCATGAATTGCCCGCAAACACATCGGTGAAACGCTTGCCTGCCGAACGCATGTGGTATGTGAAGAAGGTCGTCTATGCCGGCACCACGATAGGCTCCGTCGCTGTGCGTTTTTCAGAACAGGCGTGGCAGGAGCTGGCCGGGGAACTGGTAACGCGTATCTCGATTGCGGCAGTGGTCGTGATTATCCTCTCGAGCATCCTGGTGTACTGGATTGCGGGCCGCATGAGCCAGCCACTGGAAATGCTGGCCAATGCTGCGCGGCATGTGGCCTACGGTGATTACACGATTCGTCTGCCGGTGCGCGGCAATGATGAGATTTCCGATGCGATCTCCCAGTTTAATTCGATGGTTGGAGAACTGGCGCACAAAGAGGAACTACGCGATGTGTTCGGACGTTATTTGAATCCGAAACTGGTTTCCGAGGTGTTTGACACCGGACAGGTGAAGGTGGCGAATCGCCGCCAGGAAGTGACAGTACTGTTTGCCGATATGGTTCAGTTCACGTCTTTTTCCGAATCCACTTCAACAGAGGAAGTGGTGGATGTGCTGAACAAGCATTTCGAGGTGTTCCACCGGGTGATTGATTACTACGGTGGTCACGTGGACAAATACATCGGCGATGCGGTGATGGCTGTATTCAACCATCCGAATGAGGATCCCGACCATGCCCGGCATGCCGCCAAGGCCGGACTGGCGATGACGATTGCGTGCAGCAAGCTGGGCGTGCTGCGCTCCAATGGTGAGCCGATATCCTTTCGCGTCGGTTTGAACCGGGGTGAGGCGATTGTTGGCAATATCGGTGCGGCCGAGAGGCAGGAATATACAGTGATCGGAGATACCGTGAACGTCGCTTCGCGTATGGGTGGTTTAGGCGAGGGTGGCGAAGTTGTGATGTCCGAGGCAACATTCGCGCTGTTGGGTGACGGATTTGAGTTCAATAGCATCGGTATCCAGGACATCAAGGGTGTGAGCCGGCCACTCCAGTGCGGCTCCGTTCGGCCGGCGAATGATGAGGTGGTTAGAAATATTGCCCATGCCGTGGCCCTGGCATTTGATCTGACCCTGCCATCCGATGTGCGTCATATTATTGGAGATATCTGAGTTTATGAAACGTTTTGCAAGTTATGCCATGATGGCAATGCTAATGTCCGGCTGTGCAACAGCAGGCATGGACAAGCTGTCGCTTGCATCGTTCAGTATTTTCAATAATTTCGCGGCTGTGCAGAAAGACTTCGATAAGGGCCGCATCATGGAGGCTCGCGCCCGCGTGCTGTCGATGGATAAGAACAGCGAAGATTATGAAAAAGCCCGAGCATTTCTGGCGAGGAAAATTGAACCGGCACGGGTACGGCTGCTGAATCATTATACCGCGCGGGCCAAAAGAGCCGAGGCCAATGGGGAATGGTATTCCGCCGAACAAACCTACGATCAGGCTGCGACATTTTCTCTTAATCCCTCAGATTTGCAGAAGAAACGCGATGCGATGGAGGTCAATTTCCGTCAGGCGCGTATGAATGCCCTGCTCAAGGAGCGGCGCATTGAGGATATCGAACTGCTGTCACATCAGAACGCATATGAGGCTCCCAAGGGTGTACCTGTGCAGGATGAGATCTTCGTGCGCAAACGTGAGCAATTTCAGGAGGCGATTCAGACTCGCGCCGAGCTGGCCTATAGCGAGGCCAAGCGTTTTTTACGCAAGGGATACCCTGCGGTTGCCTACATGGAAATCGAATCACACCTGCGACTTGATCCGCAATCCGAGTCGGGCAAATCGCTGCAGGATGAAATCAAGGCGGCCCTTCCCAAGGGGATCGTGATTCCAAAGTTTGATGCTTCGAAGGGATCAACGTCCGGCGAACGGGTCGTTCAGCGGGTTGTGTTGCCGAAGAGCGTTTCTGCAGAGCAAATTCAGGCACTCATCAAAAAGGGCGACCTGATTACCGCCAGACAGTATGCCACAGTTTATCGGCGTGAAGGAGGCAAGGGCGCAGCCAAGCTGCTCAAGCAGATTCAGGCGGCGATCACCGTTGAGGCGCAAGCCAAATACAATCGCGGCAGTTTGTTCTACCGCAAGGAGAATCTTGATCTTGCCATCAAGTACTGGAGCGAAGCGGTGGCGCTGGAGCCGGAAAATATCGAATACAGTGAGTCATTGCGTCGGGCACAGCAGCTGAAGGAGCATCTTGAATTGCTGCGTCAGGAAGCTGAGTCCGAGCAAGCGCCAGCAAAGGGGCAGTAATGAGAGATTCCATTCTGCAGCCACGGCGGAAAACCCGCCAGGTGATGGTCGGTAATGTGCCTGTTGGCGGGGATGCCCCGATCGCCGTACAGTCGATGACCAATACCCTGACCACGGACATCGATGCCACGGTGGCCCAGGTTAACCGCCTGGCCCAGGCAGGGGCGGATATCGTGCGAATCTCGGTGCCCGATCCGGAATCGGCTGCGGCCATGCCGGAGATCCTTGCACAGACGAATGTTCCCATCATTGCCGACATCCACTTCAGCTACAAGATGGCGCTGGCTGCCCTGGATGCAGGCGTGCATGGCCTGCGCCTGAATCCGGGTAATATCGGTGGCCGGGACAGGGTGGAGCGTGTGGTGAAGGCTGCAGCCGAACGCGGTATTTCGATTCGCATCGGCGTAAATGCAGGGTCTCTGGAAAAGGAGTTCAACGACAAGTATGGCGAGCCCTGTGCCGATGCCATGGTTGATTCGGCCCTGAGCCATATCCGCATCCTGGAGGATATGAACTTTCACGATATCAAGGTTTCCCTGAAAGCCAGCAATATCCCGATGACGGTTGCGGCCTATCGCAAGCTGGGCGAACTTGTCGATTATCCCTTTCATCTCGGTATCACCGAGTCCGGTAGCGGTTTTGGCGGCACGATCAAGTCGTCAGTCGGCCTGGGTCTGATCCTGGCCGATGGCATCGGCGATACCATCCGCGTGTCGCTGGCTGCCCAGCCGGAGGAAGAAATCAGGGTGGGTTTTGAGATTCTTAAATCCCTGGGGTTGCGGCACCGGGGTGTTAATCTGATCGCATGTCCTTCATGCGCCAGACAGAAATTCAATGTGATTGAAGTCGTGGCCGAGCTGGAGGGGCGCCTGGCACATATTCAGGAAAGCCTTGATGTGGCGGTCATTGGTTGTGTGGTCAATGGACCCGGGGAAGCGAAAGAGGCGAGTCTTGGTATCACGGGCGGTTATCCTGTGCACATGATGTACAAGGACGGAGAAAAGGCCGAGAAGGTAAAGTCCTCTGACATGATTGATCATCTGGTGGAAGAAGTGGAACGTCGTGCAGCAGCTATCCGTGAAAATAAAACCAACTGAACTTTTCCATCTCCTCGCCATCATTCCGATGCTAGTACTTGCGTCCTGTTCCGGCGTATCCATCGGCCTCCCGATTGGAGGCGTTATGGTTGGCACCACGGTATCAACCGGTGGTGAAGTTGGCGTGGGAGCATCCAGCAGGGGCGGAAGCATCGGCGTGTCGGGGAAGGCCGATCAGCATCCCGGTTTCGCAGATGTGCCTGATGATGATACAGCAAAGGATCATGTTTCTGAGGATGAACACGACTCGGCCCAATTGGCGGAAAATTCCGACAGCAGTTCAGATGAAGGAAAGGAATAATTATGGCGGCTAAGAGTCTGCAGAGTATCCGGGGTATTCATGATGGATTGCCTGATGAAGTGCGTCGCTGGCAACGGGTGGAAGAGGCCGCACGGCATATTTTTTCCCGCTATGCATATTCTGAAGTACGCCTGCCTGTACTTGAATCGACAGAGCTTTTCGTGCGTTCCATCGGTGAGGAGACAGATATTGTCTCCAAGGAAATGTATGCCTTTACAGATCAGGGCGGCGATAACATTTGCCTGCGTCCGGAAGGGACAGCAGGCTCCGTGCGAGCATACCTGCAGGGCGGGCTAACCCGTTCTGGCATCCAGCGCTGGTATTATATCGGGCCGATGTTCCGGCGCGAGCGGCCGCAGAAAGGGCGATTGCGCCAGTTTCAGCAGATCGGCGTGGAAATGTTCGGTGCTGGAGGGCCCGTTGAAGATGCGGAGATGCTGGCGATGGCACATGCGTTTCTGGCTGAACTCGGCGTTCCCGATCTGCAGTTGCAGATCAATTCACTGGGTTGTCCGGTGTGCCGCCCCGGATATCGGGATGTGCTTGTCAACCATCTGAAAGAGCGGGCCGATAAACTTTGCCACACCTGCAATGAGCGCATTGAGAAAAATCCCATGCGCGTGCTCGATTGCAAGGTGGCCTCCTGCCAGGCCGAACTGGGCGATGCACCAGAGATGGTGAATCACCTGTGCCCTGAATGCAGCGATCATTTTGCCGGCCTCAAGCAGGGACTGAATGCACTGGGCGTTCCCTATATCGTCAATCCGCGCATTGTGCGGGGGTTGGATTATTACAACCGCACCGCCTTCGAAATCGTCACCGATAAGCTCGGCGCACAGGGCACTGTGCTGGCGGGCGGCCGCTATGATGGTCTCGTCGAAGAGCTGGGTGGCCCCGCGACACCGGCCATCGGTTTTGCCGCAGGGCTGGAGCGTTTGGCGATGCTGCTCGATGACGTTGAACCGCAGCAGCCTGATTTGGCCATTGTGACGATTGGTGATGAAGTGCTGGCGTATTCCCTGCAGCAGGCGGCCAGCCTGCGCGCCGCAGGTCTTTCGGTGGTGCACTGTGGCGGAGGCAATGCCAAGCGACAGTTCAAGATGGCCGATCGCGAGGGTGTTCGATTTGTTGCAGTGATTGGTGCCGATGAAAAGAAGGCCGGCAAGGTGACTTTGAAGAACATGTCTTCGGGTGAGCAGAAGGTTATAGACGCTGCATCCGTCGCCCGAGAGGTTGAAACTTAACTTATTTTACTGGAAAGAGTTTGTCCGGGAGGGTCTATGCGTGCTTGGTATTGATCTTTCGGCGCACAACCTTGGCTCTTTAGTCGGCAACCCTGAGTATGGTTAGGGTTTGTGATGAATTTAATCGTTTGGATCGTGAAACGGGCAGGCCGGACCAGCACCAAATTCACACTGCTGAAAATACTCGGTTTTTTCTTTTCTTATAAGAGCATTTTCACAGGCGCACAACGCATCTACGATGGGAATCAGCTTGTCAGCATTGAAAGGTTTCTCAAACAGATAACATAGTTGGCTGGCTGCGCGTTGACGGTTGTTGCTGATCTTGTAGCCAGTCATAAGAAGAATTTTTTGGAATGGGAGTTTTTCGTGAACTTTAAGTGCTAAATCATAACCATTCATACCAGGCAGAACGATATCACTAAGCACAATCGTCGGCTTTTGAAATTCAGTTGACTGGAGATATTCAAGATACTGTTCGGCAAACTCAAAGAACAACACATCGTATCCCGCACGATCTAACAGTGCTTTCAAAATATTACGGATAGAATCTTCGTCATCAATGACATGTATCATGGAGGATCCCTATGCCCCATTATAGCACATATTCTGGATTAAATTTTCATCCGCGACAAAAAATCAAGACTCATTCCCGATCTTATATTTAGCCATGCATCGGTTAGCCTGGCTGGCGAAAGTTAAACGGGTTAAATCCCCTCGGCGAAGCTGACCCGATCACTGCCGGCAAAGACAGGGGTAGACAGATACTTTTCTCCGCCATCAGGGAAGATGGCGACAATTTCACCCGGCAACCCTTTTGCTGCCAATTCCTCGGCGATTTGAAGCGCTGTGGCAAGTGCACAGCCGCAGGATAGCCCGGAAAGGATTCCTTCTTTAGCAGCTAGTCTCTGTGTCAGGTCATAGGCTGCATCGGTGCTGATGCCGATTTTGCGATCGTAAACCGACGGATCATAAACGCCCGGTACGATGCTGGACTCGATATGCTTGAGCCCCTCGATGCCATGAAAGGGAGAATCCGGTTCGGCAGCAATGATCTGGATACCCGGATTGACCTTCTTCAGATAGCGGCCGGTTCCTACAAGCGTGCCGGATGTTCCCAGCGAGGCAATGAAATGGGTTACCTTGCCTTCGGTATCGCGCCAGATTTCAGGCCCGGTGGATTCCTCATGTGCACGCGGGTTGCTCGGGTTGTTATATTGATCCGGTTTGAAATACATATCGGGATCGGCTTCATAAATGCTGCGTGCTTTCATGATTGCGCCATCGGAACCTTCAAGCGGATCGGAAAAAACCAGATCTGCTCCAAAGGCACGGCAGATGCGCTTACGCTCATCCGATACATTGCCCGGCATGACCAGTCGGGCGCGGTACCCGAGCGCGGCCCCGATCATGGCTAGGGCAATGCCGGTATTTCCCGATGTTGAATCAAGAATCATCTTGTCTTTGTTGAGCAGCCCTTGATCTATGCCCTCCCTGATCATCCACAATGCAGGACGATCTTTCACCGAACCGCCCGGGTTGAAGCGCTCAAGCTTGGCATGGATGCAGATATTGTCCGGCAGGTGGCTGGCCAGATTTCTGATCTGCGCCATGGGAGTGTTGCCAATTAAATCAAGTATTGCTGTCAAATCACATCATCCTAAGTGTTAAATAATCAATTCACACCGAAGTATGGGTTAATTAAAGCCGGTTGCCAAGGGAATGGGGCACACCAGATTACTAAATCCCGGCTTCTGGCCAGATCAGGTCGGTGCTGTTGAGCAGAAAATTCCTGAGAACATCCGGTGAAACGTTCATCGCACGCAAGCTCCTGAGTGTGGTGCCTGCGTGACGTTTGGCAATCCTGTTGCCGGCGCTGTCTCTTACCAGGCGGTGGTGGATATAGACCGGCTCCGGCAATCCGAGAAGACTCTGCAGAAGCCGATGAATGGGAATGCTGTCGCGCAGATCTTCGCCGCGAATGATATGCGTGATGCCCTGTTCCGCATCATCGACGACCACGGCCAGATGATAGCTGATACCGATATCCCGCCGGCCGATGACAACATCATGATCCACAATGGCCGGATGGATGCCGCCCCTGTCATCCTGCCATGTCAGCGGAGAGCTCAGCATCGATAGCGCCTGCGCAACATCAAGCCGCCATGCGAAAGGCTGTTGTTCCATCTTCTCCTGCTGTTCTGCGGGGGATAGGCGGCGGCAGGTGCCGGGATAGTCCGGCGGCGGATCATCCCTGTGGGGTGCCAAGGACATGCGCTTGATTTCATCTTCAATGTCCCGGCGTGTGCAGAAGCAGGGGTAGATAACATGCATCTGTCGAAGTTTCTCAAGTGCTGCAAGATACATAGGTATGCGTTGGCTTTGCTTCAATACCGGCTCAGGCCAGCGTAGACCTAACCATGTCAGATCTTCAAGGATAGCCCTGGTGTACTGCTCCCTGCAGCGGGTGTGATCAATATCTTCAATGCGCAGCAGACACAAGCCCTGATTCAGTTCGGCCCACTGCATGCAACACAGTGCTGAATAAGCATTGCCGACATGAAGAAGACCGGTCGGGCTGGGAGCAAAGCGGGTGCGGAGAGGCATGGGTCAGGCGGTGCTAGGTCGGCACCCGAATGGAAGCCTGACTTTGATCGGTGGCAGGGGGCAGCAGCAGGGGTTGGCCTTCCTGCATGCGCTCGGGCCGCATCAGCATCTTGATTTCGTCCCCAGCAAGAAAACGTAAATCGTCATACGGGATCAAGGTTTTGCTGTCGCGAATAATGGCAATGGGCTGGACCCCGTGTGGAATGCGTACGTCAACCATACGATGCCCGATAAGCAGCGAGTTTTCCTCAACCACCCGGGTTTCATAAACCAGGCGTTTGCGATAAGCCTGATCGTTCCAGTAGGTGAACTGATAAGGCTTGGCGAAAAGTCGTCTCAATTGCAGCTGGTGAGTAAGACTGGCGTGTTTTTCCTGATCCCCTTCCTGCAGAGCGACATAAATTTCGGGGATATGAAAATCTTCCTTGGCCAGGCGGGCAATGAGCATGTTGTGATCGGACGAACCCGTCATGATAAGTGCTGCCCCGATTTCCTCGGCGTGGACGATTTCCATGTATAGAGGGTCCAGCGCATTGCCTCGCACGGCTTGATAACCCGAGCGTTGCAGATTGGTGATGACTTCGGCATTGAGATCAAGAAAGCGAACTTCGCGATCTTCCCCAAGCGCCCGGCCGATTTCCGCACCAATCTGGCCACCGCCTATGATGAGTACCGAGCGGTCATCACCACCGGCAATGGCAAGAAGCTTTTTCAGGGGGCCGGCCAGAAGACTGTAAAAGAGTACGGAGGCGATGATAATGATATATACAAGGGCCATAAGCATGTCGGCTTGCGAGTGATCCTGCTCATGCAGGATCAGGCCAAACAGGGAGGTAATACCTGCTGCCACAACACCGCGCGGTGCCATACCGGCAAGGTATGCGGTTTCATTCCACTTCATTTGGCTGCCAACGGTGGAGAAAGCCGTAACCAGCGGGCGGGCAATCAGGGCTAGGATGACAAAAATGAAAACACCCTGAGGCAAATAGACCCGTACAATTTCCAGATTCAGGTTGGCCGCCAACAGAACAAACAGCACGGAAATAAGTAGCATGGAAAGGCTGCCCTTGAAGTGTCGCAATTTCTGGATATCCGGCAGTTCCATGCGCTGCAGTGTGGCTCCCATCATCAGCATGGTCAGCAGGCCAGCCTGCGACGAAATGTGGTCGGCCAGGGAAAATAAACCCCATGCAGATGCCAGCGTGATGACTGATCGGACTTCAAAATCACGCACCCACGAACTGGACAGCAACCAGGCAAGCAGGCGGCCACCTGCGAGCCCAACCGCAGCCCCAACCGCAGCCTTGGTAAAGATATCCTGCAGGATAAAGCTGATCGGCATATCCGGCGTCATCGCCACCTCAAGCATGACGATTGCGAGGATGGCTCCAATCACATCAATCAGCATCGCCTCGCCTGTCAGGATATGACTGATGGTACGGCCCAGGCGCATTTCACGCACGATGGGCAGGATGACCGTTGGCCCGCCCACGGAAACAAGCGTGCCGAACAGCAGCGCCAGGGGCCATGCGACGCCTGCAATGTAATGGGCGGCTGCCCCTCCGATCACCGTGGTCAGCAATGGCCCGAATGTAACCAGCCTGGCTACAACCCAGCCGTGTTCGCGCAGGGCTTTAAGATTGAGATTCAGACCGCCTTCAAAAAGAATAATCGCCAGCCCGAGTTCGACCAAGGTGTGCAGGGCCGGTTTCAGGCTTTCCACGTTCAGCCAGTGCAAGCCGTATGGGCCCAAGGCCATGCCGCCGACAAGCCAGAGAAGAATAGGCGGAAATCGCAGGCGCCCGGATACGATCTGGGCCGTAATGGCGATCAGGACAGCAATGACAAATGCGGTTGTGGGGTTGGTCGTTTCAGCAAGCATTGAAGTGAGGCTGCCGCCCGACAGTCGTCACGGCAAGATGTTTTGTATGGCAAATTTCTTGTTGTTGCCCCATATGAAATTAAGCATGTTTTATTGCACACAGGCGCTCATTGGCGAGCGCAATGCTGCTGAAAAACCATGATTCGGGTGTGGAAAAATTTTATTTCGAATTCATGCATGGTTCATGATTTAAAAACAAACTGCGGCCGTTTTTAAAACAAGGAGGTAAGATATTGAAACGTTCAATCAAGGTGGGTCTTTTAGGCGCATCGTTGCTGGTTGGTGCCGGCGTATCTTTTGCGGCTGACCCGTATATCGGGGCATCGCTTGGCGCATTCAACATCGGAACAGGTGTTAACAAGAAGGCAGTGGCGGGCGGATTTATTCAGCTCGGAGATAATTTCTCGGAATATCTGGGTGGGGAAGTCCGTATTGGCGCTTCCGGAAGCACCGGCGAAGAGTTTCCTCCCCAGGCAAGTTCCAAGATCGACTGGTTTGCCGCAGCATTTGTGAAGCCGCATTATTCATTCAATGAAGACTGGATGGGGTATGGGCTTCTGGGTGTTGCAACCATTAAGGCGAGCCATACCGAGCCAGGCTTTGCCAAGCAGACCAAAACCAGAACAGGCTATGCCTACGGACTGGGTGTGGAATACAAAGCGGCAGAGCAGATCGGTCTGAATGCCGAATGGTCTCATATGCTGAGCAAGCCGAAAGCGACAGCAGCAACGATTCAGACAAATTTTCAGGGTGTTGAGGCCAGTGTTTTTACTGTTGGCGTTAAGTATCACTTTTACTGATCAACGCAAATGCACGGAAAAAGGGTGGCTTGAGCCACCCTTTTTTATATGAATATCTGATAATCAAAAAATAAGTGGCGGGTAGGTTCATGGGGAAGTCGGTGTTATGATGCGCGCTGCTTTTTATAGAGATGCCTGTCGGTTGTTAATCAGCAGGATGGGTGAACGGGGTAGCATGTCATGAATCTTTCAGAGCGCAGGAGTGTTTTTTCGATAGCAGGCATCTATGCGCTGCGTATGCTCGGCCTGTTTCTAATTCTGCCGGTTTTCGCTCTTTATGCAGAAGGCCTTGATGGGGTTACCCCGATGCTGATTGGCCTCGCACTCGGGGCTTATGGCTTCACCATGGCTATGTTACAGATTCCCTTCGGATGGTTGTCCGACCGGATCGGGCGTAAACCGGTTATTCTTGCCGGCTTACTTATTTTTGCCGCCGGCAGCGTCGTGGCGGCTATGGCCGACTCGATCTGGGGAGTGATTCTCGGGCGTGCTCTGCAAGGTGCTGGAGCGATCGCGGCAGCACTGATGGCTTTGCTGGCCGATTTGACGCGAGAAGAGATCCGCAGCAAGGCGATGGCAGTGATCGGCATGACCATCGGCACGTCTTTTACTGTGGCGTTAATTGTAGGGCCCTTGCTCGACAATTGGGTTGGTGTTGATGGTATCTTCTGGCTAACCGCCATATTTGCCCTGCTCAGTATGGTTGTTCTGTATAAGGTGGTGCCGGACCCCGGTCATTTAACCCTGCATCGTGACGTGGAATCCCGTCCCGGGGAATTTGGTCGTATTCTGACAAATGTGCAGCTGCTGCGTCTGGATGTCGGCATCATGCTTTTACATGGCATTATGACCGCCATGTTTATCGCACTCCCGTTCGTGCTGCGCGATCATCTTGGCGTGCCAGCCATGCACCATCCCTGGGTATATCTTCCGGTGCTTGTTGTTGCCATGGGTGTCATGATTCCCCTTATTATCGTGGCTGAGAAAAAAGGCAAGATGAAGCAGGTGTTTATATCATGCATTGCCCTGATTGCGACGGCCTGCCTGTTACTTGGGGGCTTTCACGATAAAATGGTCAGCGTTATTGTCGGCCTGTTCCTGTTTTTTATTGCGTATAACGTTCTGGAAGCAACACTGCCATCCCTGATTTCCCGCATGGCGCCCATTGATGCCAAGGGGACGGCCATGGGTGTTTATTCCACGTCACAGTTTTTTGGAGCTTTTCTTGGTGGCGTTCTTGGTGGTTGGTGCTACGGCGTGTTTGATGTGCAGGGAATTTTTTATGGTTCGGCGGCGATTGCAGGAGTCTGGCTGCTGATCGCCATGGGTATGCATCTGCCGGCCATGCGTTCGGCTATCATGCGGCATGTCGCATCCGATGTGGATGCCGAATCCCTGCAGGCCCAATTGCTCAACGTTGCCGGTGTTCATGAGGTGATCGTCGTACAGGAAGAAAATACTGCATTTTTACGCGTGGATAAGAAGTTGCTGGATTCCGAGGCCCTTGATGCCTTGCTGGGTCGCGACTTGTCGATCGAGCCAGAATCGGCACGTACCTGATAGGAGTTTTTTGCATGTCATCAGTTTCTCATACGGCCCGTCCGGCCCTGCTCATCGTGATGGATGGCTGGGGTATCGGTTCCGGGGGCCCCGAAGATGCCATTGCCCTGGCCAACACGCCGGTATTTGACCATTTGTGGGCCAATTATGCCCATACCAGCCTGATGACCCATGGCCGCTATGTGGGGCTCCCCTCGGACAAGGATATGGGGGGCTCGGAAGTGGGTCATTTGACCATGGGCGCAGGCCTGATTCTGGATCAGGGGCCGACCCGCATTAATAAGGCCATCAAGGATGGGTCCTTTTACAAGTCTGATGCACTGCAAAAGATCATCGCTGTCGGAAAGTCGGGTGGGACGATCCATTTGCTCGGGCTGTTGTCCGACGGAAACATTCATTCCCACATGGATTATTTCCGGGCCGTGGTTAACCATGCTTTTGAGCAGGGCGTGCAACGCCTGCGCTTGCATGCGCTGCTGGATGGCCGGGATGTGGGTATTCAGAGCGCGCAGAAGTACATCTGCGAAATGAGTGAGGCGTTTGCCTTTATCAATGGCAATGCCGGATTTGATTATGCTTTTGCTTCAGGCGGCGGCCGCGAGCGGGTGACCATGGATCGTGACAGGGACTGGTCCAAGGTTGCTGCGGGCTGGAACCTGATGGTGCATGGCACGGGTGAATACCGTTTCAAATCGATGATGGAAGCCGTCGATTGGTTCCGCAAGCAGACCCCCGGTCTTGTTGATCAGGATATGCCCGGCTTTGTCATTGTGGACGAGGCGAACCAGCCTGTCGGAACCATTCAGGATGGCGATGCGGTGGTAATGATGAATTTCCGTGGCGATCGGGCGATTGAGATTACCGAAGCCTTTGAGCTGGATGATTTTGACGGCTTCGACCGCGGTGGTGTTAGTGGCAAGGGGCCTGATGTTACCTACGCAGGCATGATGGTTTACGACGAGGACAGGAATCTTCCCGCCTTGCAGTTGATGGGCCCGGCCAGTGTTGAGGCACCTTTCGGCAGACGCATCCTGGAGCTCGGTATCAGGCAGTTTCGTCTGACCGAAACCCAGAAATATCCACACGTAACCTTCTTTTTTAACGGTGGTTATCGTGAGCCGCTGGATGCCTCAATGGAAGATTACATCCTGATTCCATCGGATAAAGGTGTGTCCTTTGCCGATACCCCTGAGATGAAGGCACCGGAGATTGCCGACAAGGCCGTCGAACTGGTTGAGTCGGGCCGTTATGGCTTTGGCCTGATCAATTTCGCCAATGCCGACATGGTCGGGCACTGCGGTAAGGTGGAGCCGGCTATCGCCGCGATTGAGGCAGTTGATGCTGCTGTCGGACGCATTATCGAGGCTCTGGAGAAGGTTGGTGGCTGCGCCCTGATCACTGCCGATCACGGTAATGCGGAGGAAATGCAGATACTCCTGAAGAACGGAGAAAAAGAGTCATCTACCAAGCATTCGGTGAATCCGGTTCCGTGTATTCTGTTTGATCCGGCATATGATGGTTCCTATCAGCTCAGGCAGCCGGATGCAGGCGACGATATTAATACCATGCCCGGGCTTTCCCATCTGGCGGCCACCCTGTTTGAGGTTATGGGGCTGGATGTTCCGACGGATTTGAATCCGTCGCTGATCGTGCGCGGGTAGAGTCGCTGCTGCGGAATTAGTGCTTCAGGGCAGAACCCAAGGCGCTCATCTCATCTGCCGTAGGTTCAATGTCGCCCCTCACGATTGATACCTGCTTTATGTCGCTGATGGCCAGAGCAAACCTGGCCAAGGCCTGGCGAACGTGTTCGCTGATATCGGAAGTCACTAATAATTGTCCCGCAGCTTTGTACTTGCTGCGTTCAAATGATTTGCGGGCGGCCTTCCGGGCTTCTTCACCGCTGATGGCGTCGAAGCGTGCCCAGCCCACTTTCGTGTTGATCTCCAGAGCGCCGAGATCGGTTTCAACATTCAGCACTTCGACCTTGTCTACAGCGAGTTTCAACATGCCATTTTCGAAACTAAGCACATGCAAAGATTCGGGGCGTACGCCGTAATACACCTTGATCGGGGCACGCACGCGTGCCTCGGTCATGCCTCGTGGCAGCGTCAGACCCAGCACATGCACAAAGGCATGGCTACCCCATTGTTGTTCATGCATGGTCTGGATAAAGCCGGCCTGAATGGCGGCATGAGCCTCTATTTTCAATAATTGGTCGTTGAATTGCTCAACTACCGTGCGGCTCTGCCATGGCGCAATCGACAACAGAAGCACCGGCACGGCCAGAAGCAGCAACAAGATCAGGCGTATAAACCAACGGAACATCATAACATGCTAGCACATTCGGCATGATTGCATGTGATTTTTCGCACGTTGCGGAGTTTTCTTCCCGGATTGCAAAAAGGCGAATGACTGACGCGCCTCTGATCAGACGCTAGGCTGCGCTAAACGGAGGATTCATGAACTACACAGCCCGGCAATCATTCGACCATGATCAACCTTCTTGCGTCGGTATCCTGCTCACTAATCTGGGCACCCCGGATGCGCCGGACACACCTTCTCTGCGGCGTTACCTGAAGGAATTCCTTTCTGATCCGCGTGTTGTTGAGCAACCACGCTGGTTGTGGTGGCTGGTTCTGAATCTGGTTATTCTCAACATCCGTCCGGCAAAATCAGCTGCGGCCTATCGCAGTGTATGGATGGACAGGGGTTCGCCGTTGATGGTGCACAGCCTTGATCAGCAGGCCGGCTTGCAAAAGCTGATGGGCAATGATGTGCATGTGGAGTTGGCCATGCGTTACGGCAATCCATCCATTGCATCCGCCATGGAAAAGCTGCGCGAAAAAGGCTGCACCAAGATACTCGTGTTCCCGCTCTACCCTCAATATTCGGCCACCACGACCGGTTCGACCTTCGATGCGGTTGCTGAACAGCTGATGCATTGGCGGCGGGTGCCGGGGATGCGCATGGTTGATGCCTATCACGATCATCCGGCTTATATCGGGGCGTTGGCAGCCAGTGTAAAGAAACACTGGGACGAATTCGGCAGGCCAGAGCGCCTGCTGATGTCATTCCACGGTATTCCCCAGCGATATTTCGATAATGGCGATCCTTATCCATGCATGTGCCGCAAAACAGCGCGCTTGCTGGCCGAGTCTCTGACATTGAAGGAGGGAGAGTGGTTTGTAGCCTTTCAGTCACGCTTTGGCCGCGAGCCTTGGGTCAGCCCGTATGCAGATTCAACACTGAAGAACTGGGGTGCTGAGGGCATTGGGCGCGTAGATGTGATTTGTCCCGGCTTTTCCTCCGATTGCCTGGAAACGCTGGAAGAGATTGCTGTAGAGAATCGCGGCTATTTCATTGAAGCAGGCGGTAAGGAGTTGCTATATATACCAGCTTTGAATAGTGATGAAACTCACATTCAGGCCCTGGCCGGAATTGCCAGAGAGCATTTAAGTGGCTGGGTAGACTAAACGATTACTCAGGGACGGCAGCTATGCGGTGTGGATTGATCCAAGGCTGCTCGGCATCTTATTTGAAGATACAGTGTTTTGTATAATCCGCAGCTTCATTTGCTGTCCACTCAGCCTTTGGTTTTTCCTTCATTTGCTTGCACCAGCCTTCACTCCCCACTTCCGGGGAGCAGCCTGTGACCATAAACGCAAAAGCAGTCAATATGATGAGGGGAATAGTTTTTTTCATGATTTCATCTCCTTCACTGTACAGGTTGTTGATGAATATAGTCTTTAAAATTGGAAATAGAAATTCCAAACCGCGTTGTTGGTGCCCTTATTGGCTTCAAGCTGACGCCGCCTGGCCGTTAGAAACTGCCAAAACCAAAGGAAGAAAGCTTTGCCGAGAAGGCTTTGTTCTTTTCGCAAGCAGCCAGAATGGATTCTCGGGAAAATGCCAGCACATGCGTCCAACCTGTCGAGCGAACATCAGCGGTCGGGGCAAAGCCCAGCGATGACACTTCGCCGATAATCTCACCGGCTGGCCGGTGGGCGATGATTTTCCCATCTTTGACAATATCAACACCGCCATGGCAGATGAAGAAAAGAGATTCATTGGCCTTTCCCTTTTCTATCAGCATTTGTTTTGGCGTCAGGGCAATGGGTTCGGCATCCAGAAACAGATCCCTTCGGGCTTTTTCCGGCAGAGTCTGAAATAGCGGGTGAACAGCCAGCAGGATGTCGAGGTCGCGCAGGTGAGCCGAAAGCTCGAAAATTTCGCGGATGGGTCCTGCATCCGGGTGATCGGATAACAGGACGCGTGCATCCTTTGCATCAAGTTCGTACACAACACAGTCGCTTGCGGCCTGCCATTTTACAGGCGGCAGGTTTTCCGGCCGCAGAAAACTGCGGACGCCGAGCGCTTCACCAGGTCCATAGCAATATACAGGGATATTTTCACCGTCGACACTGGCGAACACATTCACTTGCCCTTCCTGAATAAGGCGAATTCCATTAAAGCCCCCGCTGGCTCCCGGCAGCCATGTTCCGGACCCATAGGACTGCTCTTTGCCTTTTTCGAAAAAAAGGTGCTGGGTAGCTTCAGGGAGACTCTGTAATTGATTGAGAAATGTCATAAGCTCATCCTAAGCAGCCAATTTAACCCTGAGGTGATGGCTGTCACTTTTCAGTTTGTGTATGCCCATCACTGCTGCCCAGGTTTGAAGCCGGGGTGGTGTTGAGGTAGGGCGGCATCAGCTTGATGCTCGCTGCATGCTCGAGTTGTTTGAACCATTCTTCCATTTGAGCCTGTTGCAGCTGGCTCTGGATTTCATCCCGAACCTCGGCAAGGTCTTTTCTGCTGGCCGGGCGTTTCCCTATTACTTCAATGATGTGCCAGCCGAATTTTGTTTTTACAGGTTCGCTCAGCGTATTCAGTTCGAGTGCAAAGGCGGTTTGCTCAAACGGTTTCACCATCACGCCGCGTGAAAACCAGTTAAGGTCACCGCCGCGGGATTTGTTGCTGTCGTCAAGCGATTCACTGGCGGCGAGGGCGGAGAATGTGGCTCGTTTGCGTTTGAGTGCCAGCAAAATGTTCTTCGCCTGCTTTTCCGTGGCGACAAGGATGTGACGGGCGTGAATCTGCTCGGGAACGGTGAATTCATCCGGATGCTGGTTGTAATAATTCTGAACGGCTGATTCCTGGATTTTGGGCATGTGAGACATCTGCCAGTTTTTTGCCGCTTCGATGAGAATGTCCCGGCGGGCCATATTGATGCGCTGGCGAATTGACGGGTCAAGGTCGAGGCCGAGCGCGGTGGCCTTCTGGCTGACCAGATTGCGCCGGATCAGGGTATGCAGGATATAGGAGCGAGCTTGCGGATCTTCCCTGAATTGCTGCAGGCTTTCCGGCATGGCGGCTAACTTCATGTCGATATCCCGTTCATAGATGGGGGCGCCGTTCACCGTGGCTGCAATCGGGCTGCCTTGCAGAGGGTTTATGGCGGCAGGTTCAGGCTGCTGCTGGCAACCGGCCAGAACAAGAATCGTTGTACCGAGCAGCATGATTCTATAATCCAATGTTAACACTCCCTTGTTTGTCAATTTCGCTAGGGTAGCGTGCTCAGCGAATTTGTTAAGGATGCTCTCGATTTGCAGAGGGGCGAAACTTTTATCGGCTCAGGCCAATAGTTTGAGGGGGAAGGTTCATGTCTCCAGTTGTGATGGCGATTCTGGTGCTCAGTCTTTACGTGGTGTTTTACCGCTTTTATGCCAAGGGCTATCTGGCGAAAAAAATCTTCGAACTTGATGACGCGAACCAGACGCCCGCCCATACCATGCGCGATGATGTGGATTATGTGCCGGCTGACAAATATATACTCTTTGGCCACCACTTTGCTTCGATTGCGGGGCTGGCGCCGATGCTCGGGCCGGCCATTGCAGTCATCTGGGGTTGGGTGCCGGCGCTGTGCTGGGTGGTGTTCGGAACACTGCTGGTGGGCGCAGTGCATGATTTTTCAGCACTTGTGCTGTCCATCCGTCACCGTGGACAAAGTGTGGGAACCATTGCACGCGATGTGATCAGCCCGAGAAGCAGGCTGCTGTTTCTGCTGGTTATATTTTTCCTGGTGGCGCTTGCCATGGGTGTGTTTGTGCTCGTGATTTCAGGTCTGTTCGCATCGCCTGATGCCGCCCATATTCCCGCCACAGCGCATCCAGAAGCAGTCTTTCCGACCTATTCACTGATGTTGATTGCCATGCTGATCGGCTTTCTTGTGTATAAGAAGAATCTGCCGCTGTGGCCGATGATTGCTGTCGGCTTTGTGCTGATGCTGGTCACCACGTCCATTGGTTTGAAGATGCCGATCACCGGCATTTCTACTGAGGGCTGGACATGGTCGCTGCTCGTGTATGCATTTGTGGCCAGTGTGCTGCCGGTCTGGTTGTTGTTGCAACCACGTGATTTTCTTAACTCTTTGCTGTTATATCTGGCCCTGTTCTCAATGCTGATCGGCTTTTTCATGCTTTCGCCCGACTGGGCCGCCCCTGCCATCAATCCGCATCCGGTTGGTGCTCCCCCCATGCTGCCATTCCTATTTATCGTGATTGCCTGTGGGGCTGTTTCCGGATTTCATGGTCTTGTGGCTTCGGGCACGACCTCCAAGCAATTGAACAAGGAATCCGATGCCCCGTTTGTCGGCTATGTCGGTATGATCGGAGAGTCACTTCTCGCATTGCTGGCTGTGCTTGCTACAACTGCCGGAGCTTTTTCCTCGCGCACCGAGTGGGAGTCGTTTTACGGTTCATGGGATAAGGCTGTCGGCCTGCATCAGAAACTCGGCGTCTTTATTCAGGGTAATGCCAACTTTATCCATCAGCTTGGCGTGCCTCTCGATTATGCCGCGGCTTTTATCAGTGTCGTTGTGGTCGGGTTTGCCATGACCAGCGTTGATACCGGAGCGCGCCTGCTGCGCTTTAACCTTGAAGAGATCGGCCAGACTGTCGGGGTAAAAGTAATTCAGAATCGCTATGTTGCAACATTTCTGGCCGTTGCCGCAATCGGATTTTTCGCATTTTTCAAGATGGATGGCAAGCCGGCCGGCCTGTTTCTATGGACGCTTTTCGGTACCACCAACCAGATTCTTGCAGGCCTGACTCTGCTGACGGTGACCATTTATCTATACCGCAGGAAGAAGCCCATTCTCTATACCATGCTGCCGATGCTGCTGGTGCTTGGGGCCACCATCTCCGGCATGGTGATGGGGATCGTCAAGGCTGTCGGCAATCAGCAATGGACCGTGGCTGCGGTTGGTGGGGTGATCTTCCTGCTGGCTGGCTGGGTGTTGATTGAGGCTCTGCTGGTTGTTAAACAGGTTAGACGGGAGCATGCCTCCCAGACCTGATAGTTCGGGTACGTGTCATGTTTGCGAATGCGGAACGACCAAACCTGCAGCATATTCCTGTTGGGTTCATTATGGCTGGGGTATAGCTTGCAAAAAATAGCGCACTTGTGGCTTATTCTTACCTAGGTGCCAAAGAATTTCTGGAGATAATACTATGCAATTGGCAATGATCGGACTCGGCCGCATGGGCGGCAATATGGTGAAGCGACTGGCGCAGGGCGGCCATGAAGTCGTGGCTTATGATGTGGATGCAGCGCCGGGCAAGGCTTTGGCAGGTGAACATTCGACAGTCACTGCTGCAAACGATCTGAAGGATGTGATTGCAAGGCTTAAGGCTCCCCGCGTGATCTGGGTGATGGTGCCGCATCAGTTTGTCGATTCGACGATCGCGAAATTGTTAGAGGCCGGGGTTGAAAGCGGCGATTTGATCATTGATGGTGGTAACTCCAACTACAAGGAAGGCCAGCAGCGCGGCTCCAATTTGGCGAAAAAGGGAATCCTGTTTGCCGACTGTGGGACCTCCGGCGGCGTCTGGGGGCTGAAGAATGGTTATTCGCTGATGATCGGCGGCACAGATGCGGCGATATCCCTTATTGCCCCGGCATTGACCACGCTGGCCTCGAATGATGGCAAGGGCTGGGGGCATGTCGGACCGGTTGGAGCAGGGCATTACGTCAAGATGGTCCACAACGGTATTGAATACGGCATGATGCAGGCTTTTGCCGAAGGTTTCGAGCTGATGCAGGCGAAAAAAGAATTTGATCTCGACATGCACCAGATTTCTCGCGTCTGGCAGCATGGCTCGGTGGTTTCTTCCTGGCTGCTGGATTTGATTGGCGATGCCTTGGAGCAGGATGTAGAACTCTCCAGTCTGTCCGACTGGATGGACGATTCCGGCGAGGGTCGCTGGACGATTAACGAATCCATCGATATGGCCATTCCCACTCCCGTGCTGACACTGGCGTTGCAGATGCGCTTCCGCAGCCGTCAGAGCGATGCCTTTGCCGGGAAGATTGTGAATGCCATGCGTGCCGGATTTGGCGGTCACGCCATCAAACCGGTCGATAAGTAAACATGAACGACGGCATCACTGACGATAAATTCGCCTCGCTGATCGGCAGTCAGCGACCTGAGCCAACGAATATTGTCATCTTTGGCGCCAATGGCGATCTGACCAAACGCAAACTGTTGCCGGCGCTTGCCCATATGCATCGCTGGAATCTGCTCGGCCATCATTCGCGGATCATTGGTGTGGTGCGCCAGAAATGGACGCATGCGCACTGGGTGAACTATGTGCATGACGAGTTGCTCAATTATTTCCCTGATGCGGTTCTGAACCCACCCTCGTGGCAAAAGATTGCTGAAAAGCTGCATGTGATCAGTGGCGATCTGGCAGACCCTGAAACGTATCGGGAGCTCGCGACAGCGCTGCATGCCGATGAGGGAAAAAAGAATGCCCTGTTTTATCTGGCGATTCCGCCCGCATGGTATGAGACCGTTGCCAAACATCTGCATCAGGCGGGGCTGGCGAACGAGTCTGATGGCTTTCGCCGCATCGTGATAGAAAAGCCGTTTGGCATGGACCTGGCCAGCGCAAGAGATTTGAACACCAGCATTCAGGCATATTTCGACGAATCCCAGATTTTCCGTATTGACCACTATCTGGGCAAGGAAGCGGTGCAGAATTTGATGGTTTTCCGCTTCGCTAATTCCGTGCTTGAACCATTGTGGAATCACAAATACATCGACCACGTGCAGATTTCGGTGTCGGAGACGCTCGGTATCGGTTATCGCGCCGGCTATTATGAAACCTCCGGAGCACTCCGCGATATGATTCAGAGCCACCTGATGCAGGTGATGGCGATGGTGGCCATGGAGCCGCCGGTGTCGCTGGATGCTGATGATGTCCGCGATGAAAAAATGAAGGTGCTGCGATCCATCCGCCCGTTCCGGTCTGAGGATATCGATCGTCTGGCTGTGCGTGCCCAGTACGGCGCAGGCAAGGTCGATGGCGAGGACCTGAAAGCCTACCGGGAAGAAGAAAAGGTGGCTGCCGATTCGTGCACGGAAACCTTTGCCGCAGTAAAATTCTATATCGACAACTGGCGCTGGCATGGCGTTCCTTTTGTGCTGCGCACGGGCAAGCGCCTGCCGTGCAGGGTTTCTGAAATCTGCATCCGTTTCAAGCAGCCGCCACAACATCTTTTCAAGGTGGATCACGATAGTGCGCTTAACAACGATCTCGTTTTCCGCCTGCAGCCGAATGAGGGCATGCAGCTGAGTATGACCGCCAAGCGTCCCGGGCTTGGTGTGGATTTGCGCAGGGTTGAGCTGGACGCCTCCTATGGTCTGGACGGCTCGGGGATGCCTGAGGCGTATGAAACACTCCTACATGACGTCATGCTTGGTGAGGCTGGCCTGTTTTCCAGGGCTGATGAAGTTGAAGAATGCTGGAAAATCGTGGCCCCTATTCTTGATGTCTGGTCGAATAAAAAATCCATCGAAACATATCCGGCTGGCAGTTTCGATGTGCCGGGTATGGACGAGTTGTTGGCTGATTGTGAGGGCGGGTGGCATGAGTTGTCCTGCACTGTTTCTGAAGATTAAGCACTTTTCCGATGCCGAGATGCTGGCGAGCGCAATGGCGGATGCTGTTGTGTCGGCGGCACACCAGGTGCTGGACGTGCGGGATGCATTTCATCTGGTGCTGGCTGGTGGCAGCACCCCGAAACGGAGTTACGAATTGCTTCGACGTAAAGATATTGATTGGTCACGGGTACACGTATGGTTTGGGGATGAGCGCTGTTTGCCGCTTGGAGACAAGGAGCGCAATGATGTGATGGCGGAGGAGGCTTTGTTGCAACACGTTCCGATTCCGGCCTCACATATCCATCGCATGGCTGCTGAGCTTGGGCCGGTGGCAGGGGCCGAGGATTATTGCGCGCAGTTAAAGCAATTTCCCGTGATGGATATGGTGTTGCTGGGCATGGGGGAGGATGGCCATACCGCGAGCCTGTTTCCGGATAATCCGGCCCTGCATGATGCGCGTGATGCTGTGCCGGTATTTGACTCACCCAAGCCGCCTCCCGAGCGTGTTTCGATGGGGCTGGCATATCTGAATGCCGCTCGCCACCGTATCGTGATGGTAGCAGGTGAGGGGAAGAAGCCGGCTTGGCAGCAGGTGAAGGCGGGAGCATCCCTGCCGGTGGCTCTGCTCAGGGAGCCGGAATGGTACAGCACGCTGGCGTGATCCGGATTGACTGGCTCATGATGGTTTACCAGCGGCTTTTTATGTTGGAGGGGTGAGGTTTGGGTCTGCTGATCAGCAAATCTATTTCACAGTTGCTGTTGCCGCCTGGCGGCCTGATCCTGCTTGCGCTTGTTGGCCTGATTTTCTGGAAAAAAAGATGGGGGCGGGCGTTGATTCTGCTGGCTCTGGTTACATTCTGGCTGCTGTCTACCGAACCGGTCCGGGATGCTCTTATTACGCCGCTGGAGGCGAGCTATCCGGCGCTGAAGCTTGATACCCTGCCTGCAGGCAACATGGTAATCGTGTTGCTGGGAGGGGATGTATATGAAAAAGCCCCTGAATTCGACGGTCGCGACAGTCTTGGCAGTCATGCGCTGATGCGAACCGTCTATGCAGCTTATCTGGCGAGAAAGATCGGCGTACCGGTTTATCCGACCGGCGGGTCCGTTCTTTCCTCCTCAACAGAGGCCGAGGGTGTTGTCATGCGGCGCCGGCTGGTGTGGTTGGGAGTACCCCCTGCCATGATCCATGCCGAAGTGGCAGCCAATAACACGTGGGAAAATGCTGCCAATCTCAAGTCCATGATGAAAAAAACAGGGGTTGAGCACGTCGTTCTGGTGACCTCAGCTTATCATATGGCACGCTCTGTCTGGGTGTTCAGACAACAGGGGCTGGAGGTCATCCCTGCACCTTGTGCCTATCTGGCCAAACGAGAGCCCTACGATATACGCAGTTTTCTGCCGAGTTGGCATGTATTGTCGGATTCCGCTGATGCATTGCACGAATATCTCGGTTTGGTTTGGTATAAACTCCGTTATGGATCGTCAATACATTGAGCCTTGTATCATCCTGATAACAGAGAGCCAGGCTAGCCATGCGGGCTTAACAGGGCTATAAATGAGCCGTGGGACTTTCGGGGGTATTGTGAGCCAGAAGCAAATGAATGAACCGTTGATGCTACAGGATGACCTGTTCAGCTCCGGAAATGAATTCATCGAGCAGTTGTTTGAGCAGTATCGGCACGATCCCGACTCGTTGCCCCGGCAATGGAAGGAGTATTTCTCAACCCTTGCACCTGAGCCTTCCGAGGAAGTCCCGACGCACAGCGAAATGCTGGCCAGGATGGTTCCGGCCATTAACAACAGATCACCAAGCACTTCGTCGGGCAAAGAGGCATTAACAGCGTCGTATAGCGACATCGAACATCCGTCAAAGGCTCTGTATCTTATTCATGCTTACCGTGTTCACGGGCATATGCATGCCGATCTCGACCCCCTGAAACTGAACCCGCGCAGGCCATGTCCCGAGCTGGGGCTTTCCTTTTACGGGCTTTCCGCAGGAGATATGGACAAGGCGTTTCCAACTGGTGATCTCGCATCTTCTGCCAGGCAGCTTCCTTTACGCGACATCGTGGATTTGCTGGAGCAGACCTATTGCGGCCAAATCGGGCCCGAGTTTATGCATATCACCGACTCCGCCCGCAAACTCTGGATTCAGGAAAGGCTGGAGAAAATCCGTTCCAAGCCTGATTACGACACGGATACCCGCCGCCATATTTTCGGACGCATTATGCATGCCGAGGAATTCGAGCGCTTCCTGCATACCCGTTATGTCGGACAAAAACGCTTTTCGCTGGAGGGCGGGGAAAGCCTGATACCGATGCTGGATGTTCTGATTCAGGAATCAGGAAGCAACGGCACACGGGAAATCATCATGGGTATGGCGCATCGAGGGCGCCTGAATGTCCTGGCCAATATTATGGGCAAGTCGATGGCTGATATTTTCTCCGAATTCGAAGGGACGCAACTCGAAGACATGGCTCAGGGTCAGGGTGATGTGAAATATCATCTAGGCTTCTCATCCGATGTGCTCACACCCGGTGGCGTGGTGCATGTATCACTGGGATTCAACCCCTCACACCTCGAAATCATCACGCCGGTGGTGCTGGGAAGTGTCCGCGCCCGTCAGTGTCGTCGCAAGGATAAGGCCCGGCGTGAAGTCATGGGCGTGCTGATACACGGAGATGCGGCATTTGCCGGACAGGGGGTTGTAGCCGAATCACTGGAGCTGTCCAAGTTGCGGGGTTTCCGGGTTGGCGGCACCATTCATATTGTCGTGAACAACCAGATCGGATTTACAGTCAATCCCTTTGATGCACGTTCTTCCAACTATTGCACCGATATCGCCAAGATCGTCAATGCACCGATCCTGCATGTAAACGGGGATGACCCTGAGGCATGCTGCCTGGCTACGGAAATTGCCGTGGAATATCGCAATCACTTCCATGAGGACATTGTCATTGATCTGATCTGCTATCGTCGCCACGGCCATAATGAAGCCGATTCGCCGGAAGTAACACAGCCGGTGATGTATCGCCGCATCGGAGAGCACCCGACTATTGAACAACTGTATCGCGACAGGCTGGTGGGGGATGGCATCCTGACGAAAGAGGAAAGTGAGACGATGGTTGAAACCTATCGCGACACAATGGATAAGGTGCGTCGAGCAATGGATCGACCTGCCCCGACCCCGGTGAACAGCCTGCAGGGGCGGTGGGAGGGGTTTGTCCGTGAAGGAGCGGAAGAACCGGAAACAGCGGTTGCCGCCGAGGAGCTGGCCGAGCTGGCCCGCATTGTGCATCGGATGCCTGCTGAATTTTCTCTTCATGCGAAAGTAGAAAAGATTTACGAGTCTCGCATTCAGATGATGGATGGCCTCCAGCCCATCGACTGGGGTTGCGGCGAAACGATGGCTTATGCAACGCTCGTGCATGAAGGTGGTTGGGTGCGCCTGTCCGGCGAGGATAGCGGTCGAAGCACATTCTTCCATCGCCATGCGATCGTGTATGACCAGAAAACAGGCAAGGCAAAAATTCCGCTCAAGCAGGTCGAGAATGGCGATTTGTCCCATTTTACGGTTATCGACAGCATGCTTTCTGAAATGGCGGTGCTGGGGTATGAATACGGGTATTCGGTAGCCGAACCGCGGGCACTGTGTATTTGGGAAGCCCAGTATGGTGACTTTGCCAATGTGGCTCAGGTTGTGATTGACCAGTTTATTGCTGCGGGGGAGTCCAAATGGAGCCGGATGTCAGGTCTGGTGCTGTGGCTTCCACACGGCTATGAAGGGCAGGGTGCCGAGCATTCATCAGCGAGACTTGAGCGCTTTTTGCAACTGTGTGCGGAGAATAATATGCAGGTGGCATATCCAAGCACTCCGGCTCAACTGTTCCATCTGTTTCGCAGGCAGCTTCTGGGTAAAATGCGCAAGCCACTGATCTTGATGGCGCCGAAAAGCATGCTGCGCCAGAAACTTTCATTTTCAGCTTTGGAGGATTTTACGACCGGCGGCTTTATGCCCGTTATTGGCGAAGCTGATACAGCCATTCAGCCTTCACGGACCAGGCGTCTGTTGCTGTGCTCGGGCAAGGTGTACTACGATTTGCTGGAAGAGCGGAACCAGCGAGGCATAACGGATATTGCCATGGTTCGTGTTGAGCGCCTGTATCCGTTTCCCTATGACAAATTGAAACAGGTGACAGCTGAATTTGCTGCTACTCATGAAATCGTATGGGTTCAGGAAGAGCCCTTGAATCAGGGAGCGTGGTTTCAGATCGAACACTGCATTGAGCAATGTCTGCATGCCGGCCAGAACCTTAATCGCCTGACTCGACCTGCGGCTGCTTCACCGGCGGTCGGTTCCGCCAAGCGTCATAAACTGGAGCAGGCTCGCCTTCTGGAGCTGGCATTTGTCGATGGAAGGATTCCCAGACTGTGAATCAGGCCAATCATGAGAGAGGAGTAGGAAGTTATGGCGGATATTGAGATCAAGGTACCAAGTCTGGGTGAATCCGAGTCGGAGGCGACACTGGTTTCCTGGTTGGTGAATGAAGGCGATGCGGTTGCTGTGGATGATGTGCTGGCCGAAATTGAAAGCGATAAAATCACCATGGAAATCACGGCATTTGATGCCGGCGTATTGAAGAAGGTATTCAAGCAAGCCGGTGCGACTGTTGCTCCCGGAGAGGTTGTAGCCATCATCGCGCCCGGCGCTTCCGGGAATTCGGCCAAGGCAACGAAGAAGGAAGCGGCCAAGCCTTCGCCCGTTGCAGCGAAATCATCCGTACCCGAAGAAAAGACCCGGGTGCGTGAGGCGGCCCCCGAGGTGTCTGTTGCAAAGAAGGATACAGCACCAAAATTAGTGACTCCGCCGGCCGCATCACCTGCTCCTGAACTTTCTGCTGACCGTCTAGAAGAAAGGGTTCCTATGAGCCGCTTGCGGCAACGCATTGCCGAGCGTTTGAAGTTTGCCCAGAACACGGCGGCCATGCTCACGACTTTTAACGAGGTTAATCTGCAGGCCGTGATGGACCTGCGCACCCGTTATGGCGCGGCGTTTTTGGCCAAACATGGGGTGAAGCTCGGATTCATGTCTTTCTTTGTCCGTGCCGTATCGCAGGCGCTGGCCAAACATCCTGCCCTGAATGCCTATATCGATGGCGATGATATTGTCTATCACAATTATGTGGATGCAGGGATCGCAGTCAGTACCGACAAAGGGCTGGTAGTTCCTGTGCTTCGTGATGCGCATCGCTTAAGCCTTGCCGGTATCGAAATCGGCATTGCCGATCTTGCCAATCGGGCCCGAGACGGACACCTGATGCCCGATGACCTGAAGGGGGGAACCTTTTCCATCACCAATGGCGGGGTATTCGGATCCATGCTTTCAACCCCGATCCTGAATCCACCGCAGAGCGGCATTCTCGGCATGCATACGATCCAGAAGCGGGCCGTGGTCGAGAATGATGCAGTGGTGATTCGACCGATGATGTATCTGGCTCTTTCCTACGATCACAGGCTGATTGACGGTGCGGAAGCAGTTCGTTTTCTGGTAGCCGTGAAAGAAGCGCTGGAATTTCCCGGGAGCCTGACACTGGATATCTGAGGTGAATATGTCGATTCACGGAGTTCATATTTGTCTCCGGAGCTGAAATCTCTGCTGCAGGAGATGCCGATTTTCGGCGGCATCAGCGAGGACGCCCTCGTCTTTCTTCTTGAGCGGGTTCTGATTCGCCATATTCCCACGGGTCAGTGCCTTTTTCATGAAGGTGATGATGCCACCTCAATGTTTGTTCTTGAGCGTGGCCGGGTAGCCATACGGAAGCGCTGGGGCGAGGAAGAGCACCTGCTAAAATATCTGGAGCAGGGGGCCTGTTTCGGCGAAATGGCGTTGCTTGATATGCATCCGCGCAGTGCGTCCGTGAGCGCAGTTGAGGATTGCATCCTGATCGAATTAAGCAGAGGCATTTTGCTTGAACTGTACGAGCATGATCTGGAGCAGTTCACGTTGATTCAGATGAATATCGGGCGAGAAATAAGTCGCCGTTTGCGATTAGCCGACAATCAGCTCTTCTCTGCCCGCTTTGGCCGCTTGTCTGAGGAGATATCCGGTAACGACGAGAATCGCTGAAAAAGATCTCCTGCCTTTTATGTTTAGCATAGTTTTAGCTGATTTATCGGCTACAATCCTGTTATGAATCTTGCCAGGTTGCGTTCTATGAAGGACTGGTCTTTACAAGGCTTGCGCATGGGTGACGTGTGGGGGGGATTGTCGGCCTCTTCTCTCGTTCTTCCCCAGGCCATGGCTTTCGGCATCACCTTGTGGTCGCCGTACACGCATGACCCGGCCGCTGCTGCGATGTCCGGACTGGTAGCGGCGGCTTGTCTGTGTATCGCATCAGGTTTGTTCCGAGGCACTGAAGGACTTGTGTCGGCGCCAACAGGACCTACGCTCGTGTTGCTGGCGGGTGCGATTGCGGCGCTTTCTGCCAGCGGCCTTACCGGTGATACCCTGATCACAGCGACTTTGCTGACGGTGGCGATGGGTGGGATATTCCAGATTCTGATCGGTGGTTTCCACCTGGGGCACCTGATTAAATATATTCCCTATCCGGTGGTCTCCGGATTCATGACCGGAACAGCGCTTCTGATGATTATGTCGCAAACGGAATCGGTGCTGGGAACCGAGGCCAATCTAACCATGCATCAGGGGGCCTGGATTCCGATGGCTGTGGCGGGCGTGACGCTGGCAAGTATCGTCTGGCTTCCACACTGGATTAACAGGATACCGGGTACGGTGCTGGGATTGATTGTCGGCACGCTGGCATTTCACGTATTCTCATTCGCTTATACTGATGCTCTGCCGGCAAGCTGGGTCGTTGGCAGTCTGCCGAGTATCGGGGATTTGCACGTTGGGTTTGATTTAGGCCATATCGGTCAGTTTCCGTGGTTGCTGATGGCCGGCTCTGCTCTCGCCCTCTCCGTCCTGGCATCGCTGGATACGTTGTTAACCTCGGTCGTGGCGGATGTATCGACCGGCACAAGGCACCACGCGCGCAGGGAATTGATGGGGCAGGGAGCAGGGCATCTGTTGAGTTCCATGTTCGGCGGCATGGCTGGTGCGGGTACCACCGGATCAACACTTGTGGCCATTCAAAGCGGTGGTCGTCAGTGGGCAGGGCTGGTGACGGGCATCAGTATGCTGCTATTGATTCTGTTCATGGGGCCGGTCGCTTCTGTGCTTCCGATCAGCGTCTTTGCCGGGATTATCCTGCATGTCGCTATTTTCGGGATGCTGGACAAGGATATATTGCGTTGGCTTGGCACGCCTCAAGCCAGAGTTGATGCAGCAATTGCACTGATCGTTACGGGAGTTACGGTCTTTTACGATTTGATGGTTGCCGTTGGCCTTGGCGTGGCGTTGGCAGCTATAGAATTTATCCGTGCTCAGGTGCAGACAGCCGTGATTCAACTGCGTTGGAACATCGGTGAGCGCACATCATTGCGCCGCCGCCCGAAAATGGAACACCAGGCTCTCATAGCGAATCCCGATGCAATTGTCGGCTATGATCTGAAAGGTACTTTGTTTTTTGGCACGACGGACCATCTGCTTGATGAAATGGCGGATGATTTAAAAAAGGCAAAATATATCCTTCTCGATATGCGGCGTGTTATTCAGGTTGATCTGACGGCAGTGCGCCTGATTGAACATATGTACGGCATGCTGCGCGAGCGCGGCGGCGAATTGATAATTGCCCATGCTCCTAAAAGTATGGGTCTGGTTAAGCGGGAGGGACATCAGCATGAGCGTCTGGTTCCCTACCATGAAAATGTTGTGCTGCGCACGTTTCCCGATTCGGATCGGGCGCTTGAATATGCCGAAAACTGCCTGCTTCGGGAAATTAGCAAGGAGCCTGCTGAACACGGTCATGCAGTGTCGCTGGCTGAATCTGAATTGATGGGAATGTTCAACAAGGACGAGAGAGCTGCGCTGGCGCCCTATTTTGAAATAAGGAAGATCAAATCCGGGGAGCATGTTTTCCGCAAGGGCGAGCATGGGGAAGAACTGTTTGTGATTCTTGATGGAGAGGTGGAGGTTCTGCTTCCTTACGGGCACAGGAAAAAGCACCTCCGACTGGCTACCTTTGGTCCCGGCATGACTATGGGCGAAATTGCTTTCCTGGAGCCCGGGCCGCGCACAGCCGATGGTCGCATCATCAGGGATGGAGAGATAGCCGTTTTTCATCATAAGGCATTGAAGAAGCTCTTTAGAGAGCATGCGGATCTCGGTATGCGTCTGTTGTTGAGGCTCGGGCACGATATCAGTATGAATCTTCGCATTGCGGATGCTGAGCTAAGGCGACGTGCCTCCTGATTGCATGGGCGGCGAGCCTTAGACGAAGCTTAGATCTTTTTATGAATCTTTCGGAACAGATCATCCCCTACAATTTTTCTTTGCAACCAGTCTGCCCAATGTTCGGCAGATTCCCTGTTGCTGAAGCAACCAGACTGGAGGGCATGTTTTTCAAGCCAAACATGAGCCTTGTACAGGCAATTACAATTTTCTTTCTGATTCTTGATGAATACCATGACCAACTCCGGATATGTTATAACTATAGTATGAAATACTAATATGTAAAGAGGCGGTCATTACTGCCAAAATTGGTCATTCTGTCATAGATTTTTTGTGTTGTGGATGGATTCCCAGTCTTCGAGTGATTTTATTTCGTTGCCAAGCTGCCTGAGACAACCGTCGTGGATGTCATAGATCAGGCCGCAGACATTCACTTCCTGTCCGCGTTTCCAGGCTTCCCGCACAATGGTGTTGCGGCATATGTTATGCACCTGAGCCTCGACATTGTATTCGGCCAGCTTGTTCCAGCGTTGTTTGTTGCTCATATGTTTCAGCTTGGATTCATGGCGATGTTGAATGAAGCGGATCTGGTCGAGCCAAAGATCAACCGGTTTGATACCGCTGTGTGTGAGGGCCGCCTGTACACCGCCGCAGCCGTAATGGCCGCAAACTACAACATTGGGAACCTTTAATTCATCAATGGCGTATTCAAGAACAGCCAGACAGTTTAGATCGTTGGTGGCGAAGATATTACCGATGTTTCGGTGCACAAAGATCGAGCCCACCGGCAGGCCGATAAGCTGGTCAGGGCCGACCCGGGAGTCGGCGCAGCCAATCCATAGCAGCTCGGGTTTGTGCTTGGCAGCCGCACGGGCAAAAAAGCGAGGGTCATCCAGTTTCTTTTTTCGTGCCCACTTTAGGTTGGCAGTGAGCATCTCTGAAATGTTAGCCATGTAGCGTAGCTTAACTCAGAAGCGTCTGGATTTCTTCCGTTGTGTAGCTCTTCGGAAGACGTGCTCCGAGACGTGAGACGATCTGGGCTGCGGCATGACTGCCAAGATGTCCTGCCTGATGCCAGCTCAGGCCATTGGTGATGCCGTACAGCACACCTGCGGCATACATGTCGCCTGCACCAGTCGTATCAACAGCTTCCACTTCAACCCCTTCGATTGGAAACACCTCCCCTTCATGCATGATGATGGAGCCTTTTTTGCCCAGAGTCAGAGCGACATTTTCGCAGTGTTTGTGGATAGCCTGGGCACAGGCAATGGGATCATCCAGCCCAGTCAGAGATTTGGCTTCTTCTTCATTGCAGAACAGCAGGTCCACCGGCCCTTCGATAAGTTCCTGAAACTGATCGCGGCAGATATCAATCAGGAACGGATCGGAAATGGTCAGCGCTACTTTTACATTGTTGGCCTTCGCCAGATTTATGGCCTTCAGGGCTGCTGCCCTGCTGGACGGGCCGGCAAAGAGATATCCTTCGACATACAGGTATTTGGCTTTGGCAATTTCAGATTCAACGATATCCGTACTGGCCAAGGTTGATGAAATGCCAAGATGGGTAAGCATGGTGCGCTGTGCATCGGGCGTGATCAGTACAACACATGTGCCCGTCTGGCCGGGCTCCTGCGGGATTTCAACACTGATTCCGAGCTGTTGCATTTCCTCAAGATAGCGGCGGCCAAAGCTGTCTTCGCCTGTTTTGCATGCATATGCGGCTCGCCCCCCCATATCGGCAATGCCGACAATGGTGTTGGCGGCTGATCCGCCCGAGCAATAATTTACGTCATGGTTGGCCAGCGCTTTCAGCACCGACATCTGCCGCTCTTCATCTACCAGCGTCATGATGCCTTTTTCAATGCCCGCCTCTGCAAGAAATGCATCATCGCAGCGTACCTGCATATCCATAATGGCATTGCCGACACCAAATACATCATATCCCATGTTCTGCTCCAGTTGCTATTTATGTTTGGCGGCCCTGCAATGGTCGCCAAAACTTTATTCGCCTGCGACGGTCATGCCTTCAATGGCAATACTCGGTACGGCTGAGGAACCGAACCATGTCATATCCGAACCGACATGTGCAATGCCGGCGAACATATCCTTCAGATTTCCAGCTATGGTGATGCCTTGCACGGGGCGCACGATTTTTCCATTTTCAATCAAAAAGCCGCCGGCGCCGCGAGAATAATCGCCCGTCACGCCATTGACACCGAAACCGATAAGCTCGGTGACGAGCAGTCCATGGCTGATGCTTTCAATGATGGCCTGCTGATCAAGGCTACCAGCCTGCCAGATAAGGTTGGACGGACCGATGCTTGTGTCGCCAGTCAGTCCGCGCCGCGCATGGCCGGTGGCCCGGGTTTTCAGTCGTCCGGCGGCATAGCGGTCGGTCATGAATCCTGTCAACTGGCCGGCATCAACTATAGTGCGCCGGGCACAGCGGGTTCCTTCCCCATCGAACAGGCGATTGGCCATACCGTCGGCATGATCCGGATCGTCATGGATGCTTACAAAGTCGGGGAAAATATTTTGCCCGGAAGATTCGGCCAGGAAGGTCCGTTTCTGCAGAACTGCCCGTCCGTTGATCGCCCCGATCAGGTGGCCGAGCAACGAGGTGGCGGTCCTGGGCTCGAACAGCACAGTGGCTTTGCCGCTTTGCATGGCTTTTGAACCAAGCCGGCTGACGGCACGTGAAGCGGCTTCTCTGGCAAGATCTTCAGCATCCCTGAGTCCGCTGACATGCAGGGCCCTGTGCCATGCATAATCCCGCTGCATGCCTTCGCCGGTTCCCGCGATCACCGACACGCTCAAAGAAGCCGAGGATTTCGCATAGTCGGCGGCAAAACCGTCAGATGATGCATAGGCCACATGTGTGGTACCGAATGCAGCATCTGCCCCCTCACTGTTGGTGATTTCGGGTGAAAACGAACGCGCGGTCTCTTCGCATGCCAGGGCGCCTTGGCGAGCATCAGCCAGGGTCCAGCCGGCTTCGCGTTCCGGATGGCGTTTTTGCCAGCTTGCTATGGCAGCTGCGTCCGGGTGATCAGCTCCGACAGGGGGCACAGCGTCCGGATCCGGCTCGGAAATTCGGGCCATGGAAACGACCTGTTCGGCAAGGGCGGCTAGTCCAGCCTGGGAAACATTGGAACTAGAGGCGGAAGCGAACGCGAGTCCATTCGCGGTTTTGACAAATGCCCGCAGGCCGATGCCACAGCCATCTTCGCGCTCGACCGATTCAACACATCCATTGCGCACACTGATGGAATTGCCTGTATCGGCGACGGCGAGTGCATCGGCATGCATCGCACCTGCTTTGACAGCAGCTTTGACAAGGTGACGGGATAATTCGCTCATACCCTCTTTGTTTCGTGGTGACAGTGCGGATGGTTTCATGTCTGGGTCCCTCCGACAGTCAGTTCATCAATGCGAATTGTCGGCAGGCCGACACCCACCGGCACGGATTGCCCGCCTTTGCCGCAGGTGCCGACACCGGGATCCAGCTGAAGATCGTTGCCGATCATCGATACCTTCTGCAGTACTTCATGGCCTGAGCCGATCAATGTGGCTCCTTTCACCGGATACTGGATTTTCCCGTTTTCGACGTAATATGCCTCGGATGTTGTGAAGACGAATTTGCCCGAGGTGATATCCACCTGACCTCCGCCGAAATTGACGGCGTAAATGCCGCGCTTCAGCGATGTCAGAATGTCATCCGGTGCATCGGAGCCAGCCATCATAAAGGTGTTTGTCATGCGCGGAAGAACAGGATGAGCATAGGATTCGCGGCGACCGTTGCCGGTTGGCGTCATGCCCATCAGGCGCGCATTCTGACGATCCAGCAGATAGCCGGTCAGGATGCCATCCTCAATCAGGACCGTGCGCTGGCTTTGGGTGCCCTCATCGTCCACCGTCAGTGAACCCCGCCGCTCCGCAATGCTGCCGTCATCCACCACGGTAATGCCCCTGGCGGCAACACGTTTGCCCATTTTCTCCGAGAATACCGATGTGCCTTTGCGATTGAAATCGCCTTCAAGACCATGACCGATGGCTTCATGCAAAAGAATCCCCGGCCAGCCGGGACCCAAAACCACCGGCATGGAGCCAGCCGGTGCAGCCTTGGCATCCAGATTGAGCACGGCAAGGCGCACAGCTTCTCGCACCAGACGTTCGGCCTCATCGCCATCCAGCATGCGGGAGAGTGAGAAACGCCCGCCACCACCCGCACCACCGGTTTCGCGCTTGCCGTTTTCCTCGACTACCACCGAGATATTCAGCCGCACAAGCGGCCGGGCATCGTGAATGTGGGCGCCATCCATACGGATGATGTGAATATCGGAAAAGGAAGACGAGACGCTGGCGAACACCTGCTTGACGCGCGGATCAATGCTGCGTGCAAGTGCATCGAGTCTTTCCAGTAGGATCTTTCTATCTGCCAACGGAACTTGCAGGGCCGGATTGCTAGCCTGATAAAGGAGGGGTGCCGGACGGCTGTCGTGGATAGCAACAGGATCCTGCTTGCCACCGCTGGAGGCAATGGCCCTTGCGGCCATGGCTGCCTCCATAAGAGAGGCTTGTTCAAAACGGTCGGTATAGGCATGGCCGGCGGCTTCACCCTTGATGACGCGGGCACCCAGCCCCTTGTGGGTGGATGCGGAGATATGTTTGACGCGGCCTTCTTCCAGCGAGAGCGATTCGGATGAAGACTGTTCAATATAGAGGTCTCCATCATCGGCACCCGGTGGAAGCATGCGGTTGAGCATGTCGTGAAGGGTTTCCGGGGCGACGGGGAGAGCGTTGCTAGCATTTTCTGATATTTGACTGGGCATGTTCAGCAATCTTCATGCACACCCGGTCGAGTCAAGAGTGACTGATCGGCAAAAGCCGCCTAAGCTGATGCCATGGTGTTGCTCAGTCGAATTGCAGATCCACTCACGTTGCAGATTCTCTGTGATACATTGGCATCGCGCGAGATTATTTACAGGGTAGAGAATGCCGGCATGAATGCGCTGATGCCTCTACCGGGGGTGATGGATGCGCGGGTGCTGGTGGCGGAGCGTGATTATGATGCGGCTCTGCTCGTGCTTCGTGATCTGGAATCATTGCAAGCAGCCGGAACAGGAGGCGTATGTTGATTCGTGGAATCGGTTGTCTGATTGAAGGCTTCCGGCTTCTGCTGGGGGAAGCCGAACTAAGAAGTATTATGTGGAAGATGGTGCTTTTGCTGGCGGCACTGATGTTGCTGTTGAGTGTTGGTATTTATGAGTTGGCCTTGTCGCTGGCTGAACGTTTTATTCCGATCGGAGATGCATGGTATGTGGGTATCCTTGCCTGGCTATCCTGGTTTTTTTCGCTGCTTCTGGCGTTGGTTGTCGGTGTTGTCAGTTATGTTGTGCTTGGCTCAGTGGTCTCCGCCCCATGGCTGGATGTACTGGCCGAGAAGGTTGAACGTGGCGCTGTCACCACCCGACATGAGTCGTGGGGGAGGCTGGTGCTTGCGAGTATCTCGAACTCCCTGATGCCGCTTCTTCATTTTATTCCTTATGCGCTTTTGGCCGTGTTGCTGTTACTGGTGCCGATTGTGGGCACGACCGCGGCCGGCATAGTTTGGGCCTATGCTGGCATCAAGTTGCTGGCCTTTGAGTTTATGGATACTCCGGCCTCAAGAAGAGGTTGGCGCTGGCCGGAGAGGAAGGCGGCAGTAAATAAAAATCGTCTTTTTTATCTTGGCTTTGCCGGGCTGGCCAGCTTCATGCTGGTGCTGCCCGTGCTGAATCTGCTTGTGCTACCAGCTGCAGTGGTAGGCCTTAGCAGGCATATGCCCGGCCAGGATTCCACCGGGTAGGTTGGGGAAGCCATAACGGATACCTGAATGGGGAGTAAAAGGAGGGGAGCATGAAGGGTTTTGGATGGATTTTGTCATTGGCTGTGCTGATGGTCGTTGCTCCTGCTATGGCCCCGGCGTTTGACAAGCCGAAGCACGAGCCCATCACGGAGATGGTTGCTGAAGTGTATAACGTATATGCAAGGGATCACGGCCTGCAGATACTTGATGCTTCTGAAATCCAGACCATTGTCAGGGGAAGCGTCAGCGAGGATCACGCCAATATCTTTCACCCCTGCGAAACGATCCGGCGCCTGAAAAACTGGCACTTTTACGATCCCTATCCGGAAGGCGAGCATAGGATAAAGCCTGTGGAAGATAAATTGCTCGGTCATGTTGAGCGCTCCCTGCACGCCCGATTCAATAGCCTGACCGCGACCCTCGAAAATGATTTAACGACAACCGAAAAGAACAGACAGCATGCCTATAATGTTCTCGGCCGCATTTTGCATTATATCGAGGATATGGGTGTACCGGCCCACGTGGCGCCGATCTATCATGTGAAACCTGAATTCGGCTACGGCTGGATTGTGAAGCTGGCCGGCGAGAAAGCGATTCCCGATGGCTTTGATGCCTATGCGCCTGCCAGCCCCGTCAAGGCCGAGGTGTTGATCTCGGACAAGGCATTCATGGACAAAATAAGTAGCGCTTCTCCAAATTCAGGAGGCGATTTTGAGTCCACCCTGAAAGCGTTTCTGAAGGGCTTGGCTGAGGACACGAGAGAAAAGGTCGCATCCGATCCACGCTGGTTGAATCTCTGGACTTTGAAGGGGGAAGGTGGCTGGGGCGAAAAATCGGAAAAAGAGGGGTTCGTCGAGTACGGGAAACCGGGTTCGCTGGGCTTCAGCACTGAAACAGGCGTATGCAATGATACCGGCATCACACGGGGCGCTTGTGATTCTTTTTACCGGAATCGTCTGCAGGCCGTGGTTAAAACATCAGTTGAACTGCTTGTCTTTGTACAGAGCAAGCTCGGATCACAACTGCACGGGAAATGATATAGCGCTCGGCTATAAGTTTGCGTTCATGCGCGGAAAGAAGGAACCAGGTCAGGATAGCAAGTACGCATCCTGACCCGGATAGAGCCTTTCCTAGAATCCGTATCTGGCCGTTGCGTTAATGCCCCATACATCGAGGCCGCTGAAACTGGCACCTGTAGTGGTCGTCGCCTTGTTGGCATAGATGGTTGCATCCACACCCATCGTCCATTGGTTGCCGAGGCCATATTCAAAACCGCCACCATAACTGAGGGTGGTATTCTGAGAGTGTAGCGTTGTTACTCCGCTTACCGGCGATGTAAAGGCAAACTTCGATTTGAGAGTTGTGCCGCCGACCACGCCATAAACCTTGAATAGGTCTGAGACCGGGTATTGCAGCTTCAAGAGATACGAGACAAACCAGTCAACGCTGATGTTGGCGGGAGTAGGTGCCGTAATGGGAACAAAACATCCTTCTCCACATGTATCTATCACACCGGCAGGAACGGTTACTGTCCCGCTCGTCTTGCCGCTCGTGCCGAACCTGACTTCGACGCCGTAATTCTCATGCAGGTCTGCGCCTACAATACCATAACCGGCGAAGGCGTTTTGTCCGCCTAGCCCGGCATCAATGATTACGCTACCCAGGCCGACACCTGCATATGGCTTGAAATCAAAGGCCTGAGCCGGCAGAGCAACAATAAATAGCCCGAGTGTCAGGCATATTGAACGAAACGCATATTGAATCATGAAACCTCCCTGATATAACTTCATTGGACAGCTTCAGCTATCTGAAGCACTGAATACTATGATAGATAACGCATCGTTCGCCTGTCAAATGGCATTTGTGAGATTATTTATTTAGTGTGGCAGGAAGAGTCACTGTGGCCCTGAGGCCCCCTAATTCAGTGGACTGATCGAAATCCAGCGAGCCGTCATAGGCGGCAACCAGATCACTGATGATGGAAAGCCCCAGTCCATGGCCGGATTTCGATTCATCTGCGCGCACACCACGTTGCAACACATGATCGAGGGTTGGCGCATCCATGCCGGGCCCGTCATCTTCCACGATCATCGTCAGTGGATGATTGGAAACGGTTAACCGGATATCGGCTTTGGCCCATTTGCAGGCGTTGTCGAGCAGGTTGCCGAGCAATTCCATCATATCCTCGCGATCGGCCCGCAGAATCGCATCGGCTGGCAGGTCAATGTGGCTGGCAATGGTCTTCCTGTAAATGCGCTGCATGGTGCTAACGAGATCGTCTATGTCCGTGGCCGGGTTGCGCCAGAAGCCGCCCGCTGACTGGCCCGCCATGCGCGCCAGCGAAAGTTCACGCTGGATGCGTTCCTGAATCAAGCCAACCTGCTGCTGTAGCTCTGGCCTGTCCTGCTTTCCGGAGCCGCGCTCAAGAATCTGCGTGATCACGGTAAGCGGCGTTTTCAGCGCATGGGCCAGATTGCCGATGGCATTGCGCGAGCGTTCAAGGCGCTGCTGCATGGCGCCAAGCAGACGGTTGGTTTCAGCGACCAATGGCTCAATCTCGGCCGGAACCGGTTGCTGCAGGATTTCAATTTCTCCGGCCTCGAGCAACAGTAGTTCATCCTTCAGCTTGTTCAGGGGAGCCAGACCCTTGCGGATAAACCAGACCTGCATGGCAAGCAGGGCAAGCAAGGCTGCAAATGACGCCAGCAGCAGACGCTCAAGAAACACATCCGAGGTCTGCTCCAGTTGAGAAATATCTTCTGCAATGGTCAGGGAGACCGGATGCCCGTGGATGGTATATTGTTTGCCAAGTAATAATAATTGCTGGCCATCCGGGGTTGTTATTTCCCGGTTCTCTCCATTGCTTACAATCGGCAGGAGCTCATCCCAAAGTGAGCGGGAGCGCAAGGTCTCTCCCTGGCTCCTGAACTGGAAATAATGTCCGGAGAGCGGACGCTCGTAGATGGCCGGCAGATGCGACCAGTCGATGGCAAGTGACGGACTGCCGGTATCGAGTGCGGCCAGTAGTTCCTCGGCATCATGCTGCATACGCGAAATGACCGTATCCTTGCTCAGCAAGTGCACTTCATAGACCACCATCAAGGCCTGCAGTGCGAAGAAGATGGTGAGGCTGACTGCGAGGCTAAGGGTGAGTTGGCGGCTGAGCGAAATCATGTGGCATCCGCATCGAAGCTGTAGCCTTGCCCACGCCGGGTGCGGATACACTCCTTGCCCAGCTTCTTGCGCAAGCGGCTGATGAAAACCTCAATGACATTGCTCTCTTTCTCGGCATCGTAGTCGTAGACGTGTTCGAGCAGATGCGATTCGTTGAACACATGTCCCGGCTGCAGCATCAGGTAGCGAAGCAGGCGAAACTCCATGCCGGTCAAAGACAGCGATTCGGTTTTATCACCGATCCGGCGTTCAACCGTCTGGGTGGCTTCATCGAGTTTCAGGCTGCCTGCCTGAATGACGTTGGTTGTCGACCCCTTGGCTCGGCGGATCAATGCCTCGAGGCGCACCAGCAGCTCCTCGAAATGAAAGGGTTTGGTCAGGTAGTCATCGGCGCCTGAGCGGAAGCCTTCCACCTTTTCATTCCATGTGTCTCGTGCTGTCAGGATCAGCACCGGTGCGCCGATTTGCTTCTGGCGCCAGTGGCGCAGGACCTCAAGCCCCGGTTTTACCGGGAGTCCGAGATCCAGCACCATGATGTCGTAGGGTTCACTCTCGCCCATGAAAGCCGCTTCGCCGCCATCGAATATCTGGTCAACGGCAAAGCCATGCGCCTTCAGCTGGCCGGCAAGCTCTTCCGATAGCTGCTGATCGTCTTCAACCAGAAGCAGGCGCATCAGTCCTCTTTTTCCTTCAGGATGTCACCGTTGACGGCATCGACCGAGATTTCACGGACGACACCGTCATCGCCGAGCATCTCGATTTTATAGACCGGATGCGGCTTGCGCTCTTTCAGCTCGACCTCGAGCACCTGGCCGGGATGGTTTGTATTTACATGCTGGAGGATTTCGCTGAACGGCAGGATTTCGCCCTGATGCCGCAACAGCAGGGCGCGGTCATGGTCACTGTCAGCCCGGGCAACCGCCGCAGGCAGGGTAAGCAGCAGCACAAGCAGTAATCGCAGCATCATGTCCTCCGTCAGTCGTCATACCGGCCAAAGCCCGGGATATTCACGCCGTGTTCGTTAAATATACCGGCAGCCGCCTGAGTATGACACGCCTGACAACTCGAACGCGACCCCACCTTCGGGTTGCCTTCGATCAAGCGGGTCGGTATCTCATTGTGCTCGTGGCGCATAAAGCCCAGCCCCGAGATGCGCAACGGTGCTTCATCGGCACGCAGTGAGCCCAGAATACGTCTGCTCATCCGGTTCGGCAATGTGTCGGCGGAACGACCGGCCAGATAGTTGGTGATCGATTCACGGGTGGCATCGTCCAGTTCGGCATTTTCGCCGAAGTGGTTGTCCAGGTTGTTCATCATCTGCCGCCATGAACGCTCCGGCAGCCAGCCCGGCTGATAGGCAAAGTGGCAGCTGCCACATTCCGTTGCATATTGTTTGTTGGTGACTGCCGGCACGTCGGATGTGCGGGAGAATATGCCACCTTCGCGCTCATGGTCGTCATCGCTGTAGGCAATGCTGCTGATGCTCAGGCTGAGGAAGCCGGCCATCAAAAGGCCACCGAATATCGTTTTGTTATTCATGTTTAATTCTCCTTAGTTATTCTGGATATATGTCAGGAAATCGCCTTTTTCCTGAACTGTGCATTCACGTCCCAGCGTCCATTTGCAGTTGCGCAGAAACCATTTCTCGATTTTGGCTGGATCGGTTAGGCGTTCGGGGTTGACCGATGGCGACATCGCCTCGATGAGTTTTCCGGTTTTTGCATGGCTACCTGAATTTCTGAGATCCGTTCCATGGCAGGTGGCGCAGCTGACCGATTGGCCGGATTTGGCCTGCAGGTGGGTTTCAGTCCACCTCGCCTTGCCGCGCTCGGCGGAAAAATCGGCTGCGCCCTGACTTTCGTATTGGCTCAGCAGATCGGGAACTGCGCTTCCGGCGGCGATAGCCGTGAGAGGCGCGAGCCCGAGTACAATAATCGGCAATAGTTTTTTCATATAACCTCCTTGGTTGGTTGTTGAATGTTTTTTCGTCCTGTGATCATGGCCAGTGTCAGGTTCTGCTTCTGCAGGATGCTTTCGAGCAGTACTCCGCCGATATGCAGCGCGATGAGAATGGCAATGCTGTCGGCAAGTAGGCGATGGGCGGCCTTGAAGAAATACATGGTTTCCAGCCCTGCAGCTTCAGTCAAAAATCCAAGCGGGCCGTGCCCCTGCTCGATTCCGTACAGGGCGATGCCGCTGATGCTGAGCAGGGCAAGGGAAGCCAGCAAAATAAAGATCATGACACTGCCGGCAGGGGTGTGTCCCGGATGTGACGATGCCGATAATCGCAGCAGGCCAGACAGATGGATGCGAATCTCCGCAACTGAATACAGGAAGTCGCGGAAACGCGAGAACGGTGTGCCGATAAATCCCCAGCTCAGCCTGAAAAGAAGCAGGCCGGCAATGATGCTGCCTGCAAGAAGATGCAGATTCAGGCGTTCGTCCTCAATGACATAGGCGATCACAAAGCTGCTTGCCAGTAGCCAGTGGAAGATGCGGATCAATGGATCCCAGACGGTGATGGTGGTATGGCGGTTCGCTTGCATGGGGCGCACTTTATCGAGCTCGGCTGAACCGAAACTGAACAGGTTTGCTGTATCGAATATGAATTGCCGGGTGTAGAATGCGTTTGCATGTCATACCAAATCTGCGATAAACACACATCATGAAAGCTCTATTACGCATATTGTCCGTGCTAATAGCCGGCATGTTCGTGCTGCTGGTGTCTGCCTGTGGCGGATCGGATCATGCACCCAAGCAGGCAGCGGCCAAACAGGTGGTCGTGTTGAAGGCCTACGCGATGAAAGTGCACGATCAGGTGGAAGCGCTTGGTACGGCGCAGGCCAACGAATCGATCACCATCACGGCCAAGGTTTCGGGCAGGCTCGATGCGATCAAATTCACGGACGGCCAGCAGGTGAAGAAGGGTGATGTGATTGCCGTTCTGGATCAGGATGAAGAACAAGCCCAGCTCAAGGCAGCCGAGGTGCAACTGGCCGAGCACGTGCGCGAAGTGAAGCGCCTGCAAACACTGCTGGCTCGCAAGGCGGCCGCCACGCGCGACCTGGATGAGCGCAAAACGCTGGCTGCCGTTACTGCCAGCAATGTCAACGAGATCAAGGCCCGCATCGCTGAATTAACCCTGAAAGCGCCGTTTGACGGCAAGATCGGCATTCGCCGGGTCAGTCCGGGCGCCCTGATCCAGCCGGGCCAGGTCATCACCACGCTGGATCAGATTGATCCGATCAAGCTCGATTTCAGTATTCCCTCCACCATGCTTGAGGGCTTGCATGCGGGGGATCGCATCGAGGCCCGTGCCGATGCTCTTGGCGGACAACCATTCATCGGCACGGTCAGTGCTACGGATTCACGTATTGATCCGTTGACCCGTTCCATTCTGTTGCGCGCGATCATTGATAATTCCGAAGGTAAATTGATTCCCGGCATGCTGATGCGGGTTACCATCCTGGCGCATGAGCGACAGGCGCTGATGGTGCCGGAAGAGGCCGTAACCCAGAAACAGGACAAGCATTACCTGACGCTGGTCGGTGCGGATGGATCAGCTGTCATCAGGCCGGTCCGTGTCGGCACGCGCCAGCACGGGCTGGTGGAGATGCTCGACGGCCTGTCAGTGGGTGAACGGGTTGTTGTCCGTGGTATGGGCTTCGTCAAGCCGGGGGCAAAACTGCAGGTCACCGAAACGTGGGATCGTATTCAGGATAGCCAGTTTTCAGCTACAGCCGGTCAGGGAATATAATGCCGATGACGGCCCTTCGTCACAGGTCCTGACAAGACATGTGGATTTCTGATACCAGCGTACGCAGGCCTGTTCTGGCACTGGTGCTGAACCTGCTGCTGGTGGTGTTTGGCATCATGTCTTTCTCCAGCTTACCTTTACGTGAATACCCCGATATTGATCCGCCGGTTGTTTCGGTGGTCACCAACTATCCCGGGGCTTCGGCCAGTGTGGTTGAATCACGGATCACTGAAGTGATCGAAGATCGCATTTCCGGTGTCGAAGGCATCCGTTCGATCACCTCGCAAAGCATCGACGGGCGCTCCAACATCACTATCCGCTTTAATATCAATCGCGATATCGATGCCGGAGCCAACGATATCCGCGACCGCGTTTCCCGCATCCTGAATAACCTTCCTGATGGCGCCGAGCCGCCGGAAGTGCGCAAAACCGATGCTGATGAGCGGGTCATCATGTGGTTGAACCTGACCGGCGAAGGCATGTCGATGATGGAAATTACCGACTATGCCAAGCGCTATGTGCTGGATCGGTTCTCCTCACTCGATGGCGTGGCACGTGCCCGCGTCGGCGGCGGTGAAGAACAGTCGCTGCGCATCTGGCTGGATCGCAACAAGCTGGCTGCGTTCAACCTCACCATCAGCGATGTCGAGGCGGCGCTGCGCAGTGAAAATGTGGAGCTGCCGGCCGGTATGCTGGAATCGAAGAATCGCGATTTCACGGTGCGCATGCTGCGCAATTTCCGCAACACCGATGATTTCCGCGGGCTGGTGCTCAAGCAGGGTGCCGATGGCTATCTGGTGCGGCTGGGTGATGTGGCACGTATCGAAATCGCCGCCATTGAAAAGCGCAGCACCCTGCGCGGCAACGGCGTGCCCATGGTCGGCATCGGCATCGTCAAGCAATCCAAAGGTAATCTTCTGGAAGTGGCGAAGCTGGCGAAGCAGGAGATGGCACGCGTCAACGATATCCTGCCGCCGAACATGCATCTGGCGCAAAGTTATGATTCCAGTGTCTTTATCGACAATGCCATTGATGAGGTATTCAAAACCCTGCTCATCGCCGTGCTGCTGGTGGTGCTGGTGATTTATCTGTTTCTTGGCAACTGGCGGGCCATGCTGGTGCCGGCCCTGACCGTGCCGGTGTCGCTGATTTCCACCTTCGTTGTTTTGTCGGTATTTGGCTACACCATCAATCTGCTGACTTTGCTCGCACTCGTGCTGGCCATTGGTCTTGTCGTGGATGATGCCATCGTGGTGGTCGAAAACATCCACCGGCGTATTGAGCTGGGTGAGCCGAAAATGGTGGCGGCTTTTCGGGGCACTAGGCAGGTCGGTTTCGCAGTGCTGGCTACGACAGCCGTACTGATCTCGGTGTTTGTGCCGATTACCTTCATGCAGGGGGATACCGGCCGTTTGTTTTCCGAGTTTGCCGTGGCCATTGCCTCGGCGGTTATTTTCTCATCCTTCGCTGCGTTGACACTCGCACCCATGCTGGCCTCCAAGCTGATGGATGTGCGCGGCGGCTCGTCTTCGTTTACCCGTCGCATGGATGATGGCTTTGACCGGCTGCGTCAGCGTTATCTGGCAATGCTGGAACGCTCGCTGAATCATCCGCTTTATTCGCTGGCGCTGCTGGCCGTGATGCTGCTGGCAGCAGTGCTGCTGATGAAGCATATCCCGCAGGAATATTCTCCCAAGGAGGATCGCGGCGTATTTTATATCATGATCAAGGGGCCGGAAGGCGTCTCCTACAACTACATCCGCGAGAACATGGATGAGGTGGAGCGCCGTCTGATGCCGTTTGTCGAAAGCGGCGAATTCCAGCGCCTGTTGATGCGTGCCCCTGGCAGTTTCGGCAGCAGCGCTGATTTCAGTAATGCGCGCGGCATTGTCGTTTTGAGCGACTGGAGCAGCGGGCGCAAACCGATCTGGTATTATGTGGATCAGGTGCGCAAATTGACCGCCGACATGCCCGGCGTACGCATTTTTCCATTGGTGCGGCAGGCCTTTGGCGGTGGTGAGGTCAAACCGGTGCAGTTTGTGCTCGGCGGCCCTTCCTATGCCGAGTTGGCCGGGTGGCGCGATATCATGATGAAAAAGGCCGGGGAGAACAAAAAGCTGCTCGGACTCGATCACGATTATGATGAAACCAAGCCGCAGATCGGACTGACAGTCAAGCGTGATCGCGCCAATGCGATGGGTGTTTCGATCACGGAAATCAATCACACGCTGGAAACCCTGATGGGCAGCCGTATCGTCACCTCCTTCATGGATCGCGGCAAGGAATACGATGTGATTCTGGAAAGCGAGAAATCGCTCAAGCGGAGCCCGGCCGATATCGCCAACACCTATGTGCGCTCAGCTACCAGCGGCAAATTGATCCCACTCTCGAATCTGATCGACATGCACGAATTCGCCGACAGCAAAACGTTGAATCGCTACAACCGCCAGCGCGCTATTACGCTGGAGGCCAACCTTGCAGAGGGTTATTCGCTGGGTGAGGCGCTTGCCTATCTGGAGGGGCTTGTGCGAACGGACCTGCCGCCAGGGGCATCCATCGACTACAAGGGACCATCGCAGGATTTTATCGATAGTGGCTCCTCGATGTATATGGTTTTTGCGCTGGCCCTGATGGTCACCTTCCTTGTGCTGGCAGCCCAGTTCGAGAGCTTCCTGCATCCGCTGATCATCATGCTTACGGTGCCGCTGGCGATTACGGGTGCGCTTTCAGCTCTGTGGTTGTGCGGCATGAGCCTGAATATCTACAGTCAGATCGGCCTGATTATCCTGATCGGCATTGCTGCCAAAAACGGCATCCTGATCGTCGAGTTCATCAATCAGCTGCGCGATGAAGGGCATGAGTTCCGCGAAGCGATACTTAATGCTACCGGTAAGCGCCTGCGTCCGATCATCATGACTGCTCTGACCACGGCCATCGGCTCGCTGCCGTTGATCTTATCTTCCGGTGCCGGTGCGGAAACACGGCTGGTCATCGGCACCGTGATCCTGTCCGGCGTCACCGTTGCCACCTTTTTCACCCTGTTCATGGTGCCCACCATGTACCAGCTATGGGCGGGCCATACTTCTTCACCCAAGGCCACGGGCCAAGCGCTGGAGGCAGAGCTTGAACAGTATAAGGAGCAGGTATGAGCCGCTGGCTGGCGTTCGCGGTCATGGCCGCTCTGGCTGGCTGTACGCTCGGGCCGGACTATAACAAACCGGAATTAACCTACAGCGACCAGTGGCATGGCGAGTCGAATCCGGATGAGCAGCTGCGCCCGGCCAGTGCTGCCGACTGGTGGCAACAGTTTAACGATCCGCTGCTCAGCCAGTTAATCGGCGAGGGCATGCAGCACAACCGCGATCTGGCCGTGGCGCTGGCCAATGTCGAGCAGGCCAAGGCACTGCGCCGGGCCACTGCGGGCGGATATTATCCGTCCGTCAACGCACAGGCCGGAGCCAGCCGCAGCCGTTTCAGCCGCCAGACCGGTGTCGGGGCCAATACCGGCACGCGCAACACCTTCAGTGCAGGCCTTGATGCCAGCTGGGAGCTGGATCTGTTTGGCAAGACGCGCCGTGCCGTGGAAGCAGCCGATGCGCAGGTCCAGGCAAGTGAAGCGGCAAGGCAGGGCGTGATGTTGTCCGTTATTGCAGAAATCGCTGCTAATTATTTTGAGGTGCGCGGCCTGCAGCGACAATTAGCCATGACCGAGCGCGATATCCTGCTGCTGAAAGAGGTCGAGGATATTGCCCATGCCAAGGCCGAGGGCGGCGTTGTCAGCGAGCTGGATGTGGCGCGCGCACAGGGTGAACGCGAGACCTTCGAGGCCAGCCTGCCCAATCTGCAGGCGGAGATTACGGCGCGCATCTACCGGATTTCCGTACTCACCGGCCAGCCACCGGAACACCATGCCAATGCCATTGCGGCAGCGCAGGCATTACCGGTGCAGGCCGATCGGGTGCCTGTCGGTCTGCGCTCGGATATTCTCAAGCGTCGCCCGGATGTGCAGCAGGCTGAGCGCGAACTTGCCGCTGCAACCGCCAATATCGGTGTTGCCAAGGCCGATCTGTTTCCAAGCTTTTCGTTGACGGGTGCCATCGGCAGCAGTGCACGCGTATTCAGTGATCTATTTGCACCGACGACGCTCACCAGCTCGATTGGTGGAGCCCTGGGCTGGCCCGTGTTTGCCGGCGGCTCACTTGCAGCCCGAGTGGATGTCGCCAAAGCCGGATCCAGGGCTGCTTTGGCGGCCTATGAGCAAACCGTCCTGCTGGCGTTGGAGGACGCGGAAGGCTCCCTGATGCGCTATGGCAAGGAGTGGCAGACGCTGAAGAGGCTGCGTGCCGCAGAGGCCACGCGAAAAGAAGGATTTGAAATCGCCAAGCTGCGTTATGAAGCGGGCGAGGATGATTTTCTGGTCATGCTGGATGCAGAGCGCACCCTGATCAGCACGCGCAATGACTTGATCAGCAGCGAAACGAGAATGCTCACGAATCTGACACAACTCTACAAAGCGCTTGGCGGTGGCTGGCAGAGCCCGGAAACTGCCAACTGAGTCGAATGTTTGCGGGACAGTGTTGATTGCCAAGGGTCAAACATCTGCGAATAGGGATCATTTGTTCGAGTCCGGCACAGGGAAACTGTGTCAGGATTTGAGATGCCTTCTGATAGTTAATTGCAGAGGTAAGTCAGTGTTCCTTTCACTTTCACGCTGACCGTTTTCCTGCCCTCTTTTTTCTTTTCACAGCTGATCTTTGTGAAGTGTTCTTGTCCCAATGTGTTTAATTTCGGGCTGTGATGTTGGCTGATGCATTGCTTTCTGGAAATAGACTTCATCCGTCTTTTTAATTCTCCGTAAGCACGCGGGCAACTTTTTATTCCGGGGAGGGTCTTTGAGAAAGTTTTCGAGTACAATCCTTCGTTAGCAATGGCCGAATCCGTACCTACAAAGGAAATAATCGATACGACTAATGCGGTGGCGAATACACCCGCAACCTTTTTTGAGCCTCGATAAGGTTTTCGTTTTATGGATGCTGTTTCGACGCTCATGATATCTATACCTCACGAATATGTATTTGGACATTTCCATATGCGTATAAGCCTTCCCGGTAAACACAGGCAAGCTAATGATAAAATAGAATATATGAGTTTGTTGCCTAAGTCCTGCGGCAGATGGTTGTCCATGAGTTTGGCCTAAGACCTGCAAAGGATTTCCGATGGCCCGGACGATTATAATCCAAACTTGTCGGAACGTGGGCCAAACCGGTGATTAAGTAGTTGATTGATTACGGCGTCAGATCGGATCAGCTCAAGTTGTTGGCTCGGCAAGCACGGATGTGTTGTGATTATTGGCTTTTGTCGATACAGTGCGGCCACCTTACGCGGTTGTCCTCTGATCGGCAGCCCAATTCCGTACGAATTATGGAACAAGTTAAATTTTACCAGGCTTAGATCAGTCCTGATTATTCTTGGCAAGCCTGCATGGAAATAAATACATATGACATTTGAAAAATTCGGTCTCTGCGAAGAGATCCTGCGCGCTGTTCGCGAACAGGGCTATACCACCCCGACACCGGTTCAGGCTCAGGCCATCCCGGTTGTTCTCGACGGACACGACATTATGGCAGGTGCTCAGACCGGCACTGGCAAAACGGCCGGCTTTACGCTGCCGATGCTGCAGTTACTGCAGAAAGAAAAGGCCGGACATGGCCAGCGCCCGATTCGGGTTCTGGTGCTGACGCCAACTCGCGAACTGGCAGCACAGGTGGGCGAAAGCATTTCCACCTACGGCAAGTATCTACCGATCCGCTCGACCATCGTGTTCGGTGGTGTGGGCATCAATCCGCAGATCGGCGCATTGCGTCGCGGCGTGGATATTCTTGTGGCGACCCCTGGTCGGCTGCTTGATCTGGTGGGCCAGAAAGTGGCCGACCTGTCGAAGGTCGAGATGCTGGTGCTGGATGAAGCCGATCGCATGCTCGATATGGGCTTTATCCACGATATCCGCAAGGTGATCGCCATGATGCCGAAGAACCGCCAGAACCTGATGTTCTCGGCCACCTTCTCGGATGATATCAAGAAGCTGGCGAACGGCATTCTGCGCTCGCCCGTATTGGTTGAAGTGGCGCGCAATGAGGCCTCCGGCCAGGTGAACCAGGTAGCCCATTTTGTCGGCAAGTCACACAAGCGTGCACTGCTTTCGCATCTTATTTCAAACGGTGACTGGAGGCAGGTGCTGGTATTCACACGTACCAAGCATGGCGCCAACCGTCTGACCGAACAGCTAGGCAAGGACGGCATTCATGCCGCAGCCATTCACGGCAACAAGAGCCAGACAGCGCGCACCAAGGCGCTGGCAGGGTTCAAGAAGGGCGAAGTTCGCGTGCTGGTTGCGACGGATATCGCTGCGCGCGGTTTGGATATCGATCAACTTCCGCATGTGGTGAATTATGAGCTTCCGAATGTGCCGGAAGATTATGTACATCGCATCGGCCGCACCGGCCGTGCCGGGTGTACCGGCGAAGCGATGTCGCTTGTGGCTCAGGATGAGCTATCACTGTTATCCGGCATCGAGAAGCTATTGCGCAAGAAGATTCCGCTGGTTGATGTGGAAGGCTTCGTACCCGGCCCGGATACCATCACAGCCGATGAAAAAAGGCCGCCGCGTCCGCCTCATAGCCGTAACAGGCAGTCACGCCCCGGCAATCCGCCGCGTCCCGGAGGTGCACCCTCACAGCGTCGCCGTCCAAGTCGTAACAGGTCCGCGTCCAAAGGCTGATAGAGAATGATCAATGGCCGGTGTTGTGATGACATCGGCCATTGTTTTTTTGACGGTCTTCCAATGCCCGACCTTTGCGTATCATCTTCAGCGCCTGTCGCTGATTATTTTTATAAGTGTAAATAACAACAGTTGCAAAATACAACTATATGAATTAAGGTTCGGCCCCACAGGAGAGGTTATGGGTGAATTAATTCAAGATTTTCAGCTTGAACAGGCCATCGGCCTGAATGTAAACCGCACGGCATTTCTGATGACGGAAGAAATCGGCAGACGCTTTGCGGCCCACCATTATCCGTTGTCTGCTCAGGACTTCGGCATTCTGTTTCGTCTGTTTAAGCAGGGGGCGATGACGCAGGTGGAAATCGCAACCTTGCTGATGCGCGACAAAACGACCATTACCCGCCGCATCGACGGGTTGGTGAAGAAGGGGCTGGTTGAACGCACCCCGGATGCAGATGACCGCCGCTACTTCCGCATCGAACTTACCGGCGAGGGGAATAAAGCACTGGAGGTGATGATTCCTCTGGTGCGTGATTTCCAGCAGGAAGTGCTCATGGATATTCCGGATGCAGAGAAGGCGATTACCATCAAAACACTGAAACATATTTCAGATAAATTAATCAAAATCAGGTAAAACAAGGAGAACAATATGAAATCAACAACCCCACACTGGATCGCGATTGGACTGCTGACAGCTCTGCTGGCTGCAGGTGCATTCAAAGTCATCGTTCTGGGCAACACCGGCAAAGCGGACGACGGGCGCACAGCAGTGTTGCTTGAGCCGGCTGAAAGACAAGCTGTACTGGGCGAGATGCGCCTGCTGCTTGAAACCACTCAGGCCATCGTTGAAGCGCTGGCCGATGATGACCTGGCGGCTGTGGAAAAAGCAGCACGCCCGGTCGGCAGCGCCGCTATTGCCACCGTTGATTTCAGCCTGCGGGCCAAGCTGCCGCTGGAGTTCAAAGAGCTGGGTTTCGGAACACATTACGCTTTTGATGATATCGCCAACATGGCAAACGAGGGTAAACCGGTCAAAGCGATTCAGAAGAAAATGGCAGGAACCATGAACAATTGCCTAGCCTGCCACATGGCATTCCAGCTGCCAGAAAAGAAGAGTTAAGGAGATTCATATGACGACCGAACGGGTTATTCGCATCATTGCAGGGACATTTATCATGCTGTCTGTATTTCTAAGCTCGGTGTTCAACGGCAGTGCATTAAAAGAGCCGACATGGCTGTGGTTCTCGCTCTTTGTCGGAGCAAATCTGTTCCAGTCCGGATTTAGCCGCTGGTGCCTGATGGAGAAGATGTTGATCACGCTGGGAGTCAAGCCCGGTGGTGCCTGCGGAACGGCGTGCGAAAGCAATGGTTAATCAGAAAGGTGTGAGTGTCTGAAACCCACGAAAATCTTTCTCAATGAGAAAAAAAAAGAGGGCGCGTCGATTGTTTGGACGCGCCCTCTTGCATGAACAGAGTTCGGGTATTATTTGTTGACGTAGTCCTTGAGGGTGGTGTCAATTTTGAGGATATGGTTGACCAGCCAGCTGACCAGGAAATCGTGCAGCTTTTTGATCAAATCATCGCTGACGCCTTCCACTTCAAAGCGGTGCAGATAGTGCTTGTAGGCGTCGAGAAGCTTGTCGTGCTGCTCCTGATTTTTTTTGGCGATAGGATTTTGCTTCTGGCGCATGAGGATTTCTTCGTAGCAGAAATGGCTGCGCGTATAAATCCCCAGATGATTGAGGAATTTACCCAGATATTCCTCAGTGATGCCTGTTTCCATATGCTCTTCAAGCTCGGAAAGATACTGGAACAGCTGTTTGTGCTGCTTATCAATTTCGGCATCGCCGGTCGAATAGTCATCACTCCATGCAATAGCCATTATTTCTCCCCCTTACCGTAAACCGGAAGCGGCCATGATACCGCTTTGCCGGAATCGGTCAAAGCTGCGTTTATCTCATGTTATCCGCTGGTAGACAACTCCCCGAAGATGTCCTGCCAGATCGGGCAATGCTTCAAGCATGACAAGCCCTGCAGGAGGTGTCGGCAAGCCGCAGGGACCGGTTTCAAGCAGCAGGTATGCATCATTCTTCAGGTAGGCCGAAGCTCCATCTGCGAGCTGTTGCAGGAAACCCAGGCCGTCGGCCTCGTCCGTCAGTGCGTGGCGCGGCTCAAATGCAAGCTCCTCATCCAGTTCATCCATTTCAGCCAGGGTCACGTAAGGCGGGTTGGAAATTACGGCGTCAAGATCAGTATGTTGCTCGCTCAACGGTTGAAGCATATTGCCAAGCAGGAAAGTCATGCGCTTGTCGACGCCATGCAGTTCGGCATTCCTTTTGGCGATCTCAAGTGCTGCAGGAGAAACGTCGGTTGCGATCACATGGGCATGCGGATACTCACAGGCCAGAGTGATGGCGATGCAACCGGAGCCCGTGCCTATATCGCAGAATTGATAGGGAGCCATACGGTCGGGCAGATATTTCAGTACAGCTTCAATCAAATGTTCGGTTTCGGGCCGTGGGATCAGAACATCGGGCGTGACCTGAAAACGTCGGGACCAGAATTCTTTTTCACCAAGAATATAAGCCAGCGGTTCCCGTTTCAGGCGTCGTTCAAGGAGTGAGTCGAAATGTATTTTAATTCCGGCCGGAATTTCCTGCAGGCCCCGGTTGATAAGCTCGGCCCGGCTGCAATTCCACGCATGCATAAGAAGAAGATCGGCGTTCAGACGCGGTGCATCCGAGCCTGCAAGGGTCAGTTTTTTTGCCGATTGATACAACAGGTCTCGAGCCAACATGGCTGGTTCAGCCCGAGGTCTTCGCAGCCAGAAGTTCCGCCTGATGATAGGTGAGCAGGGCATCAATCAACTCTTCCATGTCGCCATTCATGATCTGTTCAAGCTTGTACAGCGTCAGGTTGATTCGGTGGTCGGTGATGCGGCCCTGTGGAAAGTTGTAGGTGCGAATGCGTTGTGATCGGTCACCTGAACCAACCATGCCCTTGCGGGTTTCTGCGCGTTCCGCATTGGCTTCGGATTGCTCCTTGTCGAGCAGTCGTGCCTGTAGAACTTTCAGAGCCTGTGCCTTGTTCTTATGCTGGCTGGACTGATCCTGACAGGTGACAACAATACCGCTGGGAACATGCGTGATGCGAACGGCTGATTCGGTCTTGTTAACATGCTGGCCACCGGCACCTGAAGCTCTGTAAACATCAATGCGGATATCTTCCGGATTGATGTTTACTTCAACATCCTCGGCTTCGGGCAGCACGGCAACCGTACAGGCAGAGGTGTGGATGCGCCCGCCCGATTCGGTCTCCGGCACGCGCTGCACGCGGTGGGTGCCGGATTCAAATTTGAAACGGGAAAATACACCATGGCCGGAAATCTGGGCGATAACTTCCTTGTAGCCGCCGATGCCTGTGTCATTAGCATCAAGGATCTCGACCTTGAACCCCATCTGTTCGGCATAACGGGAATACATACGGAACAGGCTGGCAGCAAACAGGGCGGCTTCTTCACCGCCAGTGCCTGCCCTTATTTCCAGAATAATATTGCGATCGTCATTCGGGTCCTTGGGCAGAAGGAGCAGGGTCAGGTGCTGATCACTTTCTTCGATAGACTGTTTGAGTTCCCGGATTTCAGCCTCGGCTAGTTCGCGCAGTTCGCTGTCGCAATTCGGATCTTTCAGCAGAGCCTGATTTTCACGCAGTTGCTCCTGCAGTTGCAGATAACGTTCCGCCTCTTCCGCAACCGGCTCGATATCTGAAAATTCCTTGGATATTTTCGTGTAACGGCCGGTGTCGGATGTGATTTCAGGGTCGGAAAGCTGGATGGCGAGTTCCTGCCTGCGATGCAGGATGTCATCCAGGCGACTGTTCATTTTTCTCCTTCGACCTGGGTTTTTCCTCCGTCCTACCTTCCTGCAGGTCGAATAAACGGGATGCGGCCCCCATTAGAAGATCGCCTTCGATATCATCCGGCAGGGTTTTCAGGGTCTGCAGTGCCGGGTGCATGAAGCGTTTCATCATCGAGCGACTAAAGCGTTCGATAAGTTCAAATTGCTCCGGGCTGAACTCCTTCATGTAGCGCTGCGCCTTTTCCAGTTCATCCATACGGCGCTTTTCCATCTGTTGCTGGATATTGCGGATAAGCGGTACCGATTCCAGCGATTTAAGCCAGCCAAGGAAGGACCGGGCTTCCTGTTCCAGCAGGGATCGAGCCTCCTCGGCTTGCTCCTGACGGTGCTCAACATTCCCCTGTACCACCTGCTGCAGATCATCGATATCGTACAGGTAGACATCATCAATATCCGCGATGCGGGGGTCGATATCACGGGGCACCGCAATATCAACGAGAAACATCGGCGATCCCTTGCGCTTGGTAGCAGCTCGTTTAATAGCCTCAGGCAGCAGTACAAAAGTGCTGGCGCCCGTACTGGACAGGATGATATCGGCGCGATCTAGGTAGTCGTCCAGCTGATTCAGGGTTAAAGCATGTCCCTCGAATTCCATAGCCAGGGTTTTTGCACGTTCAAGCGTGCGGTTGGCCACCAGAATATCGGTGCAGCCATTGCCGCGCAGATGACGTGCTGCCAGCTCGGCCATTTCCCCGGCTCCGATTAAAAGTACGGTTTTCCCGTTCAGGCTGCCAAAGATGTGCTTGGCCAGTTCTACGGCGCAGGAGGAAATGTTGACGGATTGCTTGCCGATTTCCGTTTCGCTACGCGCGCGCTTGGCGGCGGCAAAGGTCGATTGATATAGCCGGTGCAGCACATGGCCCGCAGTGCCGGCTGCCAGCGCATGCTCATAGGAAGTTTTAACCTGCCCCAGAATCTGAGGTTCGCCAAGAACCAGCGAGTCTAGGCCTGAGGCTACGGCGAACAGATGGCGTATGGCCTCATCGGTCGTAAACGAATAGAGATGTTTGCATACTTCATCAATATCCATACCGGCGGTTTTGGCAAACCATTCGTGCACGGCGGCAATGGCGGATTCCGGCTCGTGTGTAACCACGGTCATTTCAACCCGGTTGCAGGTTGAGAGCAGTGCCGCCTCGCGGATGGCCGGGTGCTGCAGCTGCAGCTGCAGAATTTCCCCAATATCCGTCTGGGCTACAGCCAGGCGTTCACGTAGTTCGACAGGCGCTGTCTTGTGGTTGAGTCCGATATGGCAGATGCGCATGCGGCAAACCTAATAGTTCGAAGTCTGCTGGTACAGGGTTCCATCTTCCTGCATGCTCAGCTGGATTTCCTCAAGATGCATGACATCACGGTAGCAGTGGATTTCGAGCCGTCCCTTGTGTGTCATTTCCAGCACTGCATAAAGCTGGGGGCTTGGCAGATGTTGTGCCTTCAGCCATTGGCAAAGCGATGTCTGTTTGACCTGTGTGTCTTCCGAATTTCCTTGCGAGCTTGTAAAGCAGGCAATGAGTGGGCGGTCCGGTCGATAAAAGTCCTGCAGCCGTTCTTGCAGGGCCATCGACCCTGCCGGACTCCCCGTCGGAATATCTTCCGGTATCATCAGCATCCCGGTGAACGTATCATCCATGCCGTTCAGGAGGCCGCAGCAGGCAGTTGATTCACTATTAGCATGGTTGTTCATAGCCTTATGAAGCAATTGCTGGATGCAATGTCTGGTGATAAAAAGTGAGATGAATGGCGGCGGGGGGGATGCTTTCATGCCGGGAAGCATAGAAAGTTGCATCGTGGCGTCAAATCAGATCATCGAAATTCCACAGGAAGAGGAATCTGCGGATTCTGCATTAATGGGAAATGCTCTCCATATGTATCCAAATTAGGTGATATTCATCACGGAATGCTTGACTGATACTTGAAGAGTTGCTAGCAACTTGCGGTTCTGGAGGGGTTTTTGCTTGTGATGAGAAAATTTTCATTGATGATTGTACCGGAATCCGGTCAGATCAGGCGGCTATCGGTAAGCCGTAGCACGCTTGTGTCCGCATCGCTGATGGTGTTGGCGTTGATGTTTTTTGGCGTCTGGGGAATATACAGTTCCTACAAGGCTGAGCAATTTTCCATGACCCTTGAGCAGACCCGGCATGCACTGGATCACGCCCAGTCCCGTTATGATATTCAATTGGCTACCTGGCAGGACAAGACTGCCGCCTCCCAGAAAAAGCTGGCTGTTTATGCTCGTGCACTGGGCCAGATGCAGGCCCGCCTGTCTCGCCTTGATGCGCTGGGTTCCAAGCTGGCTGAGGTTGCTGCTCTGGATAAATCCGAATTTGATTTCGGCGTACAACCGGCCTTTGGTGGTCCGCGCCAGGATCAACCTGACTTCACTGGTCTGGAAGCAGGCGTTAACGAAGGCCTGCAATATCTTGATGGCCGCCTTGAGCAGCTCGATACGCAGCTTGCCGCTATTGATTACATGCTGGAAAATGATCGTACTGTTGCGCAGGCTAAACCCCATGCATGGCCCACCGAAGGTGGCTGGCTAAGTTCCAATTACGGCCTTCGTGCCGATCCATTTACCGGTCAGCCTGCTCATCACTATGGTGTTGATATTGCCAATCGTTTTGCTGCGCCCGTTCTGGCCGCCAGCCGCGGTGTTGTGACCTTTGCCGGAAAAATGAAGGATTTCGGATATATGGTCGATGTTGATCACGGTTACGGCTACAAAACGCGTTACGGGCATATGTCCAGTCTGGCCGTGAAGGTTGGTGACGTCGTTGACGATAACCAGTTGCTGGGACGCATCGGATCATCTGGTCGTTCAACCGGGCCGCACCTGCATTATGAAGTGCATCTGCACGGCAATCATATCAATCCGGCAACATTCCTGCCGCGAGGCTAAACCCTTCAGTTCTGCAATCGATGAAGCGCCCGGTGGTCCACCGGGCACTTTTCATTTATGGCATTCCCTATGCCTGCTGATCCTTTGCAGCCGGGGTTGCCTGTTTTTTATCTGCAGCCCTCGCCGCTGCAATGGCAGCCATATTGACGATATCATCCACGGATGCGCCAGTCTGCAGAACATGAACCTGCTGTGGGAGACCGAGGAGAATAGGGCCGATGGCCGTTCCGCCACCCAGTTCGCGCAGGAGTTTATAGGTAATATTGCCGGCCTGCATGGTCGGGAAGATCAGGATATTGGCCGATGATTTCAGGCGAGAGAATGGATAATGCCCGAGGATGGCATCGTTGACAGCTGTATCAGCCTGCATTTCGCCATCCACTTCCAGCTCCGGGTGCCGTTCGTGCAATAGCCGGGTTGCATCTGCGACCTTGCGTGTTTCTGGATGCTCCACGCTGCCGAAGTTGGAAAAGGAAAGCATGCCGATGCGGGCATCGCAGCCCATTGATTTGGCTGTGTCGGCGGCCAGATGCGCAAGGTCGGCAAGTTGTTCGGCGTTCATTTCCACATTGACTGTGCAGTCGGCGAGGAAATAGGCGCCGTTTTCCATAATCATCAGATACATGCCGTAAACATGCAGGTGCTTTCCGCTGGTGTTGTGCCCCAATACCTTCAAGATTGGACGCAGTACGTTCGGATAGTGGGCTGTGCGACCGGAGAGCATGCCGTCAGCAAAGCCCTGCCGAACAAGCATGGCGCCCAGTACGTTAATATCATTGCGCAGAGTTTTTGCAGCATCCTGCCGCAGGATGCCATGGCGCTTGCGATCGAAATAATAGGCATCGGCCAAGCTGTCGAAGCGCGAGCTTTCTACCGAAGGGTCCATGCACTCTATGCCGCTGATATCGAGTTGATGATGCTCGCAAACCTGCTGCATGCGACTGCTGCGGCCAATAAGGATCGGATGGGCAATGCCGAACTCCTTCATTTCGATGGCGGCGCGGATTACTGTCGCATCCTCGCCTTCCGGCAAGGCCAGTCGAATGGGGTGTTCGCGGGCCCGATCAACGATGAGGCGCATAAACAGCCTGGAGCTGTCAATTCTGCCAGCCAGACTTTGGCTGTAGGCAACCGGATCCGTTAATGGCTTGCGTGCTACACCGGTCTTGGTTGCGGCCTCTGCCACGGCAACCGGAACCACCTCGATCAATCGGGGGTCAAAAGGCTTCGGCAGGATGTATTCCGGACCAAAGCGGAGATCGGTCACGCCATAGGCTTTGAGTACTGAGGCGGGAACTTCTTCCCTGGCCAGCTTGGCCAGCGCATGTACAGCGGCGACTTTCATTTCCTCATTGAAGGTGGTGGCCCGGACATCGAGCGCTCCACGAAACAGGAACGGGAAGCCGAGTACATTATTAACCTGATTTGGATGGTCTGATCGACCAGTTGCCATGATCAGGTCCTTGCGGGTTTGCATGGCCAGGTCATAGGCGATTTCAGGATCGGGGTTGGCCATGGCAAAAATGATGGGGTGGTCGGCCATGGATTTCAGCATTTCAGGGGACACTGAATTGCCTTCTGATAGTCCGACAAACACATCGGCGCCATTCATCGCCTCAGCTAGGGTGCGCTCGGGGCGTTCTGTTGCGAAATAGGCTTTGTGCGGAGGCAGCTCATCGCCGCGGTTCTTATAAATCACACCTTTGCGATCAAGGAACATGATGTTTTCATGTTTGACGCCGAGCTCTTCGATCAGCTTCATGCAGGCAAAGCCGGCAGCGCCAGCGCCCAGACAGACGACCCTGACCTCTTCGATATTCTTTTTCTGCAGTAGCAGCGCGTTAAGGAATGCTGCTGCCATGATCACGGCGGTACCATGCTGGTCATCATGCAGCACAGGGATATGCATGCGCTTTTTCAGCTCTTCTTCAATCAGAAAACATTCCGGAGCCTTGATGTCTTCAAGGTTGATGCCGCCAAAGGTTGGCTCCATGCGGGCAATTGTTTCGACGATTTTCATTGGATCGGATTCGTCCAGCTCAATGTCGAACACATCGATATCTGCGAAACGTTTGAATAACACGCCTTTGCCTTCCATAACTGGTTTGCCTGCCAGGGGGCCGATATTGCCCAGACCCAGCACGGCGGTGCCATTGGTGATAACGCCTACAAGATTGGCGCGTGAGGTGTATTCATCGGCCAGTTCGGGGTCTCGTGCGATTTCAAGGCACGGAACGGCCACGCCCGGTGTATATGCCAGCGCGAGATCCCTCTGGGTGAGGCAGGGTTTGCTCGGACGGATGCTGATTTTTCCGGGGACAGGTGAGCTGTGGTAATCGAGTGCTTCCTGATGCAGGGCATCTTTTGGCATAGTGGCTCCTTGGCAGTAAAGTGTAGCGGGCGGCTATCATAGCGCGACTGAAAGCCCGGGTCATGGAGGGAATGATGAAAATTGGAATTGCCGGTGCAGGCGCTGTCGGTTGCCATTACGGCAGTATGTTGCAGCAGGCCGGTTATGATGTGCTACTGCTAGGGCGTGGTGAACATCTTGCCGCTCTGCAGAATGACGGTCTGCTACATGAATCGAATGGTGTGCCCAGACACCTGAAAGTTCAGGCCACCAACAGCGTGGCTGATATCGGCGCATGTGATGTCGTGATGATTTGCTGCAAGATGATAGGACTATCGGCCATGCTCGAGGCCCTTCAGGGCGTTATCAAGAAAAGTGCATTGCTGGTGTCCCTGCAGAACGGGGTCGAAGCACCGGATTATGTCGCATCTGCTTTTCCTTACCATGCCATTGTTGCCGGAACGGCCTTTATCGGAGCACGTATTGAAAATCCGGGGCATGTGATCCACTCGGCCGCAGGGGGCATTCGGCTGGCGCAGTGGAAAGATGGGGAAGGTGCAGTTTATTTCACGCCACTGGTTCAGGCGCTGGAAGCGGCCGGTGTGCCGACCAGGGTGGAGGAAGACGCTCGTTTGATGCTTTGGCGCAAACTGCTTTGGAACATCGGCTTTAATGCCATCACCGCCATTACAAGGCGCCATGCACGGGATGTTGCAGCAGCGCCAGAAACTCTGTCCATCATTAGAGCTGCGATGCAGGAGGCCGTGGCAGTTGCTAATGTCGAGGGAGTCAGACTGGGTGAGGAGGACATTTCCAAGCATATCAAGGTAACGTTGGAGATGGGGCCGGTGAAAACCAGCATGTGGCAGGATATCGAATCGGGACATTTGACCGAGGTCGATCATATCAATGGTTATGTCGTAAGGGGGGCCGATAAACTATCCCTGCAGGCGCCTGTTAACCGCATGCTGACAACGCTGTTGCATGCAATTGAAGGCGGCGCATAGTCCATTGACCCGGGCACCCGGCTTTGTTAGCAATCGCGCCCCTTTGAAAGGGGGCGATTAGCTCAGCGGGAGAGCACTGCCTTCACACGGCAGGGGTCGCAGGTTCGAACCCTGCATCGCCCACCATCTATCCTATCGAAAAGTAACATGTGTTTCAGTCGCTGCGCAGCCATCACAGGCTGCTCTTTGCGTTTGCCTCATCTTACCAGACCCAATATTCCGAGGATGATCAAATATGCCGCGACGATATAGTTCAGCAGCTTGGGCATCACCAGAATAAGCACGCCGGCAAGCAGTGATACCAGCGGTTCCAAAGTTAAGTGTAGATTCATGACAGTCTCCTCATATGTGCATCATTGCAAGGCCCCCAAGGTGAGATCTGCTTTTCAACGGGGGCGTCATTACCGTTCTTGTCTAAATCGCTGTCAAAAGCAAGGGACAGCTGTTTCTGTTCCCGGCATTGGGTTACTTACGTAGGCCCTATTTGAATGTGACGACAATTTATGATGCCAGAGCCAGATTGTCTGTGCGGTGTCGAACGCAACCATATTCCTGTGGGTTTGCAGCATCCTCTTTGTGCGTAGTACGGATTAAAAAAAAGGGGGCGGATATGAATAAGTTGCTGGTGGATAAGTCGATTCACATCTGTGAATTAGAGCTACTGATGAAGTTAGGTGGTTGTGGATGAAACCTGCTTGCTCACTTCAGGGGGGCATATGGGAGTAGGCGATCGAATTCCTGTTTGACGACCTGATAACACTCGCACACCCGCTTCTCCAGACCCGGCCGGTCCAGCACCGTAATGCGGCCGCGCTGGTAAGCAATCAGTCCGGCTTGCTGCAACTTTCCTGCAGTCTCGGTGACGCCTTCGCGGCGCACGCCCAGCATGTTGGCGATCAATTCCTGGGTCATGACCAGAGTATTGCCGGAAAGCCGGTCCAGACTCAGCAGCAACCAGCGGCAAAGCTGCTGATCCAGCGAATGATGCCGGTTGCACACAGCCGTCTGCGACATCTGGGTGATCAGCGCCTGCGTATAGCGCAGAAACAGGCGCAGCAGCGGTCCGTTCAGGCCGAACTCCTTTTTTACCAGGGCTGAACTCAGGCGGTAGGCGCGCCCCGCACTTTGCACGACCGCCCGGTTCGGCATGGTTTCTCCGCCCATGAACAGGGCGAGACCGACAATGCCCTCGTTGCCGATCACGGCCATCTCGGCCGGCGAGCCATCCTCCATGATATACAGCAACGATACGATGCAATCGGTCGGGAAATAGACATTACGCAACACCTCCCCGGACTCGTAAAGAACCTTGCCAAGCGGCATATCAACAGGTTCAAGACTGCGCAGCATGCGCTCGAATACGTCCGCAGGCAGTGCTTCGATCAGATGGTTTTCACGCGGAGAATGTGGGTCTGACACTTGAGCCTCGATCGCTATGTTAATATAAACGCAGCCCGGTTGGATGCAGCAATATGGCCATTATCAACCCCTCCCAGCATGTCTGTATATGCTAATATAGCCTTGAACAGCGCCCCCGGCAATCTTAATGGATCACTGTACGCTACCGTACAGAACTTTTAGGCAGGCTGGCGCACCATCAACTCACGAACAAACAGGAAGCAGCCGTTTCCTGCGCGCTGATTGACGGGTTCCAAAAAAGGAGAATGCCCATGATCAGAATAACTTCCATGCTGCTCAAATCGTTATCCCTGACCGCTACTGCGTCATTTTCCGATTGTCATACGATTTCACGCGCCGGTCAGGATATTGAGCCGGGTGGCAAAGCCATCTCAGACAAGGCGGACGAACACACGGATTGAAGCCTGATTGAATGCTAAAAACATTTCATCTCTTTCAACCACAGGAGTTCAACATGGCAATGAGTTCAGTATCTACAACGAAAATTATCGGTATTGCCCTGGCAGTTGCAGGAATTGGCCTTGCAATATGGGGATATCAATTATCCGATTCTGTCGGATCGCAAGTAACACAAGCTATTACAGGTTCGGATACGGATAAGGTAATGACTTTATACATTGTTGGCGCGGTCAGCTTTGTTGTTGGTATCTACCTTGCCGCTAAAAGGTAACACGGGAGGCAACATGGATATAACTAGCTTAATCATATTTTTGGCAGTTGGCGCGCTGGCCGGCTGGCTTGCTGGCAACATCATGAAGGGAAGCGGATTTGGTGTCGTAGGCAATATTGTTGTGGGAATTGTCGGCGCTGTATTGGGTGGCTTCGTATTCGGTTTGTTCGGCATAACAACAGGCGGGCTTTTGGGCGCTATAATCATGGCTACGATCGGCGCTGTTCTTTTGTTATATTTAATCAGCACGATTAAGAAGACCTAGCTCAAGGATAGCGAACGAGCAAATCAACCTGACAAATATTTCAGCGGGAAAATTTCCCCGCTGAAATCTTCGCAGCTTATTTGGACGTTACGTTTTTGGAGTTTTATGGAGCTAACTAGTACAAAAACTCATATAGATCAAACCAGGCTAGCACAGCGAATACACAGCTTGTCTATCGATATACCTTAGTGTTCGGTTGCCGAACGGCAGTGTTTCACGATTTGGAGAAGATGACTCATCTTTCTACATGATGATGAGCAGCTTGAAACAGTGCAATTTCGAAAACCGGATACTGTAGTGATAAGCTGGCGGCTAAGACTAGGCGATCAAGTGCTAGCCATATCGGCGGATGGGGGCATTTGTCGAACAAGCCGGCGAGCCTCTTCTTGGGACTGTTTGAAAGGATATTGTAGGCTATACTGAGTTGCAGAAATCTGCAGTCTTCAAACTGAACAAGGAGGGATATAAGTATCGACCTGTTCATGAATCTGCTGGGTGGACTGGGTTTGTTTCTGCTCGGCATGCATCTGATGACCAACGGCCTGAAGGTTTCTGCCGGTAACGCGCTGCGCAGGATTCTGGCCGCCTCGGCCAAAACACGCATGCGGGGTGTTTTATCCGGCATGTTCATCACTTCAGTGGTGCAATCATCCAGTGCGGTTACCGTAGCCAATATCGGTTTCGTTAATGCCGGTTTGTTGACCCTTGCCGAGGCCGTTGCCATTACCTATGGCAGCAATCTGGGTACCACGACCACGGGCTGGCTGGTGTCGATTGTTGGATTTCATGTCAATATCAAGGCCTTCGCCTTGCCTGCGATTGGCATCGGCATGTTTCTCAAGTTATTCAGTAAAAATGGACGGCTGGCAGCCATGGGTGAGGCTATGGCTGGTTTCGGCGTTTTCTTTCTCGGTATCGATATGTTGAAAGACGGATTTTCCGGCCTGAACGGTCAGGTTGATCTAGCCGCCATTGCCGGCTCTGGCCTGTTGCATCTGGCGTTCTTTGTCGGTACCGGGGTCATGATGACCGTGCTTGCACAGTCGTCCAGCGCTGCCATTGCCATCACGCTTACAGCAACCGGCAGCGGCATCCTTCCGCTCGAAGCTGCTGCGGCCATGGTGATCGGCGCTAACATCGGCACAACGTCAACGGCGTTGATTGCCTCTATCGGCGCCACGCCCAACGCCAAACGTATGGCGACTGCCCATATCCTGTTCAATGTGGTAACGGGTTGCGCCGCCCTCCTGCTTCTGCCTTTGCTCCTGGCTTTCGTCCAAATTTTGCTGGGTGGGCTGCATCTGGATTCCGGTCCGGTGATGTTTCTGGCTCTCTTTCACACCACGTTCAACATTCTTGGTATTGTCCTGCTCTGGCCTTTTACGGATCGGATGGTGAACTGGCTGAAGGGACGGTTCCGCGCTGCGGAAGAGGATGAGGCCAAGCCTCAATTTCTTGACCGGACGCTGGTTTCAACGCCCGGGCTGGCGCTTGAAGCCCTGCGGCACGAATTGAGCAATATTGCCGGCCTGGCGGCTCGCATGTGCAAGGGTGTGCTGAGTAGCGAAGTGCGCACACCACGGCAGCTAGAACAGGATATGCGTAGCATCGAAAGTCTTGCTGATGCTGTCGGCAATTATGTTGGCGAAATGCGGCGCGGCGAACTCCCTGAGACTGTATCAAATGCACTTCCACAGGCCATCGGTATCAGCCGCTATTATCGAGACAATGCAGCACTGGCCATTGCCATTAATCAGCGTGCTGGAATACATGTTCCGGAAGAAGCCCGAGAACTATTAAGCACCTTTAAACATGAGGCTGTAGCCATGATTGATGCGGCTTTGGCATTGACTAAAGCTGAAGATCAGGAGAAGCCGCACTGGGATAAAGATGAACTGGAGCATCGCTATCAGGAACTGAAAACCCACATTCTGTATGCCGGAACACTCGGTAAGGCACCGGTGCGGCAGGTTATCGAACTGGTTGAACTGGCCAAGGATATTGAGCGTATTGCCAAGCAGATGAGGAAGGCAGCCAATGGGCTTTATCTGTTGCATGATGTGGCAACAAATAAGCCCTTGTCAGAGGAAATGGATAGTGAGGACGATGAATTGCAGTCGCATGCGGAAGAAAGCAACAGGGATGCTGAAGTGAGGTCTGTCAGCGGATCAGATGGCAGAACGGTGGAAGGAGATCAATGAGGAAAGAAGGCTGTGTGTGACGATAGGGCTGGTGCTCGGGAGTGTGATTGCATGGCAGGCAGAGGTGGCCAGCAGTTAACAGGTTATCTGGCAGGGAGGGTGGGGCCAGTGTATCATGAGCGCGTGTCGATCATGCCGCAGTTGCAAGAAAAAGGTGTGTTTGACAACATATCATGATTTTTATCGGTATAATTTAATGATTCTAGTCATAAACACTGGCAGCTCCTCCATCAAGATGGTGGTGATTGATATGCCTTCCGAACAATTGCTTGCCGAGGGTATGGCCGAGCGCCTAGGTGCACCGGAGTGTTCCATTCAATGGAAAATATCAGGTGAAACGTTGCATGCTGAACCCGGGGCAGCCAATCACGATGGGGCCATGCATGAAATGCTGGAAACACTGTTCACCAGATTGGACAAGGAAAGGATCTCGGCAGTAGGCCACAGGGTTGTGCATGGGGGCGAGCTCTTTGTGGCGCCTACTTTGCTGGATGATTCGGTTATTGAAGGGATCGAATCAATATCGCATCTTGCGCCTCTGCATAATCCGGCCAATCTGCTCGGTATTCGGGCGGCGAGAGTGCATTTGCCATCCGTTCCACATATCGCGGTTTTTGATACAGCCTTTCATCACGCCATGCCGCTTTGCGCCAGCCTGTATGCCGTGCCTTACAGCTGGTACAGCGAATATGGTGTTCGCCGTTATGGCTTCCATGGCACCAGCCATCACTATGTTGCGCTTGAGGCGGCGGCAATTCTGGGGCGTGAATTCCAGGATTGCCGCTTGTTGACGGCGCATCTTGGAAACGGATGCAGTGCGACAGCGATTGCCGGCGGCATCAGTGTGGATACAAGCATGGGGATGACGCCGCTGGAAGGTCTTGTCATGGGTACGAGAAGCGGCGATGTTGATCCAGGCCTGCACGAATTTATCGCCAGACAGAGTGGTGACTCACTGGAGAAAATCACGAATACGCTGAATCGTCAATCCGGGCTTCTGGGTGTATCGGGACTGAGCAATGATATGCGTACGCTGCTGGATGCTGCTGAAGCGGGCGATGACCGGGCCGAGCTGGCCGTGGACTTATTCTGTTATCGACTGGCAAAAACACTGGCAGGCCTTGCGGTGGCGCTTGGCCATGTTGATGCTATCGTTTTTACCGGCGGTATCGGGGAGCATGCAAGCGTAATTCGAGCGAAAACCGTCGAGAAGCTTGCGATTCTTGGCGCAGTGCTTGATGGAGAGAGAAACAGTCAGCATGGTAAGCTTTCACGCGGCCATATCAGCCCGGACGATGCGGCTTTTCCGGTGCTGGTTATTGCTACTGCCGAGGAAAAAATGATTGCCCGCTATGTCTGCGAAGTAACAGACCACGAGGTGAGTGTCTGATGAGCCATGTCTTTATTCTTGTTTCCACAGGCGCTGGCGCGGGCCTGACCACAGTCAGTCTGGGCATGGTTCGGGCTCTGGATCGCCTGGGCATCAGGACCGCTTTTTACAAGCCAGTTGCCCAATTGCATACTGGTGATGCGGGCCCGGAACGCTCCACCCAGCTTATTGAACATATGACCCATATTGTGCCGCCTCAACCGATCAGCCTCAGACGGGCGACATCCCTGCTGGGCTCCGGCAGGGAAGGGCTGCTGATGGAAGAGGTGGTCGCACATTATCGCCAGTGCTCCCAACAGGCGGATGTTGTGATTGTCGAGGGGCTGGTGGCCGACAGTCATGCCGGCTATGCCACACGCCTTAACGCGGCGATTGCTCGTGCGCTGGATGCTGAAGTGATCCTGGTCGGCAAGCCGGAACCTGATCTTGAAGAGTATATTGATATCGCAGCCAATGCGTTTATCAGTGAAGACGGCACGGCACTGATCGGTACCATTTTGAACAAGGTGGACACCAATGGTGATGAGCAGGTCGATTTGTCTCTGGGCGAGGATCATTGTGCGATTCCGGAGCTCACGAATGAAATGTGTAAAAAGGTTGCGGCCAAACCATTTCACTTTATTGGCGCCATCCCCTGGCAGGGCTCGCTTATCTCCCTGCGCATGTCTGATATCGTCGGTTATCTGGGGGCGAAAGTTGTACAGGCGGGAGAATTGCAGAAGCGCCGTGTTGATCGCATCGAATTATGTGCTCGTACGGTGTCCAATACGCTTAGCGTCTATCTGCCACATACGCTGCTCATATTTCCGGGTGACCGGGATGACATTTTCATCGCTGCATGCATGTCGGCTCTGAATGGCGTGCCACTTGCTGGCATCCTGTTTACAGGCGGGCTGATGCCCAATCAGCGTGTGATGGACCTGTGCGCTCAGGCCATTCAGACCGGCCTGCCCATTTTGCAGGTTGAGAGTAATTCTTATCAGACAGCATCCAAGCTTGCGCAAAGGCCGGCAGAGGTCGCGATCGATGACTATGAATTGATTGATCAGGCCATGGATCATGTCGCCAACCATCTTGATGCCGAGTGGCTCAGGCAACGTTGTGCGATTGAGCGGAAACCGCGGCTGTCTCCCGCCGCATTCCGTTATCAGCTCATTCAGCAGGCAGGGTCGGCAAATCGCCGTATCGTGCTGCCGGAAGGAGATGAGCCACGTACCATCATGGCCGCTTATCAGTGCCAGCAACGTGGTATTGCACAGTGCATTTTGCTCGGCAAGCCGGAAAAAATTCATCAGGTGGCGTTGTCTCAAGGTATTACTCTCACTGATGAGGTGATCATTGTAGATCCCGATTCAGTGCGAGAGCGCTATATCGAGCCGATGGTGGCGTTGAGGCGGCACAAGGGTTTAACCACTCAGATGGCGGAAGACCAGCTGCAGGACCATGTTGTGCTCGGCACCATGATGCTGGCGACAGACGAGGTGGACGGCCTGGTTTCAGGTGCACTGCATACAACTGCCAACACAGTGCGTCCGGCATTTCAGTTAATCGGAACCAGTGAGTCAGCCAAACTTGTATCTTCCATCTTCTTCATGTGTCTGCCTGATCAGGTTGTGGTTTATGGTGATTGCGCCATCAATCCGGAGCCAAACGCCGAGGAGTTGGCCGATATTGCGATTCAGAGCGCTGATTCGGCGCGCCGTTTCGGGCTGGATCCACGCGTGGCAATGATCAGCTACAGCACGGGTGAGTCTGGTTCCGGGCTGGATGTCGATAAAGTGCGGCAGGCTACGAAGATTGTTCACCAGCGCAGACCGGACATGCTTGTTGATGGGCCGCTGCAATATGATGCAGCGGCTATTGTTTCGGTCGGGAAGAGCAAGGCTCCGAAGAGCCAGGTAGCCGGGACGGCCAACGTGTTCGTGTTCCCTGATCTGAATACAGGCAATACCACTTATAAGGCGGTACAGCGCAGTGCGCATGTTGTCAGTATCGGGCCGATGCTACAGGGCTTGAAGAAGCCGGTGAATGACCTGTCCCGCGGTGCATCTGTTGAGGACATCGTCTATACCATTGCGCTGACTGCGATTCAGGCCGGATAAGCGGGGTTTATTCAGTAATACTGATCCGGTCTGTATGAGATCAAAAGAAACAGGGCCCCGCTTCTGGAGCCCCGTTGGCAAAGAGGTCTTTATTTGTCGCTTGCAGGCATATCCTGGGGAGCATCCATTTCGGTTTGAGGCTCATCACCGGTGCTTGGGCCATTGTAGCTATCCTGCCCATCCCCCATATCCATGCTTTCTCCGTCTGACAGACCGCTGTCCTGTTGATCCATGCCCTGTTCCTGCTGGTCCATGGCTGACCAATCTGTCTGCTGATCCTCTGCAAAGGAGGCGGCAGGGTGGCTGATGACAAGGCCGGATGAGAGCATCAGGCCCAGCGCTGTAACGCCAATAATTTTCTTTATTTCATGCTTCATTATCTAGCTCCTGTTTTATGATGCGATGCTATGGATTGCGATTAATAGTTTACGCTGTTGTCGCCAAAAGATGTTTCGTCATAATCATTCAACCAGCCGGGGTCGAAATCGTCATCCCAGTCGGCATTTGAGCCATATTCAAGGCTCTTGTGTTTCCTTTTTTCTTCCTTCTTGGAACGCCTCGGTCTGCCAGTCGTCGGCTCAAGAAGACTGTCTATACTCGCATGGTTACGATGCCCCATCATGTCACCTCCGTTTCAGGCATGGGGCGAAAAATCACTTGCCTTGAGGAACGGGTAAAGCAGAATGTTTTTATCGAACTGTTCAAGGATTTCGCACACTATGAATCTGAATCTACTGCAAACATTTGTTATGGTTGCCCGGGAAGGTGGCTTTCGCAGCGCTGCTGAGAAGCATTTCCTGACACCCTCTGCCGTTAGTTCAAGGATACGGTTGCTCGAAGATGAGATTGGTGCACAGCTGTTTGAACGTGGGCAGTTCGGCACCCGTCTTACGCTTTCCGGCCAGCGCCTGCTAGAAAATGCTGAAGACATGCTTGCCTCGTGGAACCGGGTTCGTCGGGACGTGGCTATCCCCGCCAAAGCCCGGCAAATTCTGGCGATAGGCGCGACAGATACCATTTGGCAGTCGCTGTTATTGGGAGCTGTTTCCTCCTTGCATGCGAATGATCCGGAGCTGGCCCTGCGCATGGAAACCGGGACGGCGGAAAGCCTTACGCGGGAAGTGCTGGATGGAACTCTGGATGCTATCTGTCTGTTTGATCCACCGGTCCTGCCTGTACTGCAGGCTACCATTGTCGGTGAGGTGCCTCTGATTCTTGTGTCCACTCAGCCATCCATATCCGTTGACCAGGTGTTCTCCGGCGATTTTGTTCAGATTGAGTGGGGCAGGGCTGACGGGGCGTTGCAACTACAAATACCGGATTCAAATAACGCTTCTATGATTCGAACTTCCGTGGGCTGGCTAGGCTTGCAGTGGCTGCTACAGCAGGGCGGCAGTGCCTATTTGCCGGAAAGCCTGGCTGCACCCCATCTGCTAGCCAAAAAGCTGTACCCTGTTCCCGATGCACCTGTTCTAAAACGCACGGTACACCTGATCTTTCCGGTTCAGTCCGTGGAAACCCATTCGGAAACAGCGAAGCTGATGCAAGACCTTGTCGAGAGCATCAAACATAATCATTGAGACCCAGTCGGTGACTGTGCGGAAATACTGGACAAGAACCGCTGTATAAGTGGAAACTGCAGCCCGACAGGGGGCAGTCATGTCTAAAGCCAAACAATATACGCATATCCAGTTTTCCGAGCAGGCCGATCCGGGAAGTCTGCCGGTGCTTGACGGCAGCATGGGGCCGTCAGCAATGGATGTGCGCAGGCTGCTCACCGATCATAAAATAATGACCTTTGACCCGGGCTTCCGTTCTACGGCATCCTGCCAGAGCGCTATCACCTACATTGATGGCGATGCCGGAATTCTTCTATATCGGGGCTATCCGATCGAAGAACTGGCTAGGCAATGTAATTTTCTTGAGGTGGCTTACCTGCTGCTGAATGGGGAGTTGCCTCTGGCGCATGAGCTCGAAGCCTTTGTGGGGGATGTGTGTGAACATAACCTGCTGCATGAGCAGGTCATTGCATTTTACAGAGGGTTTCGCCGTGATGCACATCCGATGGCAGTCATGGTCGGCGTGGTCGGCGCCTTATCCGCTTTCTATCAGGATGAGGTTGATTACGAGGATCTTGATTCCCAGCGCGTGGCAGCCATCCGGCTTGTTGCTAAAATGCCGATGATTGCCGCTGCCTGCTACAACTATTCCATTGGTGTTCCGTTCCGCTACCCGAACAACAAGCTTGGTTATGCCGAAAATTTCATGCAGATGATGTTCGGCAAACCGAATGAGGAATATGTCGTCGACCCGGTGCTGGCGCGAGCTCTAGATGTGATTCTGACATTGCATGCGGATCATGAGCAGAATGCCTCCACTTCAACTGTGCGTATGGCTGCATCATCCGGCGCCAACCCATTCGCCTGCATTGCCGCCGGCATTGCGACGCTGTGGGGGCCGGCGCATGGGGGCGCCAATGAGGCGGTATTGAAGATGTTGGAGGAGATCGGCGGCCCAGAGAATATTCCGGCCATCATCCTTCGCGCCAAAGATCGAAATGATCCGTTCCGGTTGATGGGATTCGGACATCGCGTGTACAAGAACTATGACCCGAGAGCGGCACTGATCCGTGAAGTGACCAAGGAAACGCTGGCGCACCTTGATCTTCTTGATGAGCCCTTGATGGCTGCCGCACTCGAATTAGAGCGCATTGCACTGGAAGACGAATATTTCATCAAGAAGCAGTTGTACCCGAATGTCGATTTCTATTCAGGTATTCTGTTGCGTGCGCTTGGTATCCCGAGTCGCATGTTTACCGCGGTGTTCGCGCTGGCCCGGACTGTGGGCTGGGCCAGCCACTGGCTCGAACTGAAAACGGACAAAGCCCATGGCATCGACAGGCCCCGTCAGCTCTATGTTGGGCCGCAGCTCCGGCATTTGCCCCCGCAGGATTAGTTTCCCAATACCCATATTTGGTGCAGCAATCACCTGACTATATTGCTGTTCCTGCCGGGCTGCTCTACTATGGATTCAAGATGTGTCCCCATTTGGCTTATGATTCGTGTGGCAGGCTCATGATATGACCGGGATGTATTTCCTCATTCCCACGCTCATGGTTATCTTCCTCTCCATGCTCTTTGTCCGGGCTGGTGCTATTGCTCTGGTGCGTACCGGGATGCACTATGAGCAGGCAAAGTTTCAGGCGTTGTCCGCCTTTACCGCGACAGGTTTCACTACGCGCGAGGCCGAGAAGGTCGTCAATCATCCGACCCGGCGAAAAATCATCAGCATCCTGATGATCGGCGGTTACGCCGGTATCGCAGCTGTAACTGTCAGCGGCACGTCTTCATTGGTCAGTACCAGCGCTCAGAACATACCGAGAAATGTTCTTATCTTTTTCCTCGGGCTGGTGGTTATCTATGCCATTGCCCGCCACATTGGTTTAATGCAGCGCTGGGAAGCTATGGTTGAGCGATTGTTGTACAGAAGTTCACTGTTTGAATTTGAGCCAGTTGAGGAGCTTCTGCATCTGACCGAGGGATTCGGCCTAGTGAAAGTTGAAGTGGAGGCAGGATCGCCATTGGCTGGCCAATCCATCAAACAGATCGGCAGCGCCCGCAAGGATACGCTTATTCTGGGTGTCGAGCGTGGCAAAACCTGGATTCCTGCCCGCCAGATGAAAGAGGAACTGTTGCAGGCGGGTGATCAGTTAATCGTCTACGGGCTGCTGGAGCGACTCAAGGAAGAATTTGCACCAGCAGGGGGTCCCCCATGAAGCAGCGAGGGAAACGGGCATCAAGGCAGTCGTACTTCAAGAAACGCTATCATCCGCCGGGTACGGCCCCCGGCACTCTGGCCGCCGCAACCGATGCCGGGTTGCCACCGGCCAACATCCGCTTGGTCGATTATTCTCCCGAGGAATTCCTCATCAAGGAGAATGCTTCGGCAGGGGAATGCCTTGAACGTCTTGCACATGATAGTGTGACCTGGGCGCATGTGCAGGGAAACCCGCCGGCAGCCACCCTGCGCACGCTGGGAGAAACCTTTCATCTGCATCCGCTGGCCATGGAGGATGTGCTGAACACCGGCCAACGGCCCAAGGTCGAGCCATTTGACGAGCAGTTTTTCCTGATTCTGAGCCTGCCGCAATTGCAGGGCGATACGATCATCACCCGGCAGGTGAGTATTTTCGCCAGCAAGCGCTATATCATCAGCTTTTGCGAGGGCGAGGATGACCCGTTCGGGCTGCTTATGAAACGACTGCGGGACAAAACCTCGGTCGTGCGCAAGCGGGGATCGGATTTTCTTCTGTATGCCATCCTTGATCTGGTAATTGATCAGGGGTTTCCAGTACTGGAAGCTTTCGGCCTGCAACTGGAAGAGCTGGAAGACAATATCGCCGAATCGGCCGGTCGCGAGTTGCTGGATCGTTTGCACACCGTGAAGCGGGAAATGGTTTTGCTCCGGCGCATGGTGTGGCCGCATCGCGAAGTTATCTCCCAGCTATTGCGCGAAGGGCATGATCTGATTGCCGACGATACTCGCATTTATTTGCGTGATTGCTACGACCACTCCGTACAGATCATGGATCTTCTGGAAGCCTACCGCGATATGGCCGGCAGCATGCTCGATATCTATCTATCCAGCGTTAGCAACCGCCTCAACGAAACCATGCGTGTGCTGGCAGTGATCTCGACCATTTTCATTCCCATGACTTTCGTGGCCGGTGTGTATGGCATGAATTTCGATCGCTCACAGCCGTTTAATTTACCCGAACTGAGTTGGGCCTTTGGCTATCCGTTGTTTTGGTTGATGATGGTTGGCATCGCTAGTGGCATGATCCTGTTTTTTAAACGCCGGGGGTGGTTTTAGGTCATGCACATGGATCCAATCCTGCCACCTCTGGTCGGGATGATCCTGATTATCCTCATCCTGTCATTGCTGTTGCGAACCATAGGCCAGCCCAATGTGGTTGCTTACCTTATTGCCGGCGTCGTGCTGGGCCCGCAAGGGATTGGCCTGATCACCGATCATGTAACCCTTGAAAGGCTTGGTGCATTCGGAGTGGTGATGTTGCTGTTCTTCATCGGCCTGAAGATGCACCCACGCAGACTGGCTATGAACTGGCGCATCGCTCTACTTGGGACTCTATTACAGATTGCCGCCAGCGTTGCTTTGACATGGGCAATCGGCTGGTTCCTCGACTGGCCACTGGCTAGGCGGCTATTGATAGGTTTTGTCATCAGCCTGTCCAGCACTGCACTGGTGTTGAACTTCCTGCAAAGCCGCGGGGAGTTGGCTAGCCGTGCCGGGCAGAATGCCTTGGTCGTGTTGCTGATGCAGGATCTGGCTGTGATTCCCATGCTGCTTCTGATCGGCATGTTCGGGGAAGATGATGCTGGCGGAGGGGAATTGCTTCGTCAGGGTGTCGGAACCTTGTTGATCGGTGGCCTGTGTCTGTGGATGTTCAGGCAGGAACACATCCACCTTCCGTGGGTGCACCGTGTAGTGGGACGAGATCGGGATCTACAGGTGTTTGCAGCTATGATCCTGTGTTTTGGTCTTGCCCTGATTACCGCCATGCTTTCACTTTCGTCGGCTCTTGGCGCTTTTGTCGCCGGTATGCTGTTGGCCTCAGCCAAGGAGATTGATTGGGTTCAACACAGCCTGGATCCGTTTCGAGTCATTTTCGTGGCTCTCTTCTTTGTCTCAATCGGCATGCTCGTGGATATGCATTTCCTGTGGCATCACCTTGCTCAGGTTGGTTTTCTGGTGGCTGCTGCATTTCTAACCAACACCCTCATCAATGCCGTCGTGTTCCGACTGTTGCGAGAGCCTTGGGCGGAAAGCCTTTATGCGGCAGCGCTGTTGGCCCAGATCGGTGAATTCAGTTTTGTGCTGGTGGCCGTGGGCTATTCATCGGCTATCATTACCTTCGAAGGCTATCAGACTGCAATTGCTGTAATCGCAGTATCGCTATTGCTGGCTCCGGTATGGATCTTGCTGATTGAGCGTATGGCAAGATGGGCGCCTGATCATAAGCTTTCCTGAATCATTCTCTGCTCATAGGCTGCCCGCATGCGCGATAAGCTTTGCGGAAAATTGAAACCATTGTTTGAAAGGTATTGCGTGGGCACTATCATGATCAAGGGGGCATACGTATGGCATTGATTTCAGTTGGCTGGCGCGAGTGGGTAGCCCTGCCGGATATCGGTATAGATTGCATCAAGGCTAAAATCGATACCGGAGCCAGAACGTCATGTCTGCATGCATTCAGTCAGGAAAAGTTCACACAGGGGGGCTCGCCGTGGGTACGTTTCGGTATGCACCCTCACCAATTACGCACCGACATCGAGGCATTCTGCGAGGCAGAAATCGTGGATGAACGTATGGTTAGCGATTCAGGCGGACATCGTGAAGTGCGTCCGATTATTTGCTCTACCATTGATCTTGGTGAAGTGCAGTTTGTAGCAGAATTTTCGCTAACGAATCGTGATTCGATGCGTTTTCGGGTATTGTTGGGACGAACTGCCATGGCAAAGCGTCTGATTGTTGATCCGGGCAAATCATTCCTGCTAAAAAAGAAAGAGCAATAGGGGTTATTTTGAAAATCGGAATTTTATCGAGAAATGCAAAACTATATTCGACCCGCCGCCTGGTTGAAGCCGCCAAGGAGCGAGGTCACGAGGTCCAGGTGCTGGATCACCTGCGCTGTTATATGAATATCACATCCATGAGGCCCAGTGTCAGTTATCGCGGCGAAAAGATGGAAGGTTTTGATGCAGTCATTCCGCGTATCGGTGCCTCGGTAACGTTTTATGGTACTGCTGTTCTGCGCCAGTTCGAGATGATGGGCGTGTATCCGCTCAATGAGTCGGTCGCCATTTCACGTTCCCGGGACAAATTACGCTCCGTTCAACTGCTGGCCCGAAAGGGTATTGGCCTGCCGGTCACCGGCTTTGCCCGCAACCCGGACGATATAGATGATCTGCTGAATTCGGTCGGCGGCACCAAGTTTGTAATCAAGCTGCTTGAGGGCACACAGGGCATTGGTGTGGTACTGGCCGAAAACAAAAAAGCGGCGGAAAGTGTGATTGAGGCATTTCTGGGTTTGAACGCCAATATTCTAGTGCAGGAATTTATCCAGGAAGCTGGCGGTGCCGACATCCGCTGCTTTGTTGTTGATGGCAAGGTCGTGGCTGCCATGAAACGCCAGGGCAAGGAAGGTGAATTTCGCTCCAACCTGCATCGTGGTGGCAGTGCCAGCATCATCAGGATCACGCCCGAAGAACGTTCCACTGCGGTTCGGGCCGCGAGCATCATGGGCTTGAATGTTGCCGGCGTGGATCTATTGCGCTCGAACCACGGACCCGTCGTGATGGAAGTGAATTCATCTCCGGGCTTGGAAGGTATAGAAAAGGCAACCGGCAAAGATGTTGCTGGGATGATTATTCAGTGCATTGAAAAAAATGCTGGTGGAGGTAAAACCAGGACACGAGGAAAAGGTTGAACCCTGACCTGACTATCGGAGAGCAGAGTGTTGAGAGAGGTCAGCGCCAGGTTGTTGAACTAACGCTGCCGCCGCTCACAACTTATACCAACCTGCATATGCCTGTGCATGTAATCCGCGGGCGGAAAGCCGGCCCTCGCCTGCTGGTTTGCGCAGCGCTGCATGGGGATGAAATCAACGGTGTGGAAATCATCCGCCGGCTTGTTGCTCACCCCGCTCTGGCTAATGTTCGTGGTGACCTGATTGCCATTCCTGTTGTTAATGTCTACGGCTTTATTCACCAGATTCGTTACCTTCCGGACCGGCGTGATCTGAATCGCTGCTTCCCCGGTTCCGAAAAGGGCTCCATGGCGGCAAGGCTCGCATACCTTTTTCTGAATGAAATCGTCGCCAAGTGTTCACACGGGATTGATCTTCATACTGCCGCCATCCATCGCGATAATCTTCCCCAGGTTCGCGCCAATCTGCAGGACCCAGCAACCAGTCAGATGGCGAACGCTTTCCCTGTTTCCGTTCTGCTTGATGCGCAACTCCGCCCCGGAACTGTTCGTGAGGCAGCCGGCAAGCTAGGAATTCCTTGGCTGGTTTACGAGGCCGGTGAAGCACTACGATTTGACGAGGTTTCGATCCGTGCCGGTGTTCGCGGCATTATTCAGGTGATGCGTGAAATTGGCATGTTGGCCAAGCGGCAGACAAAAAAACCTTATGTGCCGCAGGTGGCGAGCAAATCCTACTGGGTACGGGCATCGCGGAGTGGTATTTATCGCAGTATGTTGCCCATGGGCGCGCGTGTTGCCCAAGGCGATGTGCTGGGACTTATTGATGATCCGTATGGAGGTGCCGACGAGAAGGTTCTGGCGCCCACAACCGGCATCATCATCGGCAGGACCAATCTACCGCTCGTGTATGAAGGTGATGCTCTTGCCCATATCGCTCAATTCAGAAGGGCGGGGGATGCCGCAAGTGTCGTGGAAGCATTTCAGACGGAGTTTGAGGTGCACCCCTCTGATATTAATCATCCCGACGATGAACCGATTATGTGAGTTTTGAAGACATTTGCGTTCAGGGTGCTTGATCTGAAAAAAAGGGCTGCCACTGGCAGCCCTTTTTGTTTCGTTTTTATTTAATCAGGAAGTCAGCAGGGCATTCATTTTGCGGACAAAACCAGCCGGATCTTCCGGCAATGCTCCTTCGGCCAGTACGGCCTGATCGAACAGCACATCCGACCAGTCGCTGATTTTTTCCTTCGAGCGCATCTTTGCCAGTCGTTTGATCAGATCATGCTCCGGATTGATTTCCAGAATCGGCTTCACATCCGGCACGTTCTGCCCCGCCTGCTTGAGGATGCGTTCAAGATTTCCGCTAATATCGGATTGATCCGAAATCAGACAGGCAGGCGATTCGGTCAGGCGGTCGGAAATACGCACATCCCGTACTTTCTCACCCAATGCCTCTTTAAGTTTTTCCACAGCCGGACCGGCTGATTTGACAGCTTCTTCATGCTCTTGCTTCTCTTCTTCGGTATCACCACCGATACCGGATAAGTCCAGCTCGCCCTTGGCGATGGATTGCAGCTTTTTACCGCCGAATTCCGGCAGATGCGAGGTCAGCCACTCATCAATGCGATCATGCAGCAGCACAACCTCGATTCCTTTCTTGCGGAAGACTTCAAGGTGGGGGCTGTGTTTTGCTGCGGCCAGCGATTCGGCCGTGATGTAATAGATGGTGTCCTGACCTTCTTTCATGCGGCCGACATAATCGGTGAGGCTCACGCTCTGCTCATCCGATGTTGTGGTGGCAAAGCGCAGCAATTTGGCGATATCCTCGCGCTGGCTGAAATCCTCAATGATGCCTTCTTTGAGACAATTGCCGAATTCAGCCCAGAAGGTGGCGTAATCATCCTTCTCGGTTTCGGCAAGATCGGCGAGCAGGCCAAGCACCCGTTTGCTCGCACCCTTCTTCATGGCCTCCATGGCCGGGCTATTCTGAAGGATTTCGCGCGACACATTCAGCGGCAGGTCATTGGTATCCATTACACCACGCACAAAGCGCAGATAGCGCGGCAGCAATTCCTCATTGGCTTCCATGATAAATACGCGACGCACATACAGCTTTACGCCGTGCTTGGATTCAGCCTGCCATAAATCAAATGGTGCATGCTTTGGCAAATACAGCAGCAGCGTATATTCGTATTTCCCTTCCAGACGCTGATGCAGATGCGCCAGCGGATCATCGAAATCGTGGCCGATATGCTTATAGAAGTTATTGTATTCTTCGTCCGTCAGCTCCGATTTCGGGCGCGTCCACAGGGCTGAAGCCTGATTGACGGTTTCCACCTCGCCCGGCTTCTCTTCTTCGCCCTCGGCAGCGGGAAGCGGGGTGCCGGCCATGCGGATCGGGAAAGGGATATGATCAGCGTATTTATGGATGATGGATTTCAGACGGAAGGCCTCCAGATAGTCGCCGGCATCTTCGCGTAGATGCAGCACGATCTCGGTGCCGCGCGCGTCTTTCGTTACTGTTTCCAGTTCGTATTCGCCGTCGCCCCTGGATTCCCAGCGTACGCCATGCTCCTTTTCCAGACCGGCGCGGCGGGTGGTTACCGTCACCTTGTCTGCGACCAGAAAAGATGAATAGAAGCCAACACCGAACTGGCCGATCAGATGCGCATCCTTGCTCTGGTCACCTGAAAGCTGGCTGAAAAATTCCTTGGTGCCGGAGCGTGCGATGGTGCCGATGTTATCAATCACTTCATCGCGGCTCATGCCGATGCCGTTATCACGCACCGTGATGGTGCCGGCATCCTTGTCGATATCGATATACACATGCAGGTCGGAATCGCCTTCGTACAACGCATCGTCGGTAGTGGCTTCAAAGCGCAGCTTGTCAGCGGCATCGGATGCGTTGGAAATAAGCTCGCGCAGAAAGATTTCCTTATTCGAATAGAGCGAGTGGATCATCAGATCCAGCAGCTGTTTGACCTCGGTTTGAAAGGCGCGGGTTTCTTTTGTTGCTGTCATGGATACTTACTCCTCAGATGTTATGCAGATTTGGGTTTTAAGTCAGATGACTGGATAGATAGGGACTGGTTGATTCATTTTCAAGGGCCTATTTAATTTTTCTCCAGGCTACACATTTATCGGAAAAGTTCATGGTCGCGTGGGCCGGGCTCGTTGATGGCAACACTTGTTGATGGATCTGCTGAGCCGATTGCGGAAGTTTAGTCAGTACCAGCCTGTGAAAAAGTTCTCCTGCCTTGCGCCCGTTAAAGAAGATTGCCCGGATCTGAGGATGCGTGTTTAAAAAGGAAGCAAAGTCGTTGGCGACAACTGAGCCGATTTCAATTGCATGATCCATGCTTCCAAGTCGCACGCACTGGTGCGCCACATCCCACAATGCGATGCCATTCTCTCGTAGCAGCGCCATGCGAGCATCATATGCGAGGCCTGCATCAAATCCGAAAAGCTCAGCCATGATCGGCCAGAAAGCATTCTTCGGGTGTGCGTAATACTCTCTTGCTGACAGCGACTTCCTGCCCGGCATTGAGCCAAGAATCAGAACCTGCGCATCGCTGTTCGCGGAATAGGGGAATCCTGTGTCTGGCATATGCGAACCGTTGCAGCGAAAACATCGTTCGGCAAGGGCTCTTTTCATGTATGTTCAAAGAAAAAGAGCTCCGGCGATGCCGGAGCTCTTCAGTGCTAATGCACCATGAAACAGTGTCCGAAGGGACTGGGGAGGGAGGGGTGTCCACTCCGGACAAGACGAAATATAGACATTGTCGGTTAGGCACCAGTGAAGAGTGAGTGAATATATATTAATAAATGATAATGCAATGATTGAAAGCCCAATTCCGGTTTCTTTACCAGCTTATGGTGACTTTTCGTTTGCCCCAACGGCGGGCGGCCCTGACGTCGGTACCCATGTATATATCGATTTTGCGTTTCCAGCGTTTGTGCATCTTGTCCCTGACCAGATAAGTTCCGGACAGCCCTTCGATCTTCACCCTTGTGTTGTGCTTCAGCCCTAATCTGATCAGGTCGCGAGAGACGGCGATGACCTTCATGCCCGGTTTTAGGTGATCGCCCCATGCGCCGATAGATGGATTGCCGCTGGTTTGGGACTTGACTGAATTGTATGCGCTGGAGGTGACGGTGAGGCTGTGTTTGGCTGGCGCTGCAGCATGTGTGGCACTGCAACTGCAGACTGCCAATAGAATCAATGCCGAAAGAAGGTATTGGCCTTTATTGAATAGGGTATGCATGGGTTTAAATCCTCCAGAGAGCCTTATTCACGGCACTGCTCAATAATTGCGGCAGCGGCCTTAAGTCCATCAACAGCGGCGCTTACGATTCCCCCAGCATAGCCTGCGCCTTCGCCGACAGGGTACAAGCCCGCCACTGTGACCGATTGCATGGCTTCATTGCGTTCAATGCGCACCGGAGAGGATGTACGTGTTTCGCTTGCCAACAGGTTTGCATCATCGCTGACATATCCGTTCAGTTTTCGTCCAAAGCCAATGATACCCTCTGCCAGTGGCTTCGTAAGCCAGGCCGGCAACAGTGCGTGCAGATCGTAGGGTACAAGGCCGGGTTTGAAGCTCGATGGAGCAAGGGAACCACTTGCCCTTTTGTGGATAAAATCGGTCAGGCGCATAGCCGGTGAGGCATAGCAATTACCCGCCGACTTGAATGTTGCCGCCTCAAGCTGTCGCTGGAAGGCGATGCCCATCAATGGTGAGTCCGCTATGCCATAACGGACGATATCCTGCGGGGTGACCTGCACGACAATTCCTGAATTGGCAAATTTTCCGCGTCGTTTGGCATTGCTCATACCGTTGACGGCCATATGTCCGGTTTCAGTAGGCGAGGGCACCACCAACCCGCCAGGACACATGCAGAACGAATATACGCCGCGCTTTCCAAGATGTTCATCCGGTGCCTGATGAGTCAGGCTGTATTCGGCGGCTCCAAGCTGAGAGTGTCCGGCCATTGCACCGAACTGAGCCCGATCGATTAGTTCCTGCGGATGTTCGGCGCGCACGCCGACGGCAAAATCCTTGGCTTCAATCGCAATGTCCAGTTCGTGCAGTCGCTCAATGGTATCGCGGGCAGAATGTCCTGTTGCGAGGATCACATGTGGTGCGGACATTTCGCTCCCATCAGCCAGCCGGACACCGTGAATTCTTCCCTCAAGCAGGAGCAGGTCATCCACGCGCGTCTCGAAGCGGTAGTCCACGCCGAGATCGAGCAGGTGATGGCGCATGTTGCGCACGATCCGCACCAGCTTATCGGTGCCGACATGCGGGTGGGCTTCCACGAGGATATCCGGAGCTGCACCGAATCGGACAAATGTGGACAGCACCCAGCGCAGGAAAGGATGTTTGATGCGCGTGTACAGCTTGCCGTCGGTATAGGTGCCGGCACCACCCTCGCCAAAACAGATGTTGGACTCGGAATCCAATTCACCCCGAGAACGCAGACGCCCGATGTCACGCATACGGGTTTCTACCGGCTTGCCTCGCTCAAGCAATGTCACCCGAATACCGGCCTCTGCCAGCGCCAGTGCAGCAAACAGGCCCGCAGGCCCTGCCCCGATCACAATGGCATGTGTGTCCGGCCCTGCGTTATGATTAAATATGTCTGGTCGCGGCGGAGCCAGCGTTGAGTTCTCAATGGGCCGTATGGGCTGTCCGGCATAAGTAGGCAGCGGCTGGAGAGGGGTTGCTGTTTCAATTTCATAGGTGCAGACGAAATGGATATGGGTGCGTTTGCGGGCGTCAATGGCACGGCGTACGCAGACGCAGTCGCAAATATCCTCAGTGGCAAGTCCAAGGGCATGGGACAGACGGCGCAGAACAGAAGTTTCTTCTTCATCGAGGTCAACGCTTAGATTGGCTATTGAATAGCGCATGCGGTTAATCATCTTTGCCTTGATTGATCAGCGAGGGCCTCAAACAATCGAGCTCAGACCGCTGCCAGGTGTCCGTGGCTGCTATGTGTTATAACATTGTTTGAATCAACGTAAACAAGCATCGGCGCAAAATGAGCCGCTTCAGCCTTTTCCATTTCGGCATAGGTGCAGAGAATCAGCAGATGGCCCGGACTGGCCTTGTGCGCTGCTGCTCCATTCACGCCGATGGTGCCTGAGCCACGCGGGGCAGAAATGGCATAGGTGGTGAAACGTTCCCCATTGGCCACATTATAAATATGCAGTTGCTCGAACGGGAGGATGTTGGCTGCATCAAGCAGATCCTGATCAATAGCGCAGGAGCCTTCATAGTCAAGTTCGGCATGGGTGACTGTGACGCGATGCAGTTTGGATTTGAGCATAGTCAGTTTCATTGCGAAACCTCCTTCTGGTCAGCGATTGTGAGACCTTTAAATTCTTCGCCCGGTATGGGTAGCGGTGCATTATCGATCAGTCGAGCCGGCCCGATACGGGCGGCAATGAATGCGCGGGCCGGATGCTGTTGGCTCAGGACTGTGACGGGGTTCAATGTATAGGCATCCCGTACTTCCAGGTATTCGGATTTGATACCTGCCTTGCCAAGGATATCGCCACCCGCGGCAATCAGTTTCCGGACATCTGTCTCGCCGCCTTTGGCGCGAGCCTGCATGGCGGCCAGCGCCTTGTTCAGATTGGTGGCCAATGCCCGATCCTGGGTCTTCAAATAACGGTTGCGGCTGCTCATGGCCAGGCCATCGTCCTCACGAAGGGTTTCAGAGCCGATAACCTCGACTGCCATTTGCAGATCTTCAGCCACACGCCGGAGGATGGTCAGTTGCTGCCAGTCTTTTTCGCCGAAAATGGCAATATCGGGCTGTACGATATTGAACAGGATATTGACCACAGTGGCTACGCCATCGAAATGACCTGGCCGAGCCACCCCACACAGGCAGTTGCCAAGTTCATCCACTTTCAGCGACACCTTGATGCCATCGGCGGGATAGAGGGTTTCCGGGTGGAAGATAATATCTACCCCCTCTTGCTCGCAGATTTTGCAATCGGCATCGAAGGTACGCGGGTAGGCGTCGAAGTCTTCATTCGGGCCGAACTGCATGGGATTCACGTAGATGCTGACCACCACGATATCGGCAAGTCTCCTGGCCTTCCTGATCAGGCTCAGGTGGCCTTCGTGCAAGCAACCCATGGTTGGCACAAAGGCGATGCGGTCGCGCTCACCCACTGGTGCAAGGGTACGCCGAAGATCGGAGGCGCTGGTGATGACGTTCATGGTTTAGGGAATGATCCCTTGCGGACATCGTCCGACCATGCAGAAATAGCTGTGCCAATCTGTTCGCGAAGATTGGTATAGGCAGGAGCGAAAGGGGGAGGGTTCTCCGACAGGCCCAACAGATCATGCCAGACCAGTACCTGAGCATCGCAAGCGGAGCCTGCGCCGATGCCAACGGTTGGAATGGGTACCGTGTCGGTGATGGTTTGTGCCAGCTCGCCCGGAACACACTCAATGACCAATGCCACGGCACCTGCATCAGCAACCACCTTGGCATCGGCCAGAATGGATTCGTATTCAGCCGGGTTGTTTCCGCGCCGCCTGAAACTGCCGAACTTTTTCACCGATTGCGGCGTCAGCCCGATGTGCGCCACGACAGCAACCCCGCGCTCCGAGAGAAAGCGGATGGTTTCGGCCATCGGCACACCGCCCTCGAGTTTCACAGCATCGCAGCCCGTTTGCTGCAGAACGCGAACCGAAGTCTCGAATGCCTGTTCCTTTGATTGTTGATAGCTGCCAAACGGGAGATCGCACACCACCCAGGCTTTCTGTCTGCCGCGCACCACGGCGGCGGTATGATGAATCATGTGCTCAAGGGTGACGGGAATAGTAGAATCAAAACCGAGAGACACCATGCCGAGCGAGTCGCCAACCAGCAGCACATCGACACCAGCAGCTTCGGCCAATTGTGCCGAAATGGTGTCGTAGGCGGTCAGCCAGACGGATTTTTCGTTGGCAGCCTTCGCCTTCGCAAGCGTGGCCGAAGTAATTCTCTTGGTCATCATCTCTTCCTTTCCGCTTCAGTCCTCTATACGAGGTACCGTCTTTCAGGATGCCCGCACACTAAAGGCAAGGCAGAATTAACTCAATGGGGTAGCTCAGGGCGATGGCATGCGTTATGGCAGCGCATGTTAGTGCAAATGTGCTGCCGCCAGGAAAAATTTTGACGATTAAAGCTGTACGGCTGTTCACTTCGGCTTTTTTGTAGACTGCGTATAGATGATCTTTAACAGTTTGTTCGGTGATGAAGAGTTTTTCCGCAATTTCGCGATTACTCATGCCATTCATAAGGCATTCAACAATCTCCTGCTGCCGTTGGGTCAAGCCCAGGCTATTAGTGGAGGAAGCAGCTAAATCAGTTTGAACCGGCACGCGATTCAGACAAAAGTAGAGAGCTCTGGCCAGATGAGGGAGTACTATAAACCCTATAATCCTGCCGATTTGAACTGGCACACAATTGATGAGGCGATGATAAAAAGAAGCGGGAGTCTAGAAGCAGATGCGGATTACAGGTGGGTAAACTTTAATACGAGCGGATTACATTCTGCCCAGCATCAATATGCCATTTACTTAAAAGATAAGGGCGTAAGTTCGATACCAAAATTCAAAGACGATCTGGGCTATAATCTTCCGATTCCTTCCTGCCAAACAAGTAACCCATATTTTCCTTACACAAACCCTTTGAAATGCCACTACACATGTGCGATTTACGTGACACGGTTGGTTAGGTGGGTCGATTCTGCTCCAGAAGAACAGAGGGCAAGATTATACAATGAACAATTGACAACAACTGTCATTCACGAGCTTGGTCATGCGGTTGGAATCAGGCATCACAATAATCCAGCGATGCCCGACAAGCCGGATGATAACTGGACGGATGATGGCGTAAGAAATTGTGCGATGCGATATGAACATGCAAGTGAAAAGAAGCCATCTAACAGCTTTTTGAAAACGCGCTATTGCAAGCTTGGGGAATCATATGTGGCATGGGATGGCAGCGGGAAATATGCCGGCCATAACTGCTACGGACAGATAAATATCAAAGGCGATTAGTTCTTCAGCTCTTCTAAATCATCATAGGTCCACCTGTGCCAGCTTTCTGGTAGATTGCGACGTATTAAACGCCAAAGGATTATCGTGCCAAAATTGCAATACATTTCTCCTGAATCAATCTCTGCGCATTATGCTGAACTGGATCGCATCGGAAGCCTCGGTCGGGGGAAGGGCTTCATGCGTGCGGGATGGTCGGATGAAGAGTCAGCAGCAATGCGGCATGTCGAACAGAGCGCTCTTGCTGCAGGGCTGCTCAGCCGTTGGGATGGCGTCGGTAATCTGGTGATCGAAACCCCCGGAGTTTTTGCCAAGTGGGTGGAAACAGGCTCGCACATGGACACTGTGCCGGGTGGCGGCAACTACGATGGCGCAGCCGGCGTGGTCGCAGGTCTCGAGGCAATCATCGCTGTTTGTCGTAGCAGGCCTCCATTGGAGCGCGGGTTACGCCTGCGGGTATGGCGTTGCGAGGAATCATCGACCTTTGGCGTGGTCTCGGCAGGGGCCCGTGCCGCGTTCGGGATGCTGGATCCCGATGTGCTGGAGCATGTCTACCGTGGAGAAACGCTTGCCCAATCGATTGCCGGGCAGGGTGGTGATCCGGCTTTTATTGCAGAGCGCAGACCAACCGTCGCGGCCACGGAACGGGAATCCATTGCTGCGCATATCGAACTTCATATTGAGCAGGGTAGCGTGCTTGAACAGGGTGGCTTTGACCTTGGTGTGGTAACCGGCATCCGGGGCTCCACGCGCAGCTGGGTGCGGTTGACCGGCGCTTTCGATCATTCCGGTGCGACGCCGATCGGGCCCGAATGGCGCAAGGATGTGAATCTGGGCATGGCTTATATGCAGGTGCGCCTGGATACACTGGCAACGGATGCGATCGAGGCCGGCAGGGATATCGTGCAGACGGTTGGTGTGATCAACAGCAATCATGATTTTAACGATGCTCAGGCAGCTTTGTATGACAATGCCGTATCCAAGGTGAGTGGGTTTGGCTATTTCTCACACGAGGTGCGCGGCTGCTATCCGGCTGAGGTGCGCAACTTTGTCCGACAAGCTCATGATGTTATTCGGCAGACAGCTGGCGAGTTTGGCGTGCATGTGGAAATTGAAGAGTTTTCATCTGTGAATGGAATTTTCAGGCTGGATGATGGCCTGCAGCATCTTTTGTCGGCATGCTGCAAAAAGCATGGAGCGAGCTATACGGGGTTGCCCAGCGGAGCCTGGCACGATGTCGCAGTATTGCACGATCAGCAGCGTGATGACGGCAGCAAGATTCCCACCGGCATGTTGTTTGTACCCTGTCGCGGTGGGGTCAGTCACTCCCCGGAAGAGTATGTATCGCCTGAGCAGTTAGCGCTGGGGGCCGAAGTGCTGGCTGAGGCAATGGCAGAGCTGGCTAGGAGACAATAAGCTTCAATAATGACACCCGGCTGAGTTGCCGGGTTCAGCATCAGGAGTGATCGGCCCAGAACTCGTTTCGGGATTGCATGGTTCCGATGCGCTCGATCAATTTATCCACAGCCAATTCATCGTCGGCAAAGTTCAGCCGGTCGGTTTGCACAATCAGCAACGGTGTTTCCTGATAGTGAAAGAAAAACTGATCATAGGCAGCAATGACCTTGCGCAGATAGTCGGGCTTGATGCCGCGTTCCATGGCTCGGTTGCGGCCGCGAATTCGTTCCATGATGATGTTGGCATCCGATTGCAAATAAATCACCAGATCGGGCTTAGGGATGTCGGTGCTGACCAGTCGGGCCACTTGGTCGTAGAGTGCGAGTTCCTCATCACTCAGCGTGACGGTGGCAAAGAGTCGATCCTTGGCAAAGATATAGTCACTGACCACGCCGCTGGCGAATAAATCCTGCTGATGCAACGACTGCCAGTGTTTCAGTCGCGAAAAAAGAAACGAGAGTTGAACGGCCAGAGCATGGCGGGATGGATCTTGATAAAAGAGTTCGATAAAGGGATTGTTATCGATCTGTTCGAAAAACACGTTGGAAGCAAGGCGGTCAGCGAGACGTGTGGCCAATGTGGTTTTGCCTACACCTATGGCGCCCTCGATAGCAATGTGGCTTTGATTCAGCGGCTTCTTGATTACCATCGATTCACCATGCGCATCCCTCCCTCAGGGGTTCTTCTCCACGCTGCAGCAGCTCTGCCAACAGGTCGCCGGCTGATTGCTTCAAACGTGGATGTTGCCAGTTTACGTCCAGATCGCATAGAGGGCGCAGAACAAACTGACGCAGATGCATCTCAGGATGGGGCAATGTCAGCCTTTCGGATTCCAGTGTCATATCGTTAAAACTGATGATATCGAGATCCAGTGTTCGTGCCCCCCAGCGTTCTCCGCGCACCCTTCCCGCCCGGGTTTCAATGCCCTGTAATACCTCAAGCAGGGCGAGGGGCGTCATTGAAGTTTCGATGGCCATCACGGCATTGAAATAATCCGGCTGCCCTGCAGGGCCAAGTGGAGGGCTCCGATACAAAAGCGAAGAAGCAATCACTTGGTCTCCTGCCAATTTATTCAACGCTTCCCTCGCCTCATGGAAGGATGCAGGCACATCACCTAGATTGCCACCCAGCGCAATGTAGCCTTTGCTCATCCCCATGCGACAGCTCCACCCCGGCGCGGGTCTCCACAAGCAGTTATCTGGCCACGATCATCCATGGCAATGGCATGCACGCCTCCGAAATAGACGCTCTGCCGGCTCCATTCTCGGATGCTCCATCCCAGTGCTGCCAAGTGTTGTTTTTGTTCGTCATTCAGCAGGCCTGGCTCGATATCGAGCTCCATGCCCTCATTGTGCAGGCGGGGCGCATGCACAGCCTCTTCAATGTTGATTCCATCAATCATATGGCGGAACAAAACCTGCAGGATTGCGCCGCGAAGCCGGTTGGAGCCGCCACTGCCGAGGATAAGGCGCGGAGTCCCATGCTGCATGAATATCGATGGTGCCATCATCGACGACAGGGTGGTTTCTGCCGGCAATGCGTGAAGGCCCAGTGGGTTGATATCTTCCTCTCCCAGCATGTTGTTCAGGTGAATGCCGGTGCCTGGCACGACGATGCCCGATCCTTCACCATTGCTGCTTGTCAGGGAAACTGCCATTCCATCCTTGTCGATAATGCTTATGTGGCTCGTGCTTCCATGCCGGTTGCTTGGTTCGTGTGGAGAGGCTTCTGGCATCTCAATGCGTTGAAGTATGGCCCGGATTTCTTCATCCAGATGTTGGGGCCGAAAGATTTCCTGACCGAATTCGGGTTCGTGCACTTGCTGGTCAAAGCCGGATTGCCTGAGCAAACTTGCCGAGCGCAACGCTTCGGAAATCCTGACAGGCCATGGCAACGGCTCATCCAGAAGCTTGTCCAGAATGGCGAGTGAATAACTAATCAGGGTGCCGCCTGATGAGGGGGGCGGGTTGGTGAGTAGTTCGCCCGATAACAGCGGCGTGCGAAGTGGTGCGCGTATCTGGACTTGTTCGGCGCGCATGTCCTGCATGCTGAGCAATCCTCCAGGCGCACATGCGTTGACGATACTGCGTGCTATATCTCCATGATACATCTCGTCTATTCCCTCAAGGGCAAGTAGTTCCAGCGTGTTGGCGAGATCAGGGTTTTTAAACAGATCGCCCTCAATGAGAAGCTCACCATCAGGCGCATGCAACGAACGGGAAGCAGAAGTATCGGTGAGTATGGGGCGCAAAAGCCCGATAAACGATGCCTGAAGATGGTTGAGCGTGATGCCGTCGCGGGCCGCCTGCATGGCAGGAGACAATGTCTCGATAAGGGGCATTTTTCCATGCTGCTGATGCGCGGCAAACAGCATGGCAAGCAGTGATGGTGTACCCACCGAGGCTTGTCCAATATGGAATGTTTGCATGGTGTCACCGAAATCTATTCGGATCGGCTTTAGTTCTGATGCTTGCACTGCGTGCCCGGAGGGCATGCGGGCAAAGCCATCAAAGAGGCGAGGTGTGCGATTGCGCTGGGCCAGAAGCATGAACCCACCTCCTCCGGCAGCAGTGAGGACGGGTTCGGCGATAAAGGATGTGGTGATAGCGGCAAGCGCTGCATCTACAGCATTGCCGCCTTCGCGCAGGATATCAGCGCCTGCGGCGGCCGTGGCTGCATGTCCGGCGGCAACCACGCCATGCTTCATGATGGTTTTTTCTGGATGATGAAACCTTTCAGGTGGAGACGTTTCTGCAGCGAATCCTGCAATATTGAGGCAAGACTTCTGGTTTCTCTGGGGCCGACCCAGACCGCAAACAGATCGCCCGGCTTTTTCACCACCTTGGCCGTCCAGCCATTACTGTTGATGTTTGCAGCCAGTTTGTCGGCATGAGCCTTTTCTTTAAATGCACCAGTTTGAACATAATACGTACCGGTTGCCGGAATAGCATTTTCAGGTTGGATTTTTTTTACAGGTGTGGGGTTGCTGGTTGTAGCTGGTTTGATCAAAGGCTGTGATTCAGGCGCTGTTTGGGGTGGAAGGGGGTGTGATGCGTGTCCTGGCAGGGCGGAAATGTCCTCGCTTTCTCTGGATGGGGGGGTGGCGTTCACATTGTCAGGGGCGATGGCCGAATAGGTGGGCCCATCGGGCTTTGCTGCCGACTCATCTATACTTGCTTCTATTGACCGCTCAGAGGTTGATTGGAAATCAAAGATTCCAGGCCAGAACATGGCCAGAAGGACAAGTATCAGGCTTGCTGTGGAAATCAGCCATGCAGTTCGATGTTCAGCCAGCGTTGCACGCCAGCGTGGAGAGTCTGCCATGGTTTCGTTACCTCTGGTGTGGATTGAACCGCGCTCTATCGATCAATTGGCCAGCAGGCCGTCAAGCTCTTTAGCAAAAGAATCATAGCGGAATGGCTTTTGCAGGATGCGGAATGTCTTGCCTGGGAAGCGCTCGTGCAGGTCTTCCGGGTAACCGGTTACAAACAGCACCCGATCAAGGATTTCAGGGTTGACGTGTTCAAGAGAGCTGTAGATTTCATCACCGCTAAGTTTGGGGATTCTTACATCCAGAAGAATTACCTGATACTGATCACCATTGGTGGTCAGTTCAAACAGACCCTGAACGGGATCGTTCATGCTCCGGATGTTGCTTTGATCACCCTTGTCGCTGATATAACGATTGAGAAAAGCTGCCAGGATACTCTGTACAGTATCTTCATCATCAATGACTAAAACGTTCACGCTCATAATTTATTTCTCCCCGATATTTTGCAGGCGCTCATTGTTTCAATGAGCTGGTCATGTTGTCAATGGTTGCAAGGGCGAGTTGGCAGGATTCTACCATCCGCTGGTTGTTGCTGACGGCTGCATTGTTTCGTTGCTGTTGAAGCTCCGGAATCCGTGCCTGCAGAGCATCGATAAAATTTTTGTTGGTAATAAACAGAGGGCAATTCAGGCAGGCATCCAGAAGAAAGCAGGGCGAAGCCTTGCGACAGAAGCCATTGGGATTGGCCTGCAGATTGCCGCTGTTCATGATGGTGTCATACGGAACATCCTCAACGCTGTGGCCATGCATATCCACCATCGGGGCATCCGCCAATTTACTGCGTTCTGCTGCATCTCGCAGCTGCCATTGGCTCGATGCATCATTCTGCTCTATCCCTGGCCACTGCCAGAGAAACAGCTCCATGTGATGGCGTTGCTCGGCATCAACTTCATGGGCGTTCAACCAGTCAGCTACAAGCTTGGCTGCATGACCCGCTGGCGTTTGCTCCCGTGATGTGAAATACATCGTATGTCCGGCTTCAAGTGCCAGCACAGGAATACCATGTTTGGAGCGCGGTGAATTCCATGTTAAAGACACTGATACCATGTCTATATTACCGCCGCTAAAAGGAATGTCACAAGGGTATTCGCCCAAAAGAATATCCGGGTGGAATGTTTTAGAGATAGTGAAAAGTTCCTGGCCGCTCACGGATTCCTCCTGAAGGAGTTTAATTTCATTATTATAGACAAAATGCCTCGGACAGCAAAGTGAGAAAATCTGTGCTGGACTAGCTTGTTAATGAACATGGTGGAGAAGTGAATCGGGGTTGATGCGGGCATTGTTAAAACGGATGCCCCAGTGCAGGTGCGGACCTGTAGCGCGCCCGGTGGAGCCAACCTTGCCGAGGATGCTCCCGGTTTTGACCCAGTCGCCCTGATGAATGTTGCTGGATTGCATATGCGAGTATACAGAAACTAGGCCATTGCCATGGCCGATGACAACGGTATTGCCATTCAGATACATATGAGAAACCAGAAGCACCCTGCCGGCCAGTGGTACCTGAATGGGGGAGCCTGCAGGGGCTGCAATATCAAGCCCTGAATGCGGGGATCTGGGTTCGCCGTTCACGTAGCGCTGCGCGCCGAACGGTGTGGAAATGACTCCCTGCACAGGCAGTGCGGACATGCTGATGGTCGGCGTCGCTTCCACCGGCATGGTGTAGGTGGCTTTAAGGCTGTTCACCTCTTTGCGAATGCGAGCCAGCGTCGGCTTGTCGAAAACAGCCATTTTTTTCTCTACCGTGATATTTGAAACTCGGAAGTTCCCTTTTATCACTGCCAGTTGCTGGCGAATCTTATGTTCCCGACCTTGCCAGAGAAGAGGATAATTTCCCGCCTTCTGTTTCAAATCCACTCCGACCCAGCCGCGCCAATATCCTTCCCGGATTGCTTGTACGGGCCAAGCCTTGCCGAAGCAGCGCAGTACGGGTTTGGTCCCGGGACTTTCCACTTCAACGGTCAGTACATCTCCTTGAGTAGCCTGCCAGTCAGCGGCCAACAGTGGATTGGCGAATGAAATCATGCCGATGATAAAGGCAAAAGGTGTATACAGGGCGCGAACTGATGAATTCATGATCGGGTGATGCGCACGGACTCTACACGTGTGCTTGCCTCCCCATCGTGAAAGCGAACCTTCAGGGCATCTCCGTGTTGCAGGCGCGCAGCATTGGTAATCAGGCTCCCATCTGCAGCATAACTCAGGCTATAGCCGCGCTTGAGTACATGCATCGGCCCTAGCGCATGTAATTGCCTGCCAAGCAGGTCATGTTTCTGTCGTTGCTGCTCAAGTTTGCGCCCGGTTTGCACCGCGAGTTCGCGTCCAGCCATGGTGCTGGCCTGCCGACGCATGCCGATAAAGTCGCCTTGCAATCGCTGCAATCGCTGACTGATGTGGAGCAAGGCATGCTCGGGGCGAACCATCAGGGTGGCCGATTCTCCCGCCAGTCTTTCCTGCAGCGGGTGAAATTGACGTCGATGAATCTGCTGAATGCGATGAGCCGAGGAATAAAGGGTGGCAACACATGAAGCAACCTGCCTGCGTTGGAGACGCAATCTTTGGCCGGGTTCCTGCAAGGCCAGCCGCTTCTCCAGCAAACGCAGTCGCTGGCGGGATGTGCGCACACTGTCTTTGCTATGATGTTGCAGGCGCCCCAGTCTCTGCTCGCAGGTGTGATGGCGGGCATCGGACTGCCGGTCCCAGCTGTGCTGCTGACGCTGCCGTATCAAGCCGAGGTCGCGCTTGTGGCGCATCAACTGCTGCTGCATCAGCCCGCTTAGTGTTTGCATGCGGGGCAGCCGTTCGCGTAGCTCGTCCTTGGCAGGACAGGCTAGCTCCACGGCATTGGATGGCGTTGCAGCTCGCGCGTCAGCCGCAAAATCGGCAAGGGTAACATCGATTTCATGGCCAACGCCGGTGATTACCGGGATCGTACAATCGACAATCGCCTGCACGACTTTTTCGTCGTTGAAGCACCAAAGATCTTCGATGCTGCCGCCCCCACGGACCAGCAGGATGACATCCGGCGGTGATTCCATGTTGCAGAGCAGGCGTATTGCGTTTGCAATACTGCCGGCAGCCTGATTGCCCTGTACCAGACAGGGAGCGTGGGTCAGCTGCAGCCAGCCCGGCCGGGAGGCCAGTACCTTTTTGACATCCTCGAAAGCGGCTGCTGTGGCTGAGGTGACAATGCCGATGTGGCGGGGAATCGAGGGTGGCTTTGCTTTGGCATCCGGACTGAACCAGCCGCGCTCTGCAAATACCTGCTTGCGCTTCTCAAATTCTGCGGCGAGCTGGCCAGCTCCGGCAGCCTCCACGCGCGTGACGACCATTTGGTAGGTTCCGCGTGGCTCGTACACGCTAATGTGACCGCTGAAGATGTATTCGCCGCCTTCCTCAGGACAGGTGCTCAATCGCGCTGCGGTTGTACGCCAGACAACGGCAGAAATTGCGGCGTGCTGGTCCTTGATGGTGAAATACAGATGTCCGGATGAGGGTCGGGTCAGACGCGATACCTCGCCGGTAAGTCGCACGTGTGTGAAATCCTGCTCCAGTCGAGTCTTGATCCGGGCAGTGAGTTCCGTGACTGAAATGGGCGCGTCGTTCACCCGGGGATTGTTATGGAAGGACGCACATGGGTCAATGGTCGACGAGTCTCAGTTCTGGAGTTTTAGTCCAGAGCAAGGCCGGTAGAGAAATGATTGCTGAGAAGAGAGGCAGGGATGGCCCGTGGCTGGGTCGCAGCGACCCGTGAATTTGAAAACAACGGGGCCAGTCCTCTCGTGGGATCGAGTGCCTGATTAGCACGGTTCAGGTAAAAGAAGCCGTCTACGCCGATGCGTCGGGCCGCTCGCATGGTTGGCGTATTTCCACCTTCGCATAGGGCTACGAGGTAGGCCATATTACTGGTTCGACTGAATGTATGCAGAAGATTCAGGTTCCCATTTTGTGGATCTGTCACATCAATGACCAGCATGCCGGGGCATTGTCGGGAGACATCCGAGAGCTTCATCGTGTTGTGCGTGCTGACGGATGACCATCCATGATTTTCTAGAATACAGGCAATCTGATGGCCTGCCACGATACGTTGAGTTATGATCAGGGCTTTCTTGCGCAATGGAATATTCATACTGGCCTCCCTGTGAGTTTGAGTAGTATCGTATCAGGGGAAGGTGGCAGCATGATGACAATCACATGTCACTTGGATGACATGTGTACTTGTCAGGATGGCGGGCCAGAAGAGAATTCGCCGACTGCGTGTTCAATTGCCATGCGCGTTTTTTTGCCATTTTAAGATGTAGGGAGTTGATGTTGATCACCGATCTGGAATCGTCTGAGTATTATCTGAACCGCGAACAGAGCATGCTGGGCTTTAATCGCCGGGTGTTTGAAATGGCAGCCGACACGTCGGTCCCCTTGCTTGAGCGACTTAGGTTCCTCTGTATCAGCAGTTCCAATCTGGATGAATTTTTTGAAGTACGTGTGGCTATCCTGAAACACCGCCTGGCGATGGGTGTTGATAAGGTGACGCCTGACGGGCGGACAACAGCAGAAACCCTGCTTTCTATTCGGAAAACCGTTGATGAGTTGGTTCACGATCAGTACGCACTCCTCGAAAATGACCTGCTGCCGTCATTGCGGGCAGAGGGAGTCTATATCCTGAGACGGAATGAGTGGAATGAGGAGCAGGAACAATGGCTGCGCCGCTTCTTCCGCACCGAATTGCTGCCTGTGCTGACCCCTATTGCTCTGGATCCTGCCCATCCCTTCCCGCAGCTGGTTAACAAGATTTTAAATTTTATTGTCGGACTGGAGGGGAAGGATGCCTTCGGCCGGGAAATGTTGCATGCCATTGTGCAGGCGCCACGTTCGCTTCCACGACTGATTGCCCTGCCGCCGGAAACTGCCGGCTGTCCGCATGGGTTTGTATTCCTTTCCTCCATTATCCATGCCTATGTGGGCGAGCTTTTCCCAGGCATGAAGGTTAATGCATGCAATCAGTTTCGGGTTACGCGCAACAGTGAGCTGTACCTGCACGCAGAAGAAACCGAGGATCTGAAAAAGGCCGTTGCCGGTGAATTGATCGAACGCCGTTATGGTGAGGCGGTTCGGCTGGAGGTGTCCACCAAATGTCCGGCGGATTTATCTGATTTTCTGCTGCAGCAATTCAAGTTGAAAGAGAGCGATCTGTACCAGGTGAATGGGCTGGTCAATCTTTACCGATTATCATCAATTTCCGACAGAGTGGATCGCATGGACCTCAAATTCAAGCCGTTTGTCCCTGGCCTGCCAGCCAGGATGCGCTCGGATGAGGATGAAGATTCAAGCTCCCTGTTTGATATCATTCGAAAGCGGGATGTGCTTCTGCATCATCCGTTTCAGAGCTTTGCTCCTGTGATGGATCTGTTGCATCAGGCGGCAACAGATCCTGATGTACTGGTCATCAAACAGACGCTGTACCGTGTGGTGCCGGATTCCCCTATTGTTGCTGCCCTCGTAAAAGCGGCACGCTCTGGCAAGGAAGTTGTTGCCGTTATTGAGTTGCGGGCGCGATTTAACGAAGAGGAAAACATCGGATTGGCGGATCGGCTGCATGCCGCCGGCGTGCAGGTGGTTTATGGTGTGGTGGGTTACAAGACGCATGGCAAGATGATGCTGATCGTACGCCGGGAAGGCCGGGGCGTGCGTCGCTATGTACATCTGGGAACTGGCAATTATCACAGCATCACGACCCGTTATTATACAGACTTCGGCCTTCTATCCTCCAATCCGGAGCTGGGGGAGGATGTGCAGAAAGTGTTTCAGCAACTCACAGGTATGGGGCGTGCACCCAACCTGAAAAGGATGTTGCAGGCGCCATTCACATTGCAGAAGGGGATGATAGAGCGCATTGATCGGGAGGCCGAACATGCGAGAAATGGTGGCAAGGGTCGAATTATTGCCAAAATGAATGGTCTGGAGGAGCCGGAGATTATCCGCGCCTTATACCGGGCCTCGCAGGCCGGGGTGAAAATCGATCTGATGGTACGCGGCATCTGTTGCCTGCGTCCGGGCGTGAAAGGCGTTTCCGAGAATATCCAGGTGCGTTCGATACTCGGACGTTTTCTTGAGCATCACCGTATCTACTATTTCTACAACAATGGTGAGGAAGATCTGTTTTGCGCCAGTGCTGACTGGATGAACCGCAATCTGCTGCGTCGCGTAGAAACCAGCTTCCCGATACTGGACAAGGTCTTGCATACCCGGGTCATGCGGGAAGGGCTGCGAACCTACCTGGCTGATAATAATGGAACCTGGAAGCTTGGGCAGGATGGCCGCTATGTGCGCATCAACTCCCGAGGCAAACCCCGCCATGCTCAGGCCGAGCTGATGGCCTTGCTGGGTGATCAAAGTGCGCCCTCCTGATTCAGACAGTCCGGGGCTTCCCTGTCAGTTCAGCTTTTCCTAGCCCTCAAGGTCGATATTCAGGTTTAGATTGAATGCCTGTTTGATGTAATCCGAAAGTTTCAGTACAGACCAGCGCTCCAACAGCAGGTCACCCTCTCCCTCCAGATGCAGGGTGATTAATTCTTCGGCGGCTTCGATTTCGACATGACTGACGCGGTCACGTCTGTCTTTATTCAAAGCAATGGCAAGACGCAACAGGGCACTCAGTTGCCAAACTTTTTCCCTGCTCTCCTTGCTGAGGGCCATAAAACCCTCGTGGTCATCACTGGGACTGGCTTTGCGCTGATAACGCACAGTTTGAGCCAGAAGCCTTTTTTCATCATCGGAGAGGCCCAGAAGTGGGGCGGCCATAATCAGATAGGCGGCATGACGGTGATGACTGCCAACGCGCACATACATGCCGATTTCATGTACGCGTGCAGCCACTTCCAGCAGCAGACGATCACGATTATCCATGGCGTGTAGCCGATCCCTGGTCTGGTCAAACAGACTCAAGGCCAGCCGTGTAACTGATTTGGCATAGGGTTGGTCGACATGATATTTCTTTTTTAAACTGCTTGCCCAGGCCAGTAGATTCCGCCGACGGGTGTAGAGCATCTTGTCTTCCGAATCGACCATATCCAGCAGGATGCCATCAAGCAGGCCGGCATTGGGAATGGTGAGCTTCTTTGCACCACCAAGGTGCATGATCTCATGGATAACCATGGCTGCGGGCATGATGACATCGGCGCGGTCAGGCCTGAGGCCAAGATCACGCACCCGCTCCTCAAAGCTAAGCGCCGCGAGTTTTTTTATCAGCTTGCCAAGTTCCTTGTAACTGATTTGCCCAGGGGATTCGGTGCCCAGAATCTGGTTTGCTAGCAGGCCGATGGCCGAAGCGTTGCCGCCGGTACCAACACAGAAATCGGCTTGTCTGGAGCCGATCATTTCATGAAGCTTCTTACGCGCCCCCTCAAGATACTCTTCCAATAACCGATTGAAGTCTTTTCCTTCTCCCAGCATTTCAAGCAGACGTACGGTACCAATCTTGAAGCTCTGGGAAGCAACCACTTCGCTGTCATCGCACACACTTACTTCCACACTGCCACCACCGATATCGATGAGCAGGGCAAAATGATCGCTCAGGTCAACACGGTTGGCGATGGAGTAGTGCACCAGCCGGGCTTCTTCATCGCCACTGATGATTTCCAGCTGAATCCCGGTTTCGTCGTGAATGCGCTTCACCAGCTGCCGGCCGTTTTTGGAGTCTCGCATGGCACTGGTGGCGGTGCCGCGGATTTTCTCAACATGGTGTTGATCAAGAATCCGACGGAACTGTTGAAATGCAGCTACAGCTTCATCCATGGTGGTGTCACTGAGAATACCTGTGGTAAAGGCATCATGGCCCAGCCTGACCGCTTCACGGTGCTGGACTATGAGTTCAGGTATGCCGTTCAAAGCGCGCGCCGCAATGCCCAGACGCATGGCATTGGAGCCTACATCAATCGCACCGATGAGTGCGCCTTGCTGCTCTGCAATGATGTCAGGCATGTTGATTCCCGGATTTACAGCTTTCAGTCAGGGCACATGGTGCCGCAGATTTTTCCATAATGGCCATGTTGCCACTGCGATGCTTGGCAGCCAAGGAAAAGACGACGGCCCGCCAATCTTCGTTTGGTTGAGTAGCGGGCCGAAGGCTATTTCTCAGGAATAGATGCCCTTGAAGATGAAGAAAAACAGGATCGAAAGTCCGGCGCCGGCAGGCAATGTAACGATCCACGACATAAAGATCGTTTTGATGACATTGGTGTTCAGGGCGCCGATACCTCGAGCCAGACCCACTCCGAGTACTGCACCCACCAGCGTATGCGTGGTAGAAATCGGCAGGCCTACTCCGGAAGCCAGCACAATGGTAACCGCAGCACCGAGCGTGGCGGCGAATCCCCGGCTTGGCGTAAGTTCCGTGATGCCGGAGCCAACTGTTGCTATTACCTTGTGTCCGTAGGTGGCCAGACCGAAAACAATGCCTCCTCCTCCGAGCAGAAGAATCCACGCAGGGGTGGCAGACTTCGAGGCAATTTCACCCGCACTTTGTACAATGCTGACAACGGCAGCAACCGGACCGATGGCATTGGCAACATCGTTCGAGCCGTGAGCAAAGGCAATCGCCATGGCTGTGAAGATCATCAGTACGCCGAAGATTTTTTCCATATTGGCAAAGTGGAAATCCCGGTCATCCTTGAGCCTGATTTTAATACGGCGGATCATGGCTGTACCGATGATCATGATGGCAATGCCCACAGCAACGGCGATAGCCAGATTTTGTTCCACTGGAAGCTTGATGCCGACATGCTTGAGTCCTTTCATCATGGTGACCATGGCAACCACAAAGCCAACCAGAAAGATGTAGATGGGTACATATCGCTTGGCCATGGCTACGGGATCATCGGTATTGATTACCAGCTTTTGAATGCTGCGGAAAAGGAAGAACGCCATGGTGCCGGCAAGCAATGGCGACGTTACCCAACTGGCGACAATCGTACCCACCTTGCCCCAGTGTACGGCGTCCATGCCGATGCCGACTGCGCCGAATCCGACTATGGCACCAACAATGGAATGGGTGGTGGACACCGGCCACCCCTGTCGACTGGCTACGAGTAACCAGATAGCCGCTGCTAGCAGCGAAGAAAGCATGCCATAGACGAGAAGCTCTGGCGTTTGACCAAGAGCCGAGACATCGATAATGCCCTTGCGGATGGTCGCTGTAACCTCCCCGCCGGCAAGAATGGCCCCGGCCAACTCAAACACAGCAGCAATCAGGACTGCCTGTTTAAAAGTGAGCGCGCCTGAACCGACCGATGTGCCCATGGCATTGGCCACATCATTGGCACCAATGCCCCAGGCCATAAACAGACCGAAAATTACGGCCAGACTAAGGTAAACGGTTGCGTGTGAAGCGATGACGGATTCCATCGGAAACCCCTTATTTCGCCATAAGTAGCTGAATCCGGGCACCGACCTGATGGGAGGCGGCAGCAAGTTTCCCGATCTGATCTATCATGCGATAGAGAAACATCATATCAAGCGGGGGGTGTTCTTTTTCTATCTTGAACATGGCGTGACGCAGTTTTCTCTCCAGCTTGTCGGTCTGGCTTTCGATTTTCTCAAGCTTGGCAATCATTTCTTGCACGACATCAATTTGCCGGCCGCGAAAACCTGTTTCGATCAATTCATCCAGCTCATTGATCGCCTCCTGGGCTTGATGCGCAGCATCCACGGCTCGTTCGACAAAGCTGATGAAAAGATCTGCCACGGCCTTAGGAAGTTCAGTTTTACGGCCTGTCATGATGCCTGAAATGTCCTGGGAGAGGTTTGCGATTTTGTCCTGCAGGCGGACGATGTCGAGAACCTGTTCGCGCGGCATGGGCATGAAAAGGCTGTTGGGCATATGTGCCCGCAAATTACCCTTTATTTCGTCAGCAGCGACTTCAAGTTTGGAAATATTTTTATGAATGCGTTTGAAAGCTTCGCTATCCTTGTTTTTGACAGCCTTGAAAAACAGATTCAGCTGATCAGCACATTCACAGGCCTTTTCCATATGCTGCTGCAGGGGTTTGACGGGTGAGCCGGCAAACATGCTGGTAATCGAACTCTTTCTAACCATTTGGGACTCCTTTTATACCTGCGCGCAGTTATAAAAATCAGACCAGCTTACATCCCTTTCCGAGGAAGGTGGCTATAAATTATTCTTCTCTAGACTTTCCACCCAGCAGATCTGCCGCTTTATTATAGCTCATATGCCGCACATCTTTCCCGGCAACAATGTAAATGACCATTTCGGCGATGTTGACCGAATGATCACCGATACGTTCGAGGTTCTTGGCGATGGATGTGGCCAAAAGACCAGCTGTAATCTTGCGCGGGTCCTCGATCATGTAGGTCAGGGTTTCACGCTGGATGGCCTTGAACTGGGAGCGAACTTTTTTGTTTTGCTCGAGGCATTTCAGTGCGACCGTAACATCCATTTGGGCAAAGGCATCTAGGGCGACCTTGGTTTGGGCAACAACCAGATCTGCCATGGTTTCTACCGTGGCAGTGTTGGTTAGCGGATGATCTTCCGTTTCAAGCATGATTTCTGCAATGCCTTCTGCCATATCACCGCTGCGCTCCAGATCAGTGACAATTTTGATGGTCGCCAGCACCAGTCTGAGATCGCCGGCTGCCGGTTGCCTTAGCGCCAGCATGGAACGGGTCATGCTGTCGATTTCCATTTCCAGTGCATTGATAGCCTTGTCGCGCTCAATGACCTTTTGGGCGCGTTTGGCATCCTGATTCAGTACCGATTTCATCGAACGGCGCACGGCTTTTTCAACCAGGCCGCCCATGGCCAGAATCTTTTCCTTGAGTTCTGCCAGTTCGTTCTCAAAGCGTTTGATTGTATGTTCAGTCATGTGCTCTCCTCACTAAGGGCATGATCAGCCGAAGCGTCCGGTAATGTAATCTTCCGTTCTCTGATCCTTCGGTGCTGTGAAAATATCGGAAGTATTTCCATATTCAATAACGTCACCCAGGTAAAAGTAGGCTGTAAAATCTGATGCGCGCGCAGCCTGCTGCATATTGTGCGTGACGATGACGATGGTGTATTCCTTTTTCAACTCATCCATCAGCTCTTCGATTTTGGCTGTGGCAATCGGATCAAGGGCCGAGCAGGGCTCATCCATCAGGATGACGTCCGGTTCCACTGCAATGGTGCGGGCAATGCAGAGGCGCTGCTGCTGGCCGCCAGAAAGAGCGGTGCCGGGTTGCTGCAGCTTGTCCTTTACTTCATCCCATATGCCTGCCTTGATCAGGGACGACTCGACAAGGATATCCATATCCGGGGCATTGGTAACCATGCCGTGAATGCGCGGAGCATAGGCAATATTTTCATAAATACTTTTCGGGAATGGATTCGGCTTCTGGAAGACCATGCCGATATGCGAGCGCAGTTGCACAACATCGACAGCAGGATCATAGATGTTCATGCCTTCCAGACAAACTTCGCCTTCTACCCGGCAGCTTGCGATGCGATCGTTCATGCGGTTCAGGCAACGAAGAAAAGTGGATTTGCCACAGCCGGACGGGCCGATCAGCGAGGTGACATGGCCTTTGATGATGTTGAGATCAATGCCGTGCAAGGCTTCAAAGTCGCCGTACCAGAGTTTAAGGTCGCGAATGGTTAATTTGTAGCTTGTTGTGTCAGTCATCTTTCCTCACCAGGTTTGTTGCGAACGGTTGCGCAGGCGCACGGCTACGGCATTCAGGGTTAGTAATACTGCCAGCAGCACCATGATGCCCGCTGCGGTACGCTCTTCAAAGGCCCGGATAGATTCCGAAGACCATGTATATACCTGCGCCGGCAGTACCGTGGTCGCCTCAAGTATCGAGTGCGGCGCTTCGGGGATGTAGGCCATCATGCCGATAATCAGCAGGGGTGCTGTTTCACCCATGGCCTGTGCCAGTCCGATAATGGAGCCGGTCAGGATGCCGGGCATGGCAAGCGGAAGCACATGGTGCCATGTTGTTTGCAGGGTGGATGCCCCAAGCCCGTAGGCTGCCTCACGGATGGATTCCGGCACGGATCGAAGTGATGCTCGGGTGGCAATAATGATGATGGGAAGCGTCATCAGCGCCAGGGTTAGCCCACCTGCCAGCGCTGATGAGCGTGGCACCCCCATGAAGTTGATAAAAATCGCCAAGCCAAGCAGGCCGTAAAGGATAGACGGAATGGCAGCGAGATTATTGATATTCACCTCGATCAGTTGGGTGAAGCGATTGTCCGGCGCGAATTCTTCCAGATAAATGGCCGTCATCACCCCGATAGGTACGGCAAACAGCATCGTCAACAGCAGCACCATCACTGAGCCGATAGCCGAGGCCAGGATGCCGGCATTTTCAGGCATCTTGGAATCACCGCTGTTAAAGAAGCCTGTGTTGAAAGCAAGGCGTATCTTTCCTTCCTTGTACAGTCGATCGACTTGCGCCTGATATTTCTTTTTCAGATTGTGGCCATCATGCCCTTTGAGATACTGATCAACATGGTAGTCGGCCAGCACCCACTGCTCGCTGCTCGTGCCGACCATTTCAGGATGTGCCTTGAGCATCATCGGGATGGTGCGTGTCCAGGAACGGCTGATCAGTTTGACCAGTTTCCTGTCGACAGCTTTGTTGTAGTTGTTTACGGCGGCTTCGGAGTATTCAACCTGGGCCAGAATCTCTGCCTGCTGAAAGGCGGGGAGTCCTTTGTCGATAATATCAGCGAAGAAAAACACCAGAAAGGTCAGGGCAAACAGCAGTGCGCCAAGGCCGTACAATTTAAAACGGAAATCAGCGCGGGCGCGCCGACGCTGGCGGGGATTGATTTGCAGCAGGGGATGCAATGGTGCGTCGGACATTATTCGTACCTCTGCTTGAATTTACGAACCACGATGGTGGAAACAATGTTCAGGACCAGCGTGAGCATCAACAGCACCAGACCCAAGGCAAAAGCGGCCAACGTGAAGGCTGAATCAAATTCCTGATCGCCGGTCAATGCTTCAACGATTTTCACCGTTACGGTGGTCATGCCCTCAAGCGGGTTCATGGTCAGGTTTGGTCGCAGTCCTGCCGCCATCACCACAATCATGGTTTCACCGATAGCACGCGATATCGACAAAAGAAATGCAGATACAATGCCGGGAAATGCCGCCGGAAGCACAATGTGGCGGATGGTTTCCGATTTCGTAGCACCCAGCGCCATGGAGCCATCACGCATGTCCTGTGGCACAGCCTTGATCACGTCATCGGAGAGCGACGACATAAACGGGATAATCATCACGCCCATAATCAGGCCCGGAGCGAGCGCATTGGTATAGGAAGCTTCAAACCCGATCGCATTGGCGATCTCCACAACTAGCGGACTGATGGTGATGGCGGCAAAAAAGCCGTACACAACGGTCGGGATGCCGGCCAGAATCTCAAGCATGGGCTTCAATCGGCCGCGTGCTTTATGCGAGGCATATTCAGACATGTATATGGCTGCAAAAAGGCCTACAGGGACTGCAACCAGCATGGCGATGCCGGTGATCATAAAGGTGCCGGCAAAAATTGGTACAGAGCCGAACAGCGGTGGTGCCACGCCTTCCGAGCCACGACCTGCACCAATCAGAAATGCAGTATCTGGCTGCCATTTGGTGCCGGTGATGAAATCCCAGAATGAAATCACATGGAAGAACCGCACGGATTCGAAAATGACCGACAGAACAATGCCGAGAGTGGTGAGGATCGAGATAGTGGCAGCGCCAAACAACACGCCGCGCATAATTTTTTCGACAGCCTGTCGGGCACGGAATTCGGCGTGGATATGGCGCAACCCCAGCCAGAGACCGGCGGCACCAAGAAAGAGGGCCGTGGCCAGCAGCATGACCGCGGGCACATCCATAATATGAAACATGTGCAACAGGCTGAACAGGACCCCTGCGCCCATGGCCGGAAGCGCCAGCCAGACTGCGGCATACAAGCCGTAAAAGCCGGGCAGCGAATGCAACCGTTTACCCGAAGCGAGAGACTGGTTCAGTGCCTTGCCACGTGCCAGCCAGTAAGCCATCGCGCATAGCGGAATCAGACCTCCGAAGAACCAGAGGAAAACAGTGGACGCAGTCATCATCGGGTGATTCCCAAGAAATCAGCAGTGTACAAAAGATCGCCCCCTTCCATGGTGCAATGCTATGTGTGAAGCATCGACATTGAAATAGCAGGTTTGAACTGCCAGTTCGATATCAGCTCTGGGTGATAGCGAGATTCAGGGCAAAAAAAAGCTGGCTGGAAGATTCCAGCCAGCTCGTTTTCTTACAACTTACTTCTTGGCGAAGTCTGCAGCGGTCAGGTTGGTCAGCTTAGCAAGCTGATCACGGTAATGATCGCGTGCTTCCTTCGGCAGTGGGATCAGGCCGATTTCTGCACATGCGCCGTCATCACCGATCATCTTCTCGGAAGTGAACAGCTTGGCATATTCGATCATGCCTGGAACCTTGGCGATGTGTGACTTCTTGATATAGAAGTACAGCGAACGTGAGAGCTTGTATTCGCCGCTCTGCACGGTGGCAGGAGCAGGAGCAACGCCTTCAACAGTTGCTGCTGCAATGCTGTCTGCATTCTCTTCCAGGTAGCTATAGCCGAAGATACCCAGTGCTGCAGTGTCCTTGCCAAGCTTCTGAACGATCAGGTTGTCGTTTTCGCCACTTGGAACATACACGCCATCCTGACGGATCTCGTGATACTTCTTGTACTTCTTGTTCTTTTTGTGATCCGCCTTGTACAGGTTGGTGTACACGCTCATGTGCTTGGTGTTGTGCTTGAGGATCATGTCTTCAAAAGCGTCGCGGGTACCGGAAGAGGTCGGCGGGCCATAGAAGGTGATCTTGCGGTGTGGCAGCTTGGAATTGATTTCATTCCAGTAGTGATACGGGTTGGCAATCAGGTCGTCGCCGGACTTGTTTGGAACTTCAGCGGCAACAGCCAGCATGATTTCCTTACGGGTCAGGTTTAGAGGAGCGGCATCTTTGCTCTGGGCAATAGCGATGCCGTCATAACCAACAACGATCTCGGTGATATCCTTGACGCCATTTTTCTGGCAGGTCTTGAACTCAGAGGCCTTCATGCGACGTGATGCGTTGGTCAGGTCAGGGGTGTCGGCGCCAGCGCCAGCGCAAAACAGCTTCATGCCGCCGCCGGAACCGGTGGATTCGACCACAGGGGTCTTGAATTTGGTGGTAGCACCCAGTTCTTCAGCAACATAGCTGGAGAAAGGATAAACCGTGGATGATCCTACAATGTGAATCTGGTCACCTGCGTGCGCTGCAGAAGCAGCAACAAGAAGGGAAGCAGCAGCTAAAACGATCTTTTTCATGCGTGTCTCCTATGTTATTTAATATGAACAGTAAAAAGGCCGGGGCGAACCCCGGCCGATTCGGATTTAGAACTTGGTTTCAGTCCACAGGCCGTAGCGAGTGGTCTTGCCAGTCTGTACGCCACCAGTTTTGGTCTTGGTGTTGTCAAGACCCAGAGCAAGCGTTACGTGCTTGACTGGGAAGTACTCCACACCAACAGCAAGGTGGTTCATCTTCACCTGAAGATTCGCAGCCTGGTTGTCCTTGGTGTTTTCATAGCGACCAAACGCGCCGAAGTCGCCTGCAAACTTAGCCCAACCCCAAACAGCGTAAGCCTTATTGGTGATGGCGGTGCCAGCTGCAGGTGCGGCCTTGTTCTGGGCGTAGTTTACGCCAACGCGGAAGTCTTTGCCCATGCCGTAGGTGGCCATGATCTGATACAGGGTTTGCTTGGTGGGAGCTGAAGCCACGCCGTTAACGAAGGTCTTCAGACCCTTGTAACCGTTGCGGTACTGTACGTCGAGGGTTAGGCCTTCAATCGGGTACACACCAACACGTGCATCGATATCCATGGAGTTGCCGGTACGGTCAATGTGGCTGTAGCCAGCACCGTTGGTATAGGTAACCCAGTATGCAGCCTTGCCGTCAGCCAGCTTGCCTTTCAGGCCGATGCCAACGTCGGAAGATGCATCATAGCCATTGGTGTCGATCAAGACCTTTGAGTGGTAGCGGTGTCCCCACAGACCCTGCTCATAATCGATCCAGGGGGTGTGAGACTGGCCCAGACGCAGTACAACAGCGTCGCCAGCCAGCTTGCCTTCCAGATATGCATACTTCAGGAAGATGTTGTTGTTCTTGCCTGCTGCATTCAGAGCAGAGTTCAGGCTCACGTCGGTGGTGATGCGCATCATCCAGTCATCGTTGAAGTAGTACTTACCGGTGAAGTAGGCACGCTCAACACGGGCACTCTGGACTTTAGTGTCAAGGCCAGCAGCGTTGGTAGACTTGAAGGAAGTAAGGTCAGCAAATACTTTGCCTTCCAGTTTCAGCTTGCTTGTGCCATCGTTTGCCACGGTCACGCCGCCGGCGAAGGCCGGTGCCGCGAAAGCGAACATTGCAACAGCAGCAATGGTTTTCAAAATTGCTTTCATTGAATTTCTCCTAGTTTGTGTTTCTTTATAAATCTTGGCCCTGTTCGGACTTGGGCCGCACGTTAGCCATCGATTGTGACACCGGTGTGACATGAAATGACACGCAATGCCTTGTCATATCCATGTCACAAAACTTCCTATGATTTCCACCAACTAAGAGAGAGAGATAATAAAGAGAGAAGTCTCATGGAGAGGTTTCATGGAGAAGAATAAAATGAATACGAGAGAAAATTTACTGCATGCTTTTGAGGCATCGATTGTTGCTGACCCGCTGTACACCCGCTTTCGGGGTATGCCGGTTTGTCAGGAGATGGGTGAGAGGGAGAATATGCTGCTGTTCTCCTGCTTCGATGTGCGCACATGCATGAAAGATGAAGTGATTTATGAGGCACATACCGAATCTGACAACACCATGCACATGATTTTGAGCGGTGCTGTAAACGTCAGCAGTCCGAGCAACGATACCTATAGCCGATTGCAGGCCGGTGATGTGTTCGGGCTGTTTTCCTTTCTGGATGAAGATCGTTCGCATTCAGCCACGATACGCGCCGAAAGCGAAGTGACCCTGCTCGCAATCAACCGGGCCTATTTTAACTTGATTACCATTGAGGACCCAACACTGGGCAACCAGATGCTGCGTTTTATGTTCCGGCTGCTTTCCCGCATGGCACTGAAGCTTGAAAGCGAGTATGTCGCCATCCATGAATTTGCCATGGCTAGGCGCACATGAGCAGCAAGCAGATGCTTGAGGTGAGTCCTGCTATCTACCAGTATCATTCGCTGATGAAAGAAGATGGCAACGAAACTCAGGCTGATATCCTGATAATCGAGGATGAAGAGCCGATCGCGCGCTTGATGGCGTTGCATCTGCGTGCGGCCGGATTTACCACCCATACCTGTCTGGATGGCGACAGCGGATTGCAAAGCCTGCGTGATGGAAAGTGGAAGTTGGTGGTGCTGGATCGCATGCTTCCAGGCACGGGAGGAATGCAGGTGTTGCGCTGGCTGAAGAAATCAGAGGCCCGTATGCATACGCCCGTGTTGATGGTAACTGCCCTCGGCATGTCCAGTGAACGCGTGCAGGGACTGAATGAAGGGGCGGATGATTATCTGCCCAAACCGTTTGAACCAGATGAGCTGGTTGCCCGCACAAAAGCATTGCTGCGAAGGACCCGTGTACAGGAAACCGGAAGCAGTGAAGAAATTAACATCCGGCTCGATCCGAATGTGCCGGTGATTTACGATGGCAAGCAAAGCGTTGAAGTGCGGCCGCTTGAATACAAGCTCTTACAGGTGTTGATGGAGAAGCCGGGCAAAACACGTTCAAGGGAATACCTGCTTGATCATGTCTGGGGACGGGATGTGTTTGTTGAGGTCCGTACAGTGGATGTGACTGTGAAGAGGCTGCGCAAGGCACTTGACCATATTGGCCGCAAGGATTGTATCGAAACGGTACGCAGCATGGGTTATCGCTTTATCGTCGGCGGAGCCTGATGTCCGGCTGGCTGCTTCTGGTTTCAGGCATTATCGCCGTATGGGTGTTTTCAGCTCACCGAATGCGGCAGCAATTACGGCAATACCAAACCGAAAACCGACGGCTGCGCGAATCTTCCAGCGGCCTTGAAACCAATCTGGCCAGCAGCGGCCGTAGGTTGGATGCACTCCTTTCAGCCGTGAATGAAGCCGTGTTGCGGCTGGACAATCAGGGCAGGGTGCTGGCGGCCAATGAGCGCGCCCGTGAAATCTTTTCGATTCCTCAGGATACAGCGTTTCCGCAACCATTGCGCATGTTTTATCGCGATGCAGACTGGCATGAAGAGTTAGCCAGATGCATTGACGCGCTGCCGGAAGGGGCAGCGCTTGCCAACATGCATATGGACAAAAGAGTACTCGCTCCTCGCCTTGCCCAGCTTGGTAAGGATCAGGCTTTGCTGCTATGTATGGATGTTTCGGAGCAGTTTCGCTTGGAACGGCAGCGCAGGACACTTCTCTCCAATCTGATGCATGATCTGAAAACACCGCTTACTTCCCTGCTGGGCTATGCGAGAAGTCTGGAGAGCTTTGGTGATGATCCGGCTTTCCGGCTGGAGGCGGCACAGGTGATTGCCGATGAGGCCAGGCATGTGAATCATCTGTTGGATGCACTATTGACTCTCGATCAAATTGAGTTTTCACCACGCGATCTGGGTGCCAGATGCGATGCGAAGGCGGTATTGCAAAAAGTGCACGACGCGCTGAGGCCTCAACTGGATGCGAAAGCCACCCGATTGCATGAGCAGGTGGCCGATGGCATGCCTGCTGTGGCCATGCTGGCAGATGATTTTGAGCGTTTGTTGACCAACGTGATAGAGAATGCCATCCGGTACACGCCGCACGGCAGTAATATACAAGTGCGCATGGAATATGCAGGCGGCATGGCGGTTCTCGCGATTGAAGATGATGGGGATGGTGTGCCTGAAAAGAAGATGTCGCGCCTGACAGAGCGCTTCTATCGAGTGGATAAGGCGCGAGCGCGAAAGGCCGGTGGGCATGGGCTTGGGTTGGCGATTGTGCAGGAGCTGGTAGAAGTCCATGGCGGTAGCCTTGGTTTTAGCAATATCGAGCCGCATGGCTTGCGCGTGGACATTCAGCTTCCTTTCGTGGCTCAGTGAGATATTTTTTCAGTCTAAATGTTTTTCTTGAATGATATGGGTTGCCCTGCCGACGAATAAAGGGTCAAAAAAAGCCGCCTCCTTCGGGAGGCGGCTTTGATGTTTCAGGCATTGCGCCATGAGCATCAGACGTTACTTGATTTCAGACAGTAGGTCCTTGTTAACGACCAGGTTACGCACGCCGTGCGCATGGTCTTCCTCGAACTGGTTGCCTTCGCACCACTTGCCAACGGAGTTGATATCAACCTTGGCAACGTGCGGGAACACAGACCAGGAGACCTGGAATGGAGAGCCCTTTTCGTTGTAGCCCGGACCTGTGGTGGAACCGATATAATTCACCGGAGCGCCAAGATCGGTCGGCATGTTCACAGCCTGATACTTGCCGTGCACTTTCTTGACCTTGGTCAGCTTGCCGAAGTCCAGTGCGTGTTTGTCGTTGACAACCACATAAACCTGAGCCTCAACACGCAACTGCGGGTTGTTGTCGACGTCCTTGGCCAGGCAGGAGCCCAGAGACTTGCCTGGAGTGATATCGGCGGTGGAGTGAACGTAGTGCACCTCGATGGTATCGCCTGGACGCAGGGTGCTATGCGAGCTGTCGCAGATTTTGCCGTGAGTTGCTTTCAGTTCTTTCTCGCCCAACTTGATCATGGCCTTGTATCCGCTCTGATAGCCTTCACCGTTACCATTACCGGCATATTCAGTGAACTGGCCACCCTTGTGCTCGGCATTCTTGTGAAAATGGATATTGCACAGGTTCATTTGCGTGTAATCAGGCGCAGCGCCGAAAACGATATCGTTATTACCCGCCTTGGAATCAATGTCGCGCGGAGCCTGAGGGCCGAAGCCCTTGTCCTTGGTGTTGTCCGCAAGCTCTTCGCGCTGTTCTGCAACAACCTTGTCCGACACGGTTGCATGACCGGCAGCATGATCACCGTGCGCTTTCTTGGAATGAGTCGTTTCGTGTGTTGCGTGAGCTTCACCGTACTCATTGGCAAAAGCCGGTGTTGCCAGCGCAAAGCCAGCAGCCATGGCAATAGCCACGGCAATAGAATGATGATTCATTAAATCCCTCCCAGATTATGTTGTGCCCTCTCCCGAGAACGGGGGAAAATTTAGATAAAATGAGTCAGTCTGCAAGTGACACGTGTATCAATCAGTTGTGGGAGATGGGCGGGTGCGGCAGATTTACAGGATGGATCATAAAATAAGAGTTGAGCTGTTGCGGTATTACCAGTGGTTGCGGCAGTACGGCTACAACGATTCCCATTCTGGAAATATCTCTGCCTGTGACGAGAATGCTTTCTGGGTGACTCCGACCGGTGCCTGTGCGGATACTATACAGGCAGAAGATTTCATTGCCTGTTCTCTTGCAGGCGAATTGACACCGGGAGCCTCCGGAGATGCCGGGTTGCATCAGGCTGTTTATAGAAACAACAGCCGCGCCCGCGCCGTGATTCATTCCCATTGTCCGCATGCAGTGGCGCTTACGTTGAATGGGGAGGACTTCGTACCTGCGGATTTCGAAGGACAGCTCTATTTTCCCTTGGTGAAGGTTATCAGCGTTCCTTACGATGTTTACTTTGAACAGGCTGCCCAAAAGGTGGCTAAAGCTCTTTCTTCTGAACCCATTTGCATCGTACGCGGACATGGTGTTTATGCTTGGGGTGAAACGTTGAATCTGGCCTATAAATGGACATGTTCGCTGGAGTTATCGGCCAAGACGGCATTCATTGCCCGGCAGGCTGGCGCTGTAGCTTAAGTGGTGTTGCCCGATTTCATTCGCCCGGTGCATGAAATCCTTGCCGGCCTTGCTTTGCTTATCTTTGTCTGGCGTGGCTTGCGGATGTGGAGGAATCAACCTGTACGGAAGATAGTCTGGCGCCGGGTTATACCAGACAGCATTGATACCTTGTTGCTGCTTTCTGGTATTACGATGTTGGTTATGCTGGGCTGGAATCCGCTGGATCATGCCTGGTTGCTGGCCAAGCTGATGGCTGTGCTTGGCTATATCACGCTGGGATTTATCGCTCTGCATTCGGGTCACAGTAGGCCAACACAGCGTTTCAGTTTTGTCGCCGCCCTGATCATTTTCGGGTATGTTGTTGCTTTGGCGCATACAAAGGCTATTTTCCTCTGATGTCAGGAGGGGGGGAGCAACATGGATAACGCGTTTGATTTTTATTTTTTGAAAGGGGAAATTAAATGGCATTGGTAGCATCGGTACATGTGGATTTGGGATGGAAACTTCCGGATATGGTCGTGAAGGACATTAATGGTGAGTCTGTTCGGTTACGCGATCAGATGGGTGAGCAGGGGCTACTTATTGCCTTTACGTGTAATCATTGTCCGTATGCAATCGCTGTATGGCCCAGATTGATTCGCCATGCCCATACACTCATGGAAAAGGGGGTGAATACCATAGCTGTGAACTCTAATATTCATCCTGACTTTCCTGAGGACTCAGTGCCAGCCATGCAGAAAAAAATGCGCGAGTGGGGGATTGATTTTCCCTATCTGACGGATGAAACACAGGAAGTTGCCAAAGCATTCGAAGCTCAGTGCACACCTGATTTGTACATGTTCGATAAAGACGGCAGTCTTTATTATCATGGCCGCATTGACGATTACTGGAAGGATGAAGCAAAGGTTACCCGGGAAGAGCTTGTGCCGGCAGCAGAAGCCATGGTAGCGGGTCAGCCCAGTCCGCAGCCACAGCACCCGACGATTGGCTGCTCGATCAAATGGCTTGATGCGTAGGAAGATGGATTTAGTGATTCACAGGGAGGTGATATGCATTTCAGAAAATTGAATTCAATGTTGTTCGGTTTGGCCGTATTGGTTCTTCCAGTGCAGGCTTTTGCCGCCGATGCAGCAGCCGGCAAGGCGATGTTTGATGCGGTGTGCAGTTATTGTCACAGGAGCGATTATGACGATAAGTATGGCCCGGGTCTGCAGGGGATCATGGAGCGGGTGGATGAAGCGTGGCTTGATCGCTGGCTCGCTGATCCGGCTGCAATGGTGAAAACTGATGAGCATGCCAAGGCACTGCGGGAATCCAACGAATTTGGCATGACTATGCCCCAGATACCGGCCATGAAAGACCCGGAAGCCCGGGCGAATATGATTGAATTTCTAAAAACCCTGCAGTAATCGTTCGAACAACCCCTAAGAGCAAGCGGTGCTCTTAGCGTGTGAAGAGTTCCATAGTGCGGCACTCAGGGTATTTGCCGCACACCCAGAAAAGGGTGCCTTTGTATTTTCCTGCTTTGGCTCGTTTGAGCACCATACGTGACTGGCACTTTTTGCAGGTTCGAAAAGCTTCCATGGAGATGGTTGCCACCATTTGATCCGGTGATGGCGGAGCCTCCTTAAGAAATGGCTCCAGAATCTTGCGAATTTCCGGCAAGGAATAGCTGGTTTTCCGAGGCAACTTGAACACAGGAATGCCAACCTGTATCAACAATTCACTCGGGCCAATATCCTTGCGGCCCAGATCCTGCAATTCAATGGCGCACGAAACAGACATCCTTTCCCGTGTACATAGAACAAAATCGACATGATGGTGATTGCGGGACACTTTTTCCAGCAGAGTCCTGTCTACGCCCCGTTTGACAATAGCCAGATCTGACAAGGCAACCTTGGCCATGATATGAAACTCTTTGCCGGCAACTTCGTGCAGCCTGTTGAAGCAGGCCAACTCGGGCTCTGTCAGGAGAGATGGAACGTCGGCACTGTTCACCATGACAGGGATGCTGCCATTGCTTTCGGGAAGTTTGCCCTTTTTGCTACGGCGAGAGAGAAGGATTGTTTGAATAAGAACCATGACAATGAGAAGGCCCAGTCCCAGAATGACCCAGGTTGTTTGGCTCATTGCAGGCAGGTTGTCCAGTAAACCCTGCATTCAAAATACCTCCATCTCAATAAACCGCTATACTAAACCGGCTTGATAGCCTGTTGCCAGCATATTCATAAATCCAGCGAAAGCGCCATGACTATAACTGATGGGCTTCAAACCAGGACTTGCCGCAGCCGATATCCACGGTGAGTGGCACCGTCAAAGTGACTGCGGATTCCATAGCTTCGCGCATGATAGATATAGCCTGATTGGCAGCATATTCCGGCGCCTCAACGACCAGTTCGTCGTGTACCTGCAGGATAATATGGGCGTCCGGCACTTCCTGTTTCAGCCGCTTGTGCAATTCGATCATGGCCACCTTGATGATGTCAGCCGCCGAGCCCTGCAACGGGGCGTTGATGGCGGTGCGCTCGGCGTACTGCCGGCGCATGCCATTCTTATCGTTGATCTCTGGCAGCATGACGCGATGGCCGAGCAGTGTTTCGACATAACCCTTTTCACGCGCGGCTTCCAGCGTGGCATCCATGAAATCGCGCACCTTGGGGTATTGTGCGAAGTAGCCGCTGATGAAAGCCTGGGCTTCAGCGCGCTCTACGCCGAGTTGCTTGGCCAGGCCAAAGGCGCTCATGCCATAGAGAATGCCGAAATTAACAATTTTTGCTGCTCGGCGCATATCGCCGTTTACATCGGCAATATCGACGTGGTTCACTGCGGCGGCGGTCGCCGCGTGGATGTCTTCACCGTTGGCAAAGGCGCGCTGCAACGCTTCATCCTCTGAGAAATGTGCCATCAGGCGCAACTCGATCTGCGAGTAGTCGGCGGCGATCAGCACGCTTCCCGTCTCGGCAATGAAGGCCTTGCGGATTTCACGCCCCTCGGAGCTGCGGATCGGGATATTTTGCAGATTTGGATCGGTGGATGATAAACGTCCCGTGGTTGTTACCGCCTGATTGTAGGAGGTGTGTACGCGGCCGGTCTCAGGATGAATCAGCTTCTGCAGCGCGTCGGTGTAGGTGGACTTGAGTTTGGCCAGTTGGCGCGCTTCAAGAATCAGGCGCGGCACTTCATGCTCCTCGGCCAGTTTTTCCAGCTCGGCCTGACCGGTGGCCCATTGCCCCGATTTTGTTTTTTTGCCACCCGCGATGCCGAGTCGTTCGAAAAGCAACTCCCCCAGCTGTTTTGGTGATTGGATATTGAACGTCTCACCAGCCGCTGCGTGAATGCGTTTCTCCAGATCGGCAATGGCCTCTCCAAAACGTTTCGACAGGACGGCAAGCTGCGCAGCATCAATATGCGCCCCGCGCCATTCCATATCGGCCAGGACGCCGGACAGAGGGAACTCGATATCATCATGTCTAGTCAGGCGTGCGCCGAGGCGTTTGGAAAGCTGCCGAGACAGCCGCAAGGAAACCTCTGCATCCTCGGCCGCATAGGGAAGGGCTGTAGCAACCGGCACATGCGCAAAGTTGATTTGCTTGGCCCCCTTGCCGGCAACCTCCTCGTAGCTGATGCATGTATGCCCCAGGTATTTTTCTGCAACCCTGTCCATCTTGGCCGGTTGCCCAGGTTCATCGACATAGGCGAGCAGCATTGAATCGAAGCGTACGCCAGCCAGTTCGATGTCTGCGCGGCGGAAGACCTGAGTATCGTATTTAAGATTATGCCCGCACTTTGGCCGATCCGCACTTTCAAGAACAGGCCGCAGTGCTTCCAGCGCTAGCTGGCGTGGAAGCTGGCGTGGGGTTACGTCAAGCAGGTCACGGGCACGGTGGCCGACGGGAACGTAGTAGCCCTCGCCATCACGCACGGCGAATGACAGCCCGACGATCTCTGCATCGTGGCAGTTCAGTGAGGTGGTTTCGGTATCCACGGCAATCAGTTCAGCGCTGTTCAGAGCCTCAAGCAACTGCGCCAGTCCGGCTTCATCATCCACCAGAATATCCGTGCGCGGTAGAGTTTTGGCATCGACGCTGGCCTCTGGTTCGGAATACCCGGCGGCTTCGGGGCGTGTGGCTGCATCGGCAGGGGAGGATGAGGTGCCGTTCCCCAGGTCATTCAGGAAACGGCGAAACTCCAGACGGGTGTACAGTTGTGTCAGGTGTTCGCCGTCAGCCTCTCGCACGGCTAGATCGTCGAGGGCGAGAGGTAGCGGAACACTTTCCTCCAGTGCCACCAACCTGTAGGCAAGGCGGGCGTCGTCCGCGAATTCAATCAGATTTTCACGCCGCTTATTCTGTTTTATTTCGGGGGCGTGGCTCAATACCCCTTCTAGATCGCCGTAGGTGTTCAACAGCTCAACGGCGGTTTTCGGACCGATGCCGGGCACGCCAGGGATGTTGTCGGAGGAATCGCCGGTCAGGGCCAGCAGGTCGTGGATTCGCTCCGGGCCCACCCCCCATTTTTCTTTCACTTCGATGCTTCCGTAATCGATGCTCTTCATAGTGTCTCGCATCCAGATGTGTTCACCAACCAGCTGCATCAAATCCTTGTCGGTCGAGACGATGGTTACATCCCAGTCCCTGGCTTCGGCCTGCCGGGCCAGCGTGGCAATCACATCATCTGCCTCGTAATCGTCGATGCAGATGCGGTTGAGTCGGAAGGCATCGGTGATATCTAGAACAGTTTGCCACTGTGCTGCCAGATCCTCGGGCATCGGCGGGCGATGTGCCTTGTAGTCGCCGTATATCCTGTTACGGAATGTGCCGCCCTTAGGGTCGAAAGCCACGGCCACATGCGTCGGATTCAGATCCTTGAGTACGCTTTTGAGCATCTGCACATAGCCGAACACGGCGTTGGTCGGCTCCCCCTTCGAATTGGTCAGGTTGTGGCGCACGGCATGAAAGGCGCGGAAGACATAGTTGGGGCCGTCAATGAGGACAAGATGAGGCATTAAAACTCCGGTTTGAATCTGTCAGAGAGCATGCCAAAGAAGCGGCATGGCTGCAATTAAAGGGGCTTGCTTGAACAGCCTGCTAGCGCGTGAAGACCCAGGTGTTCCCTTCGGATATTGAATCGTTAAAAACATACCCGTCGGCGTTGAAATTCTTGAGTGATTCCGGTTCGCTTAACTGATGCTCAATAATGTAGCGCACCATTTGCCCACGGGCTTTTTTGGCGTTGAAGCTGATGACCTTATAGTTGTCACCGCGGAGTTCCTTGAATTGCGGCGTGATAATATTGGCACTGATTTTTTTCACGTTAACCGATTTGAAATATTCATTGGAGGCAAGGTTAATCAGGATGTTGTCACCCTGCTCGCTGACAGCTTCGTTCAGTGCATCTGTGATGCAGTTACCCCAGTGTGCATAAAGATCGCGGCCGCGCGGATTGGCCAGCTTAGTGCCCATCTCCAGACGGTAAGGCTGGATAAGATCAAGCGGGCGCAACAGTCCGTATAGCCCGGAAAGAATGCGCAGGTGCTGCTGGGAAAAATGGATGCTGTCCTCACTCAATGTGTCGGCATCCATGCCCTGATAGACATCGCCTCTGAATGCGAAAACGGCTTGCTTGGCATTGTCAGTAGTGAATGGCGTTTGCCATTCCTGATAGCGCCGGACGTTCAGATCGGCCAGATTCATGCTGAGACTCATCAAATCAGCTATCTGGAAGCTGTCTTTTTGGCGCAGAATATCGACGAGGCTGGCCGCCTCTTCCAGCATTGCAGGATGTGAGTGTTCGCTGCATGGAGACGGTTTCCCGAAATCGAGTTTTTTGGCAGGTGAAATAATCAGCAACATGGCAACTCCAGAGGCGGAACCATAAGAGCGATGTGTGACTCTGCCAACATCTGAGCGGAGATATGGTTCAGGGAAGTGATCTGTGTCGCAGTTGCTTGTGAACAACAGGATACTATGGCAACGTTATTCGCAACGGGTGGATGGGATGGATATTAACGAAAAGTGGATGAAGAAGGCCATCGCGCTGGCCAAGAAAGGGATCGGGACGACGCATCCGAATCCGCGCGTCGGCGCGGTTGTGGTGAATGATGGAAAAGTCGTCGGGCAAGGCTGGCATGAGCGGGCAGGAGAGCAGCATGCCGAAGCGATTGCGCTTGAGAAGGCGGGCAACAAGGCGCGCGGCGGCAGCCTGTATGTAACGCTGGAGCCATGTGCCGCAAGGGGCCGCACCCCGGCATGTACTGATGCCATCCTGCATGCCGGCATCCGGCAGGTTGTTTTTGCCTCATCCGACCCCAATCCCAAGATGGCCGGAGGCGGCAAGGTGCTTGCCGCTTACCATGTAGATGTGCAGGGGGGCGTTCTGGCCGAGGAGGCGGATGCTTTAAACATTCCCTTTTTTCATTATGTGCGCACAGGCCTTCCTTATGTGACTGCCAAGGCTGCGATATCGCTCGATGGTAAACTGGCAACACGAACGCATCATTCGCAGTGGATCAGTGGAGAAAAGTCACGCAAGCATGCGCATGGTCTTCGTGCTGCCAGTGATGCAATCATTATCGGCGCCGGAACCCTGATGCACGATAATCCCTCGCTGACTGTCCGGGACGCCAAAATCAAGGGCAAAGCACCGCTCAGGGTGGTTCTTTGCTTTGAAACCCCGCCATTTAATCCCGATTCCAAGCTGTTAAGTGATGATGCCCCGACAAGGTTCTATGTGCGCAGCACCAATGAGCATACACAGAAGTGGCACGATGCTGGCGTCGAGGTGGGCAAGGTGAACAACCTGCCAGCCATTCTCAGGCACCTTGCCGGGCAGGGTTATCTGGACGTGCTGCTGGAGGGCGGTGGCCATCTGCATTCGGCATTTCTGGACGGACGCTTTACTAATGAGATAGTCCTCTACCAGGCTCCAATTCTCATCGGTGGCCGGGATGGCGTGTCGCTTTGGGGTGGCTTCGGGGTTGAGACCATACCGAAAGCTCCGCACCTTACGGAGGTCAAGCGCCGCAAAATGGACGATGACTATATGATCAGTGGTCGGGTGGTCTATCTGGATTAATGAGCGACTAAGGCCATATCGGATGTGAATATGACAGATCAAAGACAAACCGTCAGTTGGGAAGAATTAGGCTGGTCCAATCATGTAGAGATGGAAGCTATTATTAGATTGCTTATTGCGAAGGGTATTATTGCTCCAGAAGAGTTGTTGAATGAAGTAAAGCAGCTTCAGCAGGAATATCTAGAGAAAAAGACGTGAGAAAATGAAAACGTATTTGGGGTTGTTTCTTTGCATTCTTCTGTTGAGTTGTAGCGGACAACTCACCGATAATACTTCTTCTGGCGCTTTAGAAAATACTTCACCTGTTGTCGATAACACTACTGCCAGCCCACATGATAATAGTCATCCAGCCGAAAGCGCCGAATCGTTCACGGGGTTGTCTATTGTCTCCTTTAATATTCAGTTCTTGGGAAGTTTTAAGAAAAGAGACAATGCTGCCTTGGCGGATTTGTTAAAAGATCATGATGTCGTTGTTGTTCAGGAGTTGGTCGCCCCTCCTGTTGATGGCTCTTATCCAGACGGTGAGCCTTATTCTGCTGATAATGAATCAGTCGCCTTTTTTGATGCAATGAGTCGGCAAGGATTCGAGTACATGCTATCCCCAGAAGACACGGGATCGGGCGATGATATTCACAAAAACTCTACATCAACTGAATGGTGGGTCGCCTTTTACAAACCAGAACGTGTTGAGTTAGCCTTGAACCTACCCCATGGATTCTTGGCTGAAGATCGATCAAATAATCCCGATTATGAACGTGTGCCATTCGCTTTTCCATTTCGCAACCTGAGTGGAGGTGAGGATTTTGTTTTAATATCAGTCCACCTTCAACCTGGTGGGTCATCTGATGATAAAGCCAGGCGGAATCATGAACTATCTAGTATCGCGAGCTGGATTGATGAAAATGATGATCAGGAAAAAGACTTTATCATTCTAGGCGACATGAACATTGAGAATGCAGAAGAGCTCTCTGCTTCTACACCGGCAGGATTCATTTCCTTGAATGATGAGATGCGTCGCACAAACACTCTGATTAATGACACATCAACTCATGGTGCCAAGCCGTATGACCATGTGATGTACAGACCCGAAAATACTGGAAACGAGGTGGATGTTGCCTTTGACCTAATCGTCATCAATTTGATTGAAGCAATGCGGCCGAAATGGACTTCATCGGATTCATATCCTGGCGATCCGTACGACCATAATCTCTTTAAACAGTACTACTCGGATCATCACCCAGTCGAATTCCGAATGATTGGCATTCGAGATGATGACTGAATTTGGTGCACGCCTGCTATCGGCCAATAGCGGATATTCAGTTTTATGATATGCGGTGGTTGAATGCATTGCAGTGGTGGCGGGGCTTCCTATAATGCAGGCCTCCCTTAGAATAAAAAGTTGAAAAGTGCCTAGCTACGCATGTTCGGGTACGGTGGGGCAGAACTTGCTCAAGAAGGTTGGGAAGTAGGGCGAGCATCTTGGGCAAGGGACTGAATCTGAAAAACGGCTGGGCGCGTGCTCTGGCCTGGAGGCAATGTGATTGAATTTATCCAACAGGGCGGCATGGTCATGTATATCCTGCTTGCCGCATCTGTGCTGGCATTGACCATTATCTTTGAGCGCACCTGGAGCTTGCGGCGTTCGGTGGTGCTTCCTATCAGGGATGTCCGGGCTGTCGAAGCTGCTGTGCGGGCCAATGATGTCGAAAAAGCCATGCAGGTCTGCCGCGAGCACAACACTGCCATGAGTAGAATCCTTTGGGTTGCGCTGGCTAATCGAGGTGTGCGTCGGCCAATCATGAAAGAGATTCTTGAAGAAACCGGTCGTCAGGAAGTGGCGCATCTTGACCGCTTTATCGGCATTCTCGGCGTGATTGCGGCTATTGCGCCATTGCTTGGGTTGCTGGGAACGGTGATCGGCATGATTGAGGTGTTCCAGCAGATTTCGCTGGTAGGTGTCGGCAAGGCTGATGTTTTGGCAGGTGGTATTTCCAAGGCCTTGAATACTACAGCGGCTGGTTTAACAGTCGCCATTCCTGCTCTCGTGGCTTACCGCTATTTTGAATCCCGTGTCGATGCGTTTGTGATTGAAATCGAACATCATGCTCTACATTTTGTTGAAATGCTTAAGGGCGAGGTCGAATGAAACTTCGCGCAAAAAAGCGTATGGATTATCTGGTCGACATTACCCCGCTGGTGGATGTCGTATTCCTGATGCTTATCTTTTTTATGGTTTCTACGAGTTTCAGCGTTTCTTCAAGTCTTAAGCTTGAGCTGCCTTCCAGCCATTCAACCGAGCCTCAGCAGGATGTGAAACAGGTGATCGTAAGCGTGAATGCGAAGGGGCAGCTTTTTGTCCAGGATGAGGCTGTTGAAGACAGCGCCTTGCGCAAACGGATTCTCAACATTACTCATGGTGATCCCAATATGGGTGCGGTGTTGCGTGCGGATGCAGATGCCAGGCATAAACGTGTTGTGTATATCCTTGATACCCTACGTGAACTGGGAATGAGCAAGGTCGGCATCGCCACATTAAATTCAGATTCGGGAAGCGAATAATGCGCATCGTTCAGAAGTTTGGCGGCACATCCGTCGGCAGTGTTCAGAGGATCCGCGAAACAGCGAATCTGGTACAGGCTGAGGTTGAGCGAGGAAACGAGGTTGCTGTGGTGGTGTCAGCCATGAGTGGTGAGACCAATCGACTCATTACTTTGGCAAGGGAGATGGTTGCAGAACCTGCAGTTCGTGAGATGGATGCGCTTGTAGCGACAGGCGAGCAAGTCAGTGCAGCCTTGTTAGCTATTGAATTGCAATCCAGAGGTGTTTTTGCGTATTCCTGTAGCGGTGGCCAGGCCGGATTTCGCACGGATAGCCGATTTGCCAAGGCCCGCATAACGAGCATGCATAGCGAACATCTGGAGCGCCATATGCAGGCAGGGCAAGTGCCGGTCGTAACCGGTTTTCAGGGAATAGATGAAAATGGCAATATAACAACCCTTGGGCGGGGCGGTTCTGACACATCGGCAGTGGCGCTGGCGATCGCCGTACATGCCGACATCTGCGATATTTATACCGACGTGGACGGTGTGTATACGACTGACCCTCGCATTGTGTCCAGGGCCAGCAAGATTGAACGAATCAGCTATGAGGAGATGCTCGAGTTCGCATCCCTTGGCGCCAAGGTGCTGCAGACCAGAAGCGTGGAACTTGCCATGCGTTATGATATGCCTATTCATTTGCGCTCAAGTTTTGCACCAGTATCGGGAACCATAGTCAGTAAAGAGGATGTCAGTATGGAAAGAGCAGAAATATCTGGTGTGGCCTACAATCGCGATGAAGCGAAAATAACGATCCGAGGTATCCCCGATCATCCGGGTATTGCTGCTAATGTATTCGGCCCTGTTGCCGAAGCTGCAGTGAACGTCGATGTGATTGTGCAGAATGTCAGCGAGCAGGGATATACCGATATCACCTTTACTGTCCCGAGAGATGATTACAAGACCACCATGAAGATCATGCAAAAGCTATGCAAGGAAATGAATGCCCGCGATGTTCTTGGCGATGACGCGGTGGCCAAGGTATCGGTCATTGGCGTTGGCATGCGCTCACATTCAGGTGTCGCCAGAAAGATGTTTGAAGTGCTGGCTGCAGAAACCATCAATATCCAGATGATTTCTACCAGCGAAATCAAGATCACGGTTGTTGTTGACGAGAAGCATGTCGATCCGGCAGTTCGTGCCCTGCACACTGCATTCGGGTTGGATTCAGCAGGCCTTAGCGCCTGATCACGATGCGCGGAAACTTGCGCAATCGGCTTTTACAGTCTATTTACGCATGCAAGGAGACTATTCATGCTTGTATTGACGCGTAAAAAGGGCGAGACCATCACTATTGGCGATAATATTCAGATTCAGGTGCTGAGTGTGAAAGGAGGCCAGGTCCGCATTGGTGTGGAAGCACCTAGGGATGTCCGAGTGAGTCGGGATGAGTGCGAATCGCTATCCGTACCGCCTATAGCGAGTGTTGCTGAAGCCTGAGTTTTTGTTAGCCCCCCTTATTTAGGGTAGATCTACTCTTACGTACCATCAGTATTTATATACTCCTTGCAATGAAAATGATAATGATTATCATTCTATCCTATGGTCAAGCTAACTGCACAAAGACAGGTCATTCTGGATCTTATCAATGCATCCAATCGTCATTGGGATGCAGAGGAATTGTCGCGTGCGCTTGCCGATGCGGGACAGGCTATTGGTATAGCCACCGTTTACCGAGGCCTTTCATTTCTCGAATCCGAAGGCCTGATTGAATCTATTCAGCTGGCTGATAAGAAACGTTATGAACGGGCTGACAAGGCCCATCACGATCACATGGTCTGCACATTATGCGGTCGCATTGAAGAATTTTCCCATGCAACGATAGAGGCTCTGCAGGAAGCTGCAGCCGAAAAGAAGGGATTCGTCATTAATGGGCATCAGCTGGTGATGTTTGGCTATTGTGCCACTTGTATAAAGGAGAAGCGGGTATGATTTCATCATTGGTGATTGTGTTTCGTGAAATGCTCGAGATGACGCTGATTGTCGGTGTGTTATTGGCGGCAACGCGCGGCATACCAGCATCGAGGCGCTGGATAGGATTTGGCGTAAGTGTCGGCCTTATCGGGGCGGGATTGTTTGCGATATTCATGGAGCAGATAGAATCATCTTTTGATGGTGACGGAGAATTCCTCTTTAATGCCGTCATTCTGATTCTCGCTTCTTTTCTAATCGCGTGGACGGTCTTCTGGATGAGTGGTCATGCCCGCCAGATGACCATGCACATGAAAAAAATAGGCGCCTCGGTGAAAGAGGGCGAGCTTCCCTTCACCGCTCTGGCAATTGTCTCGTTTGCTGCAGTCATGCGCGAGGGTGGCGAGGCGGTGTTTTTTCTGTTCGGCGCAGCCCAGTCTGTTGCTGATGGTGGCTGGGAGATGTTAACCGGTGGACTTCTCGGCGCCGCAGTGGCTCTGAGTGTGGGCGTGCTGCTTTACCTGGGCCTTGCCCGCATTCCGGTAAAGAATCTTTTCAGTGTAGCTGGATGGATTCTGATGTTGCTTGCTGCTGGCATGGCTTCACAGGCAACTTGGAACCTGGTTGCCATCGAGTGGCTTCCTCCATTAATAGACCCTCTCTGGAACACCTCAGCATTGGTCTCGCAGGCAAGTGTGGCGGGCGAATTCCTGCATGTGCTTATCGGTTACGACGAGGCTCCCAGCGCAATTCAGATGCTTGTGTTCTCTCTGTCGCTGGCTGTCATGGTGATCTTGAACTACAAAATGCAGGCGCAGCATCATGCGTCCGGAGCCAACGCTTCGTAAACGACATTTCAAGGCCGGGCTGCTTCGGTATTGTCAGTCTGTTCTGTTTTGCAGGGGGGGGTAGTGGTGAGAGACCCTGTCAGGATCAAGGCCGATTTCGGCGGCATACTGCTTCAGGTAACCCCTGAGATAGGCTTCTTCAGGGAGATGGCTGCTGTCTTCATCTTCAATGGCCTGCAGGTATTGTCTGGAAATTTTTGTATGTTCGGCGATGGTTGAAAGCTCGATTCCTTTGAATTCCCTTATCTCCCGGAGTAGTACACCGGGGAAATCCGTTGCAACAGCCATGCGGTAGCGAATACCGGCCGGAGATTGGCTCTCGCCAGACAACTCCACGACATTGTTCTGACTCTCAGTGGATTCCTCGGCAGGGGGGGCTATTCGGATTTCAGCCTTCTCAGTTAACATGGCATCATAGGCTCTTCTTTTTTCGGGGCTGGATAAAGTAAGATAGGCCTGCTCAATATCAGCCCGGATTCGTTCCAGTTCATCTTCATCAAACAGCGAATAGGCAGCCAAAGAGTCGGGTTTGTAGGTCAGTTTCGCCTGCCGGTAGGCATTGATAATATCCATGCTTGATGCATCTGCTTTGATTTCAAGAAGTTCGTAATAGTTCGCAGGTATTTTTTTATTCATGACGTTGGCGACAGCATTTAACAGGTGCTGAAACTTTGGGTATCCTGATCAAGCATGGATGCTGCCATATGTTCAAGATTGATCGAGGCTCGTGATTGGGGAAAAGCGAGCAGAAACGGACGGCGTTGTTTGAGTGCAGAAACAATCTGACGGTCATGATTCAGATGGCCCAGATAATAAAGATTTTGGCCGAAGTATTTACTGCATGCCGTGGCCATGGATGCCCCCAGCTCGGTATCGGCCGGCTCCTGCACCTGATTGACGATCAAATGAAGCTTTTGCCTTTCAAGCTCGCCATGAAGCAGGCGTGCATGTTCCGGGTGCAATTGATCCATGGCGGTCATGAAGGAAGCAAGCGTGCGGATTTTCCTGTTTTCACCGTGGCGCATACTCAACACCTGGCTCATCAGCTTGCGGGTTTGCCCCGGCGCATCCCGTAATCGACGGGTCAGGACGCACTTCAGAAACCTGTAAGTGTTTTCAATCGATGTCGGGTCGGGCAGTACAGAAATAATTCCTCTTTCCGCCTGAATGAAGAAGTCTAGCGTATTAAATGCGGTGCCCGCACCCAGATCAAGGATGACATAGTCTGCGTCAATCTGTTTGAGGTTGCGGATGATTTTCTGTTTCTGAAAGTGCTTGATGTTGGCGATTTCAAGCCCGTCCGAGGCCCCGCTGACAAGACCGAGGCCGGTATCCGGAATGGCCTGCACAATATCGTTGATGTCCTTGTGTTTGCCGGATATGAAATCGGACAGGGTGCGGTCAGGATTATGAATACCAAGGCAGGTATGCAGGTTTGCTCCGCCCAGATCAAGATCAACAAGCACAACCCGCTTATCATGCCGGGAAAGAGCCAGCCCGAGGCTGGATGCAATAAAGCTTTTGCCCACACCGCCCTTGCCACTGGCTACGGCCCAGATGCGCGGCCCGTCTGCGGCGGGGAATGCGGCGACCGCCTGTTGGTTCAGGTGAACTACCGTCATGTATTAGGCGCTGTTGTCCGCATCAGCAAGCGGATACTCAGCAATGGTCTGGGTTCCAGCATTTCTTTCCCCCGGCGTTTAAGCGAACTTCAGAGACTAATGTAAACCTAAGCTGCCGAAATGTGAAGGAAATCACGTTGGAAGAAATCGGGAGGCGGCCCTGAGATGCCTGTTTTATGCCAGGTCAGGCGACGCGTATCAGGGTGTTGCTGTCGGTATGATGGAAAATATCTTGCAGATGTGGAATTTCCAACTGCGTATCTTCCACATAGCTGAAGCTATCAGTGTCATGAATGATGATGCTCAATTTATAACGGACCGTTTTGAATGCTTTGTCGAGGAAGGGATTGGATGAAATGCCGAACGTTTCCGAGCCGACATCGGCGGCCATGGAGAAAGCCTTGGCATCCGCTGTTGCCGAACCGCCTGCCAGCACATTGACCCCGCGTGGCACGATGAAACAACGCATCACCATCCCTGCCTCGGCATCCCACAGCCAATAGCCGAGCTCTTCGTGAAAGGCATCCCGCGCATCAAGAGGCCATGCTGTAGTACTATATTTCAGCGTGTACAGGGTTTGAGGTCCATTGGTGACAGGGCCCATGGGTTCAAAGGAGATACGCTCGCGATAGCTTGTTTGCACGGCTCCGGAAAGCGAGGGGGCAACATCGATGCCCTGGTCCCCTTCCCATATTCCGGCAAGAGCGGCCAAGGGGCCGAGGTTGATCAATATATCATCAGTCGTCATGGCCAACCCTAAATGCCTTTTCCGGCAAGTTTAACGGCATAGGCTGTCGTAACCCCCCAGATGAAATTATAAAAGATGACGAAAAGCGGAGTGAGCAGGCCCAATTCCAGGCCGGCCATGCCCTTGTGGGCCTTGTACGGGAAGACAACAAACAACTGAATCATGGTCGGGAACAGGCTCAGCAGAAATCCTCTGGAAACCGTTTTTCCGGTCAGCATGGGCAACAAAAACAGAAAACCCCACAGACCTCCCCAGACGATTCTTGGATATAGCCAGGCCGGAGTGAGCGCCGGAGCGATGGATACGTCGGCCATATGCGTGATGCCGAATTCTCCGAATGACCAGACTGCAAGACTGTTGGCCAGGCCACCGAGACATCCGGCTGCAAAGACAATAAGTAATTTCTTCAGCATCCGTTATTCCGCGCCTGTAGCCTGATTCTAGCTCAGGCCGGACGCTGCTTTGGCAATGCGGTTAACGGCATCCTCAAGCGTATCCTGGGATACGGCGTAGGAAAAACGGACAAATCCTGGGGCTCCGAATTCTGTACCGGGAACAAGGGCTACGCCGGCCTCTTCCAGCAGCCATTCGCAGACAACCAGATCATCGCTCAGGGTTTTGCCACTGGCCGTTGTTTTGCCAATCCATCCTGCAACAGACGGGAATACATAAAAGGCACCATCGGGAACAATGGAGTGCATGCCGGGAATGGCATTGATGGCATCTACCAGCCAGGTGCGTCGGGATTCATAGGTGCGCACCATTTCTTCCAGCTCATCGGTCGGGCCGGTGAGGGCTGCCAGTGCTGCCTTCTGGGCGATGGAATTGGGATTGGACGTGCTCTGCCCCTGAATCTTGCTCATAGCCTTGATCAGGGCGCGAGGCCCGGCACAGAAACCGATACGCCACCCGGTCATGCAGTAGGCCTTGGAAACGCCGTTCAGCGTCACAGTCTGCTCTTTCAGATCGGGATTGACCTGTGCGAAGGTGGCAAATGTTTTGCCGTCGAAGAGAATTTTCTCATACATGTCATCGGTCGCGACGATGATGTTCGGATGCTTGCGGATGATGGTGCCGAGAGCAGCTAGGTCATCATGCGTATAGGCCATGCCGGTCGGGTTGGAAGGCGAATTCAGAAAGAGCATTTTCGTGCGCGGCGTGATGGCAGCTTCGAGATCGGCCGCAGTCAGCTTGAAATCAGCTTCTGCAGTGGTTTCGACAATGACAGGTTTTCCCTCGGCCAGCAGTACCATGTCTGGGTATGAAACCCAGTAAGGTGAGGGAATGATTGCCTCATCACCTGGATTGATCAGCGCCATCAGCAGATTGAAGATGCACTGTTTGCCGCCGGTGGAGACCAGAATATCTTCGGGCTCATAGTCCAGATCGTTGTCGCGCTTGAATTTGGCGGCAATTGCCTTGCGTAATTCGGGGATGCCGGGTACTGCCGTATACCGAGTGAAGCCGTCCTGAATGGCCTTGATGCCTGCCTCGCGGGCTGAGCGTGGTGTTTCGAAATCTGGTTCGCCCACGCTGAGTGAAATCACACTCTTGCCGGCGGCACGCAATTCTGCGGCTTTGGCGGTAATGGCGAGGGTGGCGGATGGCTTGATCTGTTGAACACGGTTTGAAAGTTGAATTGTCATGGCATAATGCTGACAGAATGATTTTGCTGCTCAAGAGAATTCTAGTTTCACGAGCTGAAGGCCTGAGAAATTTAGGTTTCTTTCATCTGGCCGGCTTATTATGCTGGCCCCCGCTGAATCCTTATCATCTGTGCCCGCATTGGAGATCTGTTTGACTGAGAATATTCGCGAAATTCCCTATAACTATACCTCGTACTCGGATCGTGAAATTGTCATCCGGTTTCTGGGCGAGGGTGCGTGGGATGATCTGAATGTACTCAGGGCACAACGCCGCACTGGGCGATCGGCACGCATGTTATTTGAAATACTCGGTGACCTGTGGGTGGTCGAGCGCAATGTTTTCCTGAAAAATGATCTGCTGAAAAGTAAAAAGCAGCGCCAGAATATGCGCCGCCGTCATCATGATCGGCTGGATCGCATCTGCAAGGGCGCGACCGATAATCCCCGCGCCCAGAAAGTGGCGGCTTGCACAGGGCGCATGCTGAATGATTTTTACGCATGGTTCGATGATGAGCCAAAACGCAGGCAACGGGCCAAGCGCGCTTTCGCCAAGCATACACATGCCAACAACATCCATTTTGATGCCTTTACGCTGACCCATCACGCCACTGATGCGACGGACTGGCGCAAGTACCCACCGTTTTGCGTGCTGACACCGGACACCATGGAAGAGTTGCCCGGATTGATCAGCGCTGCCAAAGAACTGGATCTCACTGTCATACCGCGTGGTGGTGGCACCGGCCTTTGTGGTGGTTCCGTACCTTTGAGCGAAAACACCGTCATGATCAATGTCGAAAAACTGGATGCCATTAGCCCGGTGACGACGCGCAACATCGGCAAGTTGGGTGAGGTTCCTACGATTACCGCAGGTGCAGGAGCGGTCACCGGCAAGGTCATGGAGTCCAGCAAGCCACACGTATTTGCAACCGATCCCACCAGCCTTTGGGCTTGCACCATCGGCGGCAATGTCGCTTCCAACGCTGGCGGTAAGCATGCAGTCATCTGGGGCACATGTGTTGATAACCTGCTTGCTTGGAAGATGATCACAGCCGATGGCAACTGGCTGACGGTCGAGCGTATCGACCATAACATGGGCAAGATTCATGATGAAAAAGAAGTGAGCTTCCGTCTGCACCGTACCTTGCCCGATGGCATCACGCCGTTGTGCGAGCCGGAAATTCTGAGCATACCCGGGGATGCATTCCGTAAGAAGGGCCTGGGCAAGGATGTGACACGCAAGGCTATGGGCGGGCTGCCCGGCGTGCAGAAAGAGGGTACTGACGGCTTCATCACTGAGGCGACATTTGTACTGCATCGCGCCTATCCGTATACACGCACGGTTTGTTGTGAATTTTTCGGCCAGCAGCTTGATGATGCCACGCAGGCCATGGTCGGGATGAAAAGGCATGTGGATGCCTTCGATGGAGCACATCTGGAAGGGTTGGAGCACTTTGACGAGAAATACGTCAAGGCGATCAACTATGTCTCCAAATCTACACGGCGGGAAAGCCCGCGCGTGGTGCTGCTGATTGATGTATCGGGCGACGATGAGGCCGCAGTGGCCAAGGCCTGCTCCGATATCTGCCGTATTGCATCCAGGGGAAATGGCGAGGGCTTTGTTGCAACTTCGGCATCTGATCGCGCCCGTTTCTGGGGCGATCGTGGGCGCATGGCCGCAATTGCCAAGCATACCCGCGCCTTCAAACTCAATGAGGACGTGGTGATTCCGCTGGATCGTCTGTCGGAATACAACGATTACGTCGAACATCTGAATATTGAGAACTCCATTGCCAACAAGCTTGAGGCAGTGGATGCCATTGACGATTACCTGAGTGATATTGTCGGACGGATGTCCGGCAACCGTCTGGATCAGACGCTGCTGCGACTTGATGAGGATGCCTATCTCGCTGATAAGCTCGAACAGTGCAAGCAGACGCTATCTTCCGTGCGCGACCAATGGGTACGCCTGTTGAAGGGGCTGGATGCGCCGGCAAAGGAAGTCGGCGATCTGCTTGAAGGAGTGAAGTTCAGCCGTTCAGAATCGCTGTTCCGTGTCATTCAACGCGGCGACCGGCGCATTTCCTATCGCGAATCCGTACAGGGGCCGGTTCTGGATCTGTTGCGCGGCCATGATGCACTGATTGAAGGCGTGAACAAGGCGCACACCCAGGCGCTGTCCAGCCGTATCGTGATTGCCACGCACATGCATGCCGGAGATGGCAATGTGCACACCAATATTCCTGTCAATTCCAATGACTACCAGATGATGAAAAAAGCGCATCATATGGTCGAAAAGGTCATGGCCAAGGCAATTGAACTGGATGGCGTTATTTCCGGCGAACATGGTATTGGTATCACCAAGCTGCCTTACATGGACAAGGAAATTCTGCGTGAAACGGCGGAATACCTGAAACGGGTTGATCCGGATCATCTCTTCAACAAAGGCAAGCTGATGGCCGACACCGATCTCAGCCTCACCTACACGCCGAGTTTTAACCTGCTTGAAATGGAAGCGGTCATCCTTGAAGCGGCCGATCTGACGGATCTTTCGGAAGCCATTTCGCCGTGTTTGCGCTGCGGCAAATGCAAGCCTGTGTGCAACACCCATTTCCCGCGCGCCAATATGCTGTATTCACCGCGCAACAAGATTCAGGCCTCCGGCGCTATCATTGAGGCTTTCCTGTATGGCTCGCAGACGGGCGACGGAATTTCTTTCGAACAGTTTGATGGCCTGCGTGATGTGGCCGATCACTGCACCATCTGTCATAAATGCGAGAGCCCATGCCCCGTGAATATCGATTTCGGCGATGTGACCGAACGCATGCGGGCCTTGCTTAAGGACAAAGGAGTTGCCCGCAGCAGCATGGGCAGCCGTCTGGCGATGTCATTCCTGCTGACCAAGAACCCCAATGCTATCGGCCTGATGCGCGAAGTGGTGATTCGCTGGGGTTATAACGTGCACCGTATAGTCAGCAAGCTTTCTCGCGCTGTCGGCCTGGTCAAGGCGGAGCCCGCTGCTAAACGAAATCTGGAGGGTGTACAGGCGCAGGTGATAAATTTTATCGAGAGGCCGCTGCCTTCACTTTCTGCAGGCACTGCGAGACAGACGCTTGGCATCGAATCAAGCGACAAAAACTCCATTCCGATCCTGCGTAACCCTGACCAGTCCAATGGACGGGCGGTGTTCTATTTTCCCGGCTGTGGTTCCGAGCGCCTGTTTTCACAGGTGGGTCTGGCAACACAGGCCATGCTCTATGATCTCGGGCTGAATGTTGTCTTGCCGCCTTCTTATCTCTGCTGCGGCTATCCATCCACGGCCGGAGGCGACAAGAAGAAAGGGGACGAGATCACCTATGAGAACCGGGTGCTGTTCCACCGCATCAAGAATGCCTTGTCCTACCTTGATTTCGAGGCGGTCATCGTGTCCTGTGGCACATGCTATGACCAGTTGACGCGTTATGAGCTGGAGCAGGTTTTTCCGAAGGCGCCGTTGATTGATATTCATGAATACCTGATGACGCAGGGAGTGAAGGCCGAAGGCGTGTCAGGCGTGGAATACATGTATCATGTTCCATGTCATTCGCCGCTCAAGCGCGAAGGGTCGCATGCCGCTATTCAATCCCTGTTGGGTGCGGATGCCGTGAAATCCGATCAATGCTGCGGTGAAGCAGGCACACTGGCGGTGGCCAGCCCCCAGATCGCGGGCAAGATCCGCGCTCGCAAGGAAGAGGAAATGGCCAAGGCCAAAGCTCAGCTTCCGGGTGTGGACAAGCAGAAGGTGCTGACCTCCTGCCCGTCATGTCTGCAGGGATTAAGCCGCCTTGAGGGAGAAACGGGCGTGGATGCCGATTACATCGTTATCGAACTGGCCAGGCATCTGCATGGGGAAGACTGGCAGAAGAAGTTTGTCAGCAAGATCAAAAATGGTGGCATTGAACGCGTCCTGATGTAGGGCTGAACTGTAGCAACGGGGCGCGGGGGTATATTTCCCCTGCCCAGTTGTATATGTGCCGCTGTTTTTTCTTATCGTGCGAAATAATTCCCCGGCTGAGTAGAATTTTCCCGCATTGTTGATATTCCGACAGCATTCATACTGATCTCCAACGGCACCTGAAGTGCCCCACCTTAGGAGGTGAAGTATGAACAAGCATATTCTGACAGCACTTGCGGTGCTTACAATTGCCGCCATACCCTTTTCGGCTCAAGCTGGACAATATCAGGAGCGGGTGATTGCCACGACAACCGTCATCGGCGCTGCAACCGGAGCCATCATCGGCTCCGACAATAATCGTACAGCACAAGGCGCTATCATTGGCGGTGTAATCGGTGCATTCGCTGGCGCCGTGTTATCGCAGCAGTCCCCGCAAGCACAACGTGTCAATCGCACATATACGGTTATTGATGCAAGGCCATACCGTGTACATCGGCCCACTGTGGTTATCCATCACAGGCAGCCAGTTCACAGGGCAGGCATGTATCAGCATCGACCTCTGAAATATGCATCGGCATGGCATCAGAGACACTGGAATCATGCACAGGGGGAGCGGATGGTCCCTGAACGCATGGAAAGGCATGGCCATCAGCAGGTAGGGCGCTCTGGCTCCCGCTTTGGACGCGATGGCTGAAGATGCTTGTTATAGAGCAACAATAATGAACAGGCGGCTTCGGTCGCCTGTTTTGCGTTGCGGGTAGGTCGGGTATGCTGCGTGAATGTTAATGTTCTTGACGATGTTTTATCGAGGATGGTTGTAGCGTGGGTATGCTTGCTGCATGGAGCTGGCTGGCATTGGCCATTGCGCTGGAAGTGTCTGGCACCCTTTGCCTAAAGCTTTCCGAAGGATTCAGTCGTCCGGTTCCGACGATCCTGATTCTTGTGTTTTACATGGCTTCGTTTTCGGCCATGGTGATGTCGCTCAAGCGCATTGAACTTGGTGTGGCCTATGCCGTGTGGGCCGGCATCGGCACGGCCTTGATTGCCGTTCTCGGGATTGTGCTGTTCAAGGAATCGGCCACGGCCCTGAAGCTGGCCGCGTTGGTTCTGATTATAAGTGGCGTGGTAATGCTACATATTTCCAATCAGGGAGCCTGAGAGCATGAAGGCTTTTCCCTTGCCGGTAGGCGTGAGCGCCACCTGCAAAAACGGTCTATGATCGTCCCATGACAGTTCTGAGAGTATACCCTTCGTCGCAGCAGGAAGAACTGCCGCTGGCAGGGTTTTATCTGTCGCTTAATCTGCACAGGCAGGTTGCTCAGGGTGATCTGCTGGTCTATGCCAATTTCATCGCCAGTGTTGACGGGCGCATTGCTGTGCATAATTCGACGACAGGGGAGCAGGAAGTGCCGGCTGCCATTGCCAATCCGCGCGATTGGCGGCTGTATCAGGAACTGGCAGCCCAAAGCGACATTATGCTGACCTCGGCCCGTTATTTCCGTCAACTGGCCATGGGATGCGCCCAGGATCTTTTGCCAGTCGGTACCGAAACAGCGTATGCCGATCTGCGCGACTGGCGCAGAGCAGAATGTTTGCAGGCCCAACCCGATGTGGCGGTGTTGTCGCGCAGCCTCGATGTTCCGCTCGAGGCGCTGAACAAAATAAGGGATCGAAGGGTGTTTGTATTCACCGATCAGCATGCGGACGACAGGAAGGTGCAGCTTCTGCAGCAGCATGGGGTGACAGTTGTGGTTGCCGGTGCAGAAGCTGTGGAAGGTCGGGAATTAAAAGCACAACTTGTCAGCCTGGGTTACCGCAGCGCCTATATGATCGCCGGCCCGGGGGTGTTTCGCACCTTGATACAGGGGGGAGTCATGAATCGTTTGTTTCTCACTACCCGCCACACCCTGCTTGGCGGCCATGATTTCCAGACACTGCTTGATGGTGAACTGCCTCAGGCCGAACGTTTGCACCTGATGTCGCTGGCCCTGGATCTTGATCAGGATTACGGGCAGAGCTTTGCACAGTACTCCTGCTCTAAATCCTGATCAGGGTATCCTGGACATGCTGTCATAGACATGGATTGCATCATCATCCCGTACGTGTAATTGTACGTTGAATCCATCCTCGAGATGGTAGTATTTTTCACTGGCAGGATATGTGCAGGTGGACGCCGCGAAACAGGAGGTTGCGCGTGATTGAACGGGTCGGTTTGAGAAGGATTGGTATTTTCTTTGCCGTGATGTACTGGCCGCTGGAAGCGGGCATGCATACATTTGTCTTTTCCAATGGCACGTTCCTGCAGAATCTTCTGCCCACCGAAGCTGATGAATTATGGATGCGCAGTCTGATTTCACTCGCTTTTATCCTGTTCGGCATCTATGGACAGCGTCATGTGGACGAGCTCAAGTCGATGCAGGAGAACATTCAGCTCAATCGAAACAGACTGCAACAGGTGATCGACTCCGCTTACGATGCCTATGTCGCGATTAACAAGCAGGGTGAGGTAATTGGCTGGAATCGAAGTGCAGAGGTGATGTTCGGCTGGCCGGTAGGGGAAGCACTCGGAAAATCGCTTACAGGGATCATTATCCCCAAGAGATATCATCTTCCGCATCAGAAGGGTATGAAACGCTATCTCGACTCCAGTGTGGGGCCTTGGCTTTACAAGCCTGTGGTTACGGAAGCCTGTCATCGGGATGGACACGAGTTTACCATCGAGATGGTGGTTTCGCCCTTGGTGCATAATGGTGATCAGGAGTTTTTTGCTTTTATCCGCAAGCAATAACCTTCGCTTGCATCTGGTTGGCTTGGGGTTAAGTTGCACCGATGTTTGAAACGACCATGATAGATTTATATGGCATTCCGAATTGTGATACCGTGCGTAAGGCCAGAAAGTGGCTGCATGATCGGGATATTGCCTGCCAGTTTCATGATTACAAAAAAGAGGGCGTTGATGAGGCCATGCTTGCATCCTGTTGCGTAGCACTTGGGTGGGAAGCTATGCTCAACAGGCGTGGCACGACATGGCGAAAGTTGCCGGAAAGCGAAAAGCAGGATTTGAATGCCGAGAAAGCAATGATTCTTATGCGCACGCACCCCTCACTGATTAAACGGCCGGTCCTGATTGTTGGTACATTGGTAGAGATTGGCTTTTCCGAACAGCGCTATCAGGAACTGTTCGCATGAGTCAGCATCATCATGAGAGAGGGTTTATCCAGGGACCGGCAGGTCACCTGCAGATACTGTACCAGCCCGGAGAAAAAGGCATGCCGGCTGTGGTCGTATGCCATCCCCATCCCCAGTACGGTGGCACCATGCGTAACAAGGTGGTGTACTGGATCGGTCGCGCCTTTGAGGATGCCGGGTGCTCGGTGCTGCGGTTTAATTTTCGTGGTGTAGAAGAATCCGAAGGCGATTGGGATGACGGCAGGGGTGAAGCAGATGATGTGTCAGCGTCACTGGACTGGTTGCACCGGCAGCATCCTGATTCGCCGTTATGGATGGCCGGTTTTTCATTCGGTTGCTATGCCGGGCTGCAGGCAGCCAGAAAAAATCCGCTGGTTGAAATGATGTTTGCCGTGGCGCCGGCAGTCAGCCTCTGGTCGTTCGATTTCATGAACGGAGAAACCCGCCCGCTTACGGTTGTATCGGGCACTGACGATGAAATCGTTTCCTTTGAGGCTGTACGGGCATGGGCGGAGCAGCAGTCCGAGGTTCAGTTTCACGCCATCAGCGGGGCAGGGCACTTCTTTACGGATCATATGCAAGAGATGACCGATGCATTGCTTGTCGAGGCCGGACTCTCCCCCTGAGCTATCGGGTACAGCGGCTTTATACGCCGACGGGTTGATGCATATCAGATTCCCGGTTCAATGAACCAGTTTGATAATTTCTCCTGTTGGTGGTTGTTCGGTTTTATCCATGCCGTTCAGAGCGGCAAATTTCTCGGCTGTGAAACGGCCCAGAATCATCCCTGAGCTACCAGCCAGAGATTGCCATGAATCAGAAGCTTTCCATGTATGCAGGAAGATGCGCGGCACATCGCCATCGCGCTTCAGGTTATAATCACGGAAGCTCCCGGCAATTTTTGTGAATGCGGGCAGCCTGGAAGCAAACTTATCCCGTTCGCACCACATCAGCAGGATGAATGCCTTGCTGCCTTTCAGAAAAACCCGTGCATCCACCATTGCCTTGCTGACATGGGGGGCTGATATTTCCACTTTGGCACGGGCGTAGGGCATTCCCGCCTGTCTGCCGGATGTAATGGCGCTCGTGTGCCGTTTCGGAAACAGGCTGGCAAGCACTTCACTGGCGGATTGGCGTTTGCGCAACTCCTTCAGCTGCATCTGGAAATAGACCTTTTGCTGACGGATGCGCGCATTCAGGGCGCCGGGATTGTTGGTGATGACCCAGTCCTCAGGAAATTCAAGCTGAATGCCAAGCTCGGGATGCAGAAAACGGTGCCCGACCACAGCACCCTGTTCGGGTGAATCACCATAGGGATAGCCGTCCACCGCAAGCAGCAGGGGATTGCGGTTGATCAGCCCGGTGCCGGCCTGTCTGTCGGCTGCCAATTTCACTGCATCCTTGATGCGTTGTTCCGTTTCCGGATGGCTGGCGAAGGCGCCATGATATTTCTCCACCTTTTCGCCGGCGTCCTTTCTTTCCTTGCTGTCGATATCATCCAGTCGCTTCAGGGTTTTGAGGATGCCAATGACCGCATGAGGATCGTACTGCGCCTTGGCCAGATATTTAAGCGCCAGCTCATCCGCTTGCGATTCGGCTTCCCGGCCATATCCCTGGATCACGGCTGTTGCAACCAGGTCGGATAACATTCCGGCACCCTGCGGGACAGGTACAAAAATCGATGTGACCATCATGCCCAGCTGGTAAGCCTGCGCCTGCGTATAGCGCTTGACCGCATGGCGGGCCGTGACGTGACCGATTTCATGGCCAAGCACGGCTGCCAGCTCCGCTTCGCTGTTCAGATGGGTGAGTAGTCCGCGATAGATATAGATATAGCCGCCGGGAAGGGCGAAGGCATTGATGGTGGCATCATCCACCACATGAAAGCGGTAAAAGAGTTCGGGCCGATCAGATACGGTAGCCATTTTTTGGCCGACAAAATCGACATATTGGGCCAGTGGATCGGTCATCGGCAGGATGCTCATGGATTTGGCAACTTCGGCTGCGGCCTGCTGGCCGAGTTTTAGCTCCTGCTCCTCGCTCATCAACACAAAATCAGAACTTTTGGTAGCCGGATTGGTTGCGCAGGAGGAAAGGACCAAGGCCAGCAGGGCAAATAATGAGAATTTCATGTGCTACCTCTTCATGTTCAGTTCCAGATCGTAGGGCGAATGCAGAGCCAGAAAAAGTTTTCCCTTTCCGGAAGTGCGAATCGTACCATGCACAATGACGCGCTGACCTGATGCTAACAGAGGCATTTTTTCAAACCACTGGCGGTATTTTCTTGGCACACTGATATGCAAGGCGCTCAACCGAAAATTCCAATGTCCCGGTTTGCTCACTGTCCCTTCAACAACCCTGAACTGACCGACATGGCGGTTGGAAACAGTATGGGCTTCAAGTACCCGGAAACGCTCATTGTGCCATATGCCCAGCCCATTGCCGCGCGCCAGCTGCTCAGCCTGTAGCAAAGGAGCGGCCCAGCGAAAATTGGGGGCAAAGGTATAGGCGTGCGCCAGCCCTTCGCGGATCAGCAGTTCATTCACCCAGCGGCCATCGTGCAGATAAACCTGAGCCAGTGTACGGCCATAGTTATCTTTCTCATCGCGATCCATCCGCAGCTGAACGGTTTTTCCGGCTATCAGATGTTCAAGGTGCAATCCGGCAGTCTTCCCTAGAGGCTGTCCGGGCTCGGCGTTGTGCGACACTTCCGGCGTATTAATGCTCAGGAGCCGCACCTTTTCACCGTGGTTGGTGCGAAAGGTGTCGCCGTCATAGACATGGCCGACGGTCACCCAGTGGCCCTGTTCGACAAGAGAAAAAGTGCCTGCCTGCGTGGAAACTGCCCAGAGCAGGCATATCCATAAGGCCAGCAGGCGGGCTGTGCTAAACCACAAGCGTTCCGACAAGCTCGGCATAGGCATGCATGCCATGGCCCTGCAGATAGGCATCCAGATCATCAAGCACGGACTTGCACATCAATGGATCATAGAAAAGGCCGGTGCCGATGCCCAGAGCATCGGAGCCGACGATAGCAAATTCAATGGCATCGCGGGCATTGCTGATGCCGCCCTGGCCCAGTATCGGAATTTGATGTCTGGCAGCGATGCTGCGTGTCTGGTGAATCTTCCACAGGGCGACCGGTTTGATGGCCGGACCGGACAATCCGCCTGAAACATTCGCGATCACAGGCTTTCTTTGTTCTATATCCACGGCCATGCCGACCAGCGTATTGATCACCGAAAGGCCATCGGTGCCGGCTTCGATGCACATGCGGGCGGTTTCCGCGATGTCGGCATTGTTGGGCGAAAGTTTTGTGATCAGTGGTTTCTTCGTGGCAGCCCGCATGGCCGCAACAACCTTCGCAGCCATCGTCGGATTATTGCCGAAATGCACGCCGCCTTCCTTGACATTGGGGCAGGAAATGTTGATTTCAATCGCGGTTACCGGCGAGTCGTCAAAGATGCGTGCCACCTCGGCATATTCCTCGGGGCTGGTGCCATTGGCATTGGCCCAGAACTGGGTCTGATCGTGCGGCAGGTGCGGCAGGATGTGATCGACCACATGGCGGGCTCCGGGATTCTGCAGGCCGATAGCATTGAGCATGCCGGACGGGGTTTCGTAGACGCGGTGGGGAGCATTGCCCATGCGTGGTTCCAGCGTCGTTCCCTTCAGGATAACCGCTCCGACATGCCGATTGCTGAACCCGTCTACCCAGGTGTATTCCTCGCCAAAGCCGACGCAGCCGGAAAGTAGGACCAGCGGCGTTTGCAGCTGAAGGCCCGCAAAGGAAACGGAAAGATTGGAGGCATGGTTCACTAAGCTGTCAGACATCGTCGCAGTCTAATCTTAAATCAGGTCGCGCGCATGCAGGGTCTGGCCGCGCAACTCCAGTGATGCATCCGACAGCAGGTGCAGGTAGGCCGGAACCACCGTGCTGACAGCTGGCACCTCTTTTGGATGCGTACCGCCGAAAGCGCGCTTGAACAATTCGGTGCGTACCCGCCCGGGATTGAGCGTATTGAAGCGATAAGGTTTGTCGGGGTGTTCCATCTGCCACATGGCAGCGGCATAGCCGAGCGCCCGTTTGGCCAGACCATAGCCATGCCAGTTGGGCTGATCCTGATCAATCATGTCGCAGGTGGTGAAGATGATGGAGGCGGCTTCGGCACGTCTGAGCAGTGGCAGCATGATCTGGGTCAGCATGTTCGGCGCCGTCAGGTGGATATCAAGCATCCCCCGGAAATCCTTAGTTTTCACATACTGCATGGGAGTGCAGCGTTCGATGGAGCCAGCACAGTGCACCAGGCCATCAAGGTGGGGGACCTGATCCTTCAGGGCCAGAAACAACTTTCCGTAATTATCAAAATTCATCAGATCAAAGGGAATGCACAGGCAACGGCCACCCAGCTCTTCAATGCGGGCCTGAGTATCGGCAAGCCCGTCCTCTTTACGGCCGAGCGCAATGACATTCGCACCCTGGGCTCCCAGCTCTGCGGCCACATGCTGGCCGATGCCGTCCGAGGCCCCCGTGACCATGATGATTCTATCCTGAAAGTCTTTTGCCATCACGTTTTCTCCCCATCCAGGCTTGTTTAAACAGACTGCCGCGCAATGGTAGCGATGCCAATGGAAATGCACACCCGAAAATGCACAGTGCAAAATCCTGAATCATGCGATGAGGCGATACAAAGCCTATGCGTCGGTAAGTGAAATGTTATGCTTCGCGCCATCAACATGTAGGGGTGAAAAATGGCAGATTATCAGTATATCTATTCAATGCAGGGCGTGGGTAAGGTTGTCGATGGCAAGAAGGAGATTCTCAAGGATATCTATCTCTCATTTTTTCCGGGTGCCAAGATTGGTGTTTTGGGTCTGAATGGTTCGGGTAAATCGACACTGCTGAAAATTATGGCGGGCCTTGATACTGAAATCCTGGGTGAAGCCCGACCTGCCCCCGGCATTAAAATTGGTTATCTGGCTCAGGAGCCGGAACTGGATCCAAACAAGGATGTGCGTGGCAACATTGAAGAGGCGGTCAAGGAGATCAAGGATGCACTGGCGGAGCTTGATGCCGTCTATGCAGCATACGCTGAACCCGATGCGGATTTTGATGAGATCGCCAAGAAACAGGCCAAACTGGAAGATCTGATCAATGCAGCCGATGGGCATGATCTTGATCGTAAACTTGAAGTGGCTGCTGATGCGCTTCGGCTTCCCGCATGGGATGCGGATGTAACCAAGCTCTCCGGTGGCGAGCGCCGTCGCGTGGCCCTCTGCCGACTGCTGCTGTCCAATCCTGATATGCTGCTGCTGGATGAGCCGACCAACCATCTGGATGCCGAATCGGTAGCGTGGCTGGAGCGCTTCCTGCACGACTATCCGGGCACCGTTGTGGCCGTGACGCATGATCGCTATTTCCTCGATAACGTAGCTGGTTGGATTCTTGAACTGGACCGCGGCCGCGGCATCCCATTTGAGGGCAACTATTCATCGTGGCTTGAGCAGAAAGACGCACGCCTGTCACAGGAGAGCAAAGAGGAATCTTCGCGTCAGAAGGCGATCAAGCAGGAACTGGAGTGGGTTCGACAGGGCACGAAAGGGCGGCATGCAAAAGCCAAGGCTCGTCTGAAAGCGTTTGATGAGTTGGCGAGTAAAGAGGTGCAGCAGCGTAATGCCACCAAACAGATTTTCATCCCTGCCGGTGAGCGCCTGGGTGACATTGTTTTCAAGGCTGAACATGTGAAGAAGGGTTTTGGTGACCGTCTGTTGGTTGAAGATCTTAACTTCAGCCTGCCGCGTGGCGGGATTGTGGGGATCATCGGCGCCAACGGTGCGGGTAAAACAACACTGTTTCGCATGTTCACCGGTCAGGAGAAGCCCGATGCCGGTACGTTGATCAAGGGTGATACGGTTCAACTCGCATACGTGGATCAATCCCGCGATGCACTGGATGATAGCAAAACGGTGTTTGAAGAGATTTCAGGTGGTTCTGATTTTGTAACACTTGGTAAAGCCGAAGTGCCATCGCGTGCATATTGCGGCCGTTTTAATTTCAAGGGTGGAGATCAGCAGAAGAAGGTGTCCGTGCTTTCCGGTGGTGAACGTAATCGCTTGCACTTGGCGAAGATGCTTAAAGAGGGCGGCAATGTACTGTTGCTGGATGAGCCGACCAATGATCTGGATGTCGAAACCCTGCGTGCACTGGAAGATGCCCTGCTCGACTTCGCAGGTTGCGCCGTGGTGATTTCGCATGATCGTTGGTTTCTCGATCGCATTGCGACCCATATGCTTGCTTTTGAAGATGATGGGCACGTGGAGTGGTTCGAAGGTAACTTCGCCGACTATGAAGCCGACAAGAAGAAGCGACTGGGCGAAGCTGCCACCCAACCGCACCGCGTGAAATACAAGAAGTTGGTAAGCTGAGAATCATTTAATCAAAAAGGGCGGCCACTGGCCGCCCTTTTTGATTAATCGCTGTCTCTGTCCGTTTTCGACCACGAAAGGACAGTCAATGGGTTGAGCTTACACCGAACTTTTAGAGAAGTGCGGACGGGCCCCAAGTAGCGCCTTGTTTACATGGTATGCGTTGATGGAAGAGTTATTGTTGTTACCTTCAGCAGGCATTACGCATTTTTTTGGCCGCTTCCTCGGTCCTTTTACGATATTCTTCGCATTTCTCATCTTTCGATGATTTTGACACCTCATTGCAAGCCTTCGTTTCCGCGTCCTTCGCATTAGTCCAAGCATCAACGGCAGATTTGCACTGGTCTGCCTGAGCGAAGCCTGGAATTGAAAGAACCAGAATAAAAACAATAGCATGGGCAGCTCTTATAACTGTCTTATTCATAATATACCCCTTTACTTTCTCAGTTTTTGACACGATTTTACTATCAAAAATAGCGTCCTTTCCTATCCATCCAGCATAAATATTAATCTATAATAGGGACTAGTTTTTTCATCTCCCGCTCCCTTATTTTTACACTTGTTATTAACGCTAGATTGGAATAAAAAAAACTCAATAGGCCTGATTAATATTCTTCTGGAAACTATGGGTCATTCTGACGATGTCGCATTAGGTTCCTATTGAAAGCCCCACTCAAGTCGAATACCCATTCTTGGCTGAAAGCAGTCATTCCATTAAGGCAAGTTAGTAGCGAGGAGACATAAAAAAAGGCCCGGCGATGCCGGGCCCTTTTTATGGGTGGGCAGGGGATGCTTACGCAATCTCCATCAGGCATTCATCCGGATTGACGTTGTCGCCCTCGGCCACGTGGATGGCCTTGACCGTGCCGGCAACCGGCGCATGGACCGGATTCTCCATTTTCATAGCTTCCACGGTCAGTACCGTCTGGCCGGCTTCCACTGTGTCGCCGATGGCCACGGTAATGGAAACAATACGGCCCGGCATGGGCGTGGTCACATCATTGTCGGTGGTGGCCTTCGGGCGTTTGGAGCCCTTGGACAACTTCCTGCTGTCGATGCTGCCATCACGGGTCGGCACGATTTCGGTGAGTGTTTCGACCATCACCTCTTCAAGGACATTATCGACCTTCACGTAGAACGGACGCTCATCCTCGTTCATGTGGCCGGTGCCTTCGATCTTGATGTGATACTGCTCGCCATGAATCGTGACATTGAATTCGGTAGGGGCCAGTGCCTGTGTTGCAGCCGGAGCCTCCTCAGTCGAGGTTTCTGATACAGGATCGAGTGATTCGGGTTTGAATACACCCGCTTCGCGTTCCTCAAAGAATTCCAGCGCGATGGTGGGGAACATGGCATAGGAAAGCACGTCCTCCACCGATTTGGCCTTGTCGCCGACTTCCCGGGTCAGGGCATCAAGCTCGGGCGGAATCAGATCGGCCGGCCGTACATCGGTAGGCTCCTCATCTCCCAGTGCCAGCTTGCGGACATCTTCGTCCACCACGCCCAGCGGACGGCCGTACATGCCCTTCAGATAGGATTTTGTTTCGTTGGTGATGACCTTGTATTTCTTTCCGGAAATCACATTCAATACAGCCTGTGTGCCGACAATCTGGCTCGTGGGTGTGACCAGCGGCGGGTAGCCGAAATCCTTGCGCACACGTGGAATTTCTTCCAGCACTTCGTCCATTTTGTCCAGTGCGCCCTGGTCGCGCAGTTGGTTGGCCAGGTTGGAGATCATGCCGCCCGGAATCTGGTTGACGAATACGCGCGTATCCACGCCTGTGGAGGCGGACTCGAAACGTTTGTATTTTTTGCGCACTTCACGGAAATAGGCTGCGATATCCTGTAGCGCCTCAAGGTTCAGGCCGGTGTCGTACTCTGTGCCGGCAAAGGCTGCCACCATGGCTTCCGTCGGTGGATGGCTGGTGCCGCCGGCCAGTGGCGAGATGGCTGTATCGATAATGTCACATCCATTATGCACGGCTTCCCATTGAACCATCTCGGCGACGCCGGCGGTGGCATGGCAATGCAGGTGCAGCGGAATGGAAACAGCATTCTTCAATGCCCTGACCAGTTCACCGGTAGCGGTCGGGGTCAGCAGGCCGGCCATGTCCTTGATGGCAATGGTATCGCAGCCCATGTCTTCAAATTCCTTTGCCAGGTCGACAAAGTGTTCGAGCGTATGCACAGGGCTTGCCGTATAACTGATAGCGCCCTCGGCATGCTTGTTGTTTGCCTTCACCTGATTGATCGCCGTGCGCACATTGCGCAGGTCGTTCATGGCATCGAAGGTGCGGAATACGTCAACGCCGTTGGCTGCTGCCATATCGACGAATTTTTTCACCACATCATCAGCATAGTGACGATAACCGAGCAGGTTCTGCCCGCGCAGCAGCATCTGGAGAGGGGTGTTCGGCAGCGCCTTCTTCAATTCACGCAGACGGATCCATGGGCCTTCCTTCAGATAGCGCAGGCAGGTGTCGAAGGTGGCGCCGCCCCATGCTTCAATCGACCAGTAGCCGATAGCATCAAGCTTTTCACAAATAGGCAGCATGTCATCCAGGCGCATACGTGTGGCAAGCAACGATTGATGTCCGTCGCGCAGAGCCAGTTCAGTAACAAGCAGTTTTTTCTGTGTCTTTTTCATATCAATCCTTCCCATCGCTTGCATTCATCATTGCCCGAAGCCCTACAGTCCGGCGTGGGCGGCAATGGCCACCGCCACGGCTGCGGCAATATCTTCGCGGGCATCAAACGGTTTGTAATCGAGCAGTTCCGGGTGTTGTTCCAGAAATCCGGTATGGAATTCACCGCTCAGAAAGGTGTCGCATGCAGCTATCTGGCGGTAAAAGGGCAGTGTGGTGCGCACGCCACGGATGTCATATTCACCCAGCGCACGCTGGGCGCGCATGACGGTGGTCGGCCAGTCAAAACCTGAAACCGTGAGCTTGGCACACATGGAGTCGTAAAAAGGTGGCAGTACGTAGCCTGGATAGACGCAGCCATCCACGCGCACACCGAAGCCGCCCGGCGAATGATAACGGGTGATGCGGCCTGGCGTGGGCAGAAAATCATTCTTCGGATCTTCGGCATTGACGCGGAATTCGATGGCGAATCCGTTGATGCGCAAATCTTCCTGCTTGAAAGGGAGCGGTTTGCCGGCAGCAATGGCAATCTGCTGCGATACAATATCTACACCGGTAATGGCCTCGGTGATGGTATGCTCAACCTGTAGGCGGGTATTCATTTCCATGAACCAGAAGTTGCGATCCTTGTCGACCAGGAACTCCACGGTTCCTGCATTGACATAGCCGACAGCCTTGGCTGCGCGAACGGCCACTTCACCCATCTCGGCACGGAGTTTCTCGGTGAGAAAGTTGCTCGGGGCAATCTCAACCAGCTTCTGATTGCGGCGCTGGATGGAGCAATCGCGCTCGAACAGGTGCACTACGTTGCCATGTGCATCGGCCAGAATCTGAAATTCAATATGGTGCGGCTCGATGATGCATTTTTCCATGAACAGCTCATCGCTGCCGAAGGCAGCCATGGCTTCACGCTGGGTGATGCTGTAATTTTCCTTCAGCTGGGCATCGTTATCGCAGCGGCGAATGCCTCGTCCGCCGCCACCGGCTGCTGCCTTGAGCATGACCGGATAGCCCATGCCATGTGCAAGTTCCAGCGCTTCTTCAATGCTGCCCAGAGCACCCTCAGAGCCCGGGATTACGGGCACATCCGCTGCAATCATGGCTTCACGCGCCTGGGTCTTGCTGCCCATATTGCGGATGGCGTCCGGGGATGGGCCGATATAGGTCAGACCAGCTTTGCCGATTTCCTCGGCAAATTCGGCATTCTCGGATAGAAAACCGTAGCCGGGATGTACGGCATCGCAGCCGGATTCGAGGGCGACATTCACGATGCGATGAATATTCAGATAACTTTTGACCGGATCGGGCCCGATCATGACAGATCGATCGGCTTTTTTGACATGCATGGCATGCGCATCGGCCTTGGAAAAAATCGCAACCGATTCGATTCCCAGCTCACGGCATGAGCGGATGATCCGGATGGCGCACTCGCCACGGTTGGCAATGAGAATTCGTTTGAACAAAAGCACACTCCTTGCTTTTTAGGGCGGTGCAGCTTAACGCGGCAGGGCCTTTTCGGCAACCGAATCGGCTTGATCAGGACGGCGAAAAGCCAAATAAACCTATGAGTGAAAAGCCTGGCTGCGAATCAGAACATGCTCCCCTGTGCATGCATGTTCAAAGACTTCGAGTATATCCGCATTTTCCATGCGAATGCAGCCGTGCGAGACCGGCGAGCCGATTTTATCCTCTGCGTGGGTGCCGTGGATGTAGATATAGCGGGATTTTGTGTCGACCTGGCCGCGCCTGTTGATCCCAGTCTGCATGCCATCAAGCCACAGGATGCGTGAAAGGATCCAGTCCATATTTTCAGTATGCTGTCCGGGGTGATAGTAACCAACCGGTTTACGGCCGCGGAAAACAGTCATGGCTGGCAGGTCTTCACCAATTTTGCTGCAGATGCGATGCCGGCCCAGAGGTGTCTGGTAGCTGTCCCGTACATTGCCTGTGCCCCGGCTGGCTGTGGAAACCGGATAGCTGTACCAGACGCCGGTCTTGCGACGGTGGTAAAGGCGCTGCTCGCTGACTGAGATCACAATCATGGCCAAAGGCTAGCATGGTTCTGTTGCCGGCCAATAGTCACGGCTGCGCATTGCTTGTGCCATGGCCTGTCTTGCCTACAATGTCGGCTATTCTTTTCAGGGGAGTTGAATATGGACATCAGTAAAATTCCAGCAGGAAACAATCCGCCGGAAGATATCAATGTGATTATCGAAGTGCCGCAGCATGCCGATCCGGTCAAATATGAACTGGATAAGGCCTCCGGCGCTTTTTATGTGGACCGGTTTATGCATACGGCCATGCATTATCCTTGCAACTACGGTTTTGTCCCGAATACCTTGTCCGACGATGGCGATCCGGTGGATGTGATGGTGATTTCGAAATTCGCCCTGATTACCGGATGCGTGGTGCGTTGCCGTCCGGTGGCTGTGCTGCATATGGAAGACGAGGCGGGCCAGGATGCCAAGGTGTTGGCGGTACCTGTCTCCAAGCTGAAGCCATACTATGACAATGTGCAGTGCGTGGACGATTTGTCCAAATTCCTGCTTGATCAGATATCCCATTTCTTTGAGCACTATAAGGATCTGGAGCCCAATAAATGGGTAAAAGTGAATGGATGGGGTACGGCTGACGAGGCGCGCAAGGAAATTGTCGATTCGATCGCTCGCTTCAAGGGGTAAAACGGCGATCCGATGTGAAATTAAGAAAAGGCGGTTGATTGATCAACCGCCTTTTTTATTTTTATTAGCAAAATCAGGCGCTTGTATGCATGATAGTGGCAGCTAGCTATCAGGGCGCGCGGATGCCTGAATATATTTCGGGCATTCAAAGACCAAACGATTGAGAGGGAATCCATGACACTAACCATGCTGCCAGCCATATTCGGAGTTGCGGGGCTACTCGCTGCCTTTTTTTTATACAGGAGTATTCTGAGCTATCCGGCGGGTTCGGGACGCGTTGTTGAAATAGGTGCTGCAATTCATATGGGTGCGATGGTTTTCCTCAAGCGTGAGTATTCCATTCTCGCCTTGTTCGTACTCATCGTGGCGGTATTGCTGTTTATCAGCCTGGGACTTAATACGACGATAGCCTTTGTGTTCGGTGCAGCCTGTTCGGCACTTGCCGGCTATTTCGGCATGTATGCCGCAACACGGGCCAATATGCGTACCACCACTGCAGCCCATGATAAGGGGGCGGCATCAGCGCTTACGGTTGCATTCTATGGTGGCTCCGTGATGGGGTTGACGGTGGCAGCGCTCGGCCTGCTCGGGCTTGGCACCCTGTACCTGTTTTTCGGTGGCGATCCCGAAACTGCGCATGCAATTCATGGCTTCGGCATGGGGGCTTCATCCGTGGCGCTGTTTTCCCGAGTCGGTGGCGGTATTTTTACCAAAAGTGCGGATGTCGGTGCCGATCTGGTTGGCAAGGTTGAAGCAGGAATCCCCGAGGATGACCCGCGCAATCCGGGTGTGATTGCCGATAACGTTGGCGATAATGTTGGAGATGTGGCGGGCATGGGCTCGGATATTTTCGAATCTTATTGCGGGGCCATTATTGCAACGATAGCCATGGCTTCGACAATGACTGCCGATGCGCTCGACCCGCTTGGCCAGCAACAGGCGCTGATGTTCCTGCCTTTGGCACTGGCTGCAGCCGGCTTGTTGTGCTCTGTCGCAGGTATTGTGCTGGTTCGTTTCTTTGCTCACAAAAATGCCCAGCTGGCTTTGCGCATCGGCACCATTTCAGCCTCGGTGATATTTATTTTTGTGGCATGGTTTGTAATTGCAGCGGCGGGTATTGTCAGTGGCGTTTGGGGAGCCGTTATTTCCGGAGCTATCGGCGGAATTATTATTGGTATTGTGACCGAGTATTATACCGGTGGAAAGCCGGTTCGTGTGATTGCGGCCTCGGGTGAGACCGGAGCAGCAACTGTGATGATCACCGGGCTGGCCATCGGAATGGAGTCGGTGGTGGTACCTGTGCTGACCATCTGTGCCATCATTTTTGCATCTACACAATTATGCGGTATATACGGCGTTGGCATCGCGGCGGTGGGCATGCTGGCGACGGTCGGTATCACCATGGCCATCGATGCATATGGCCCTGTGGCGGATAATGCCGGCGGTATTGCCCAGATGGCGGGGCTTGGCGAGGAGACGCGCCGCATTACCGATTCACTGGATGAACTCGGCAACACCACTGCGGCTATCGGCAAGGGGTTTGCTATTGGCGCTGCTGCCCTGGCTGCCCTGGCGATTACCTCGGCCTATCATGAAACGGTTTCCAGCCATATTTCCGGATTTGCGCTGGAACTGGATAATCCCATGGTGCTGATCGGCATGTTTATTGGTGGTATTTTCCCGTTCCTGGTGGCCTCATTAACCATGACTGCAGTTGGCCATGCAGCCTTTGATATGATCAAGGAGATTCGTCGGCAGTTTCATGAAATTCCAGGCCTCATGGAAGGTACGGGTGAGCCCGATCATGCCCGTTGTATTGAGATTGCTACAACGGCAGCGCTCAAACGTATGGTGCTTCCGGGAGTGCTGGCGATTGCAGCCCCGGTGGTTGTGGGTTTCGGGCTTGGGGCTGAATCTCTGGGCGGCATGCTGGGCGGGGCGCTGGTCGGCTGTGTGCTGCTGGCGCTGACCATGGCCAATGCCGGTGGCGCCTGGGATAATGCCAAGAAGCATGTCGAGAAGGGTAATCATGGCGGCAAAGGTTCCGAAGTGCACAAGGCGGTAGTTGTGGGCGATACAGTTGGCGATCCGTTCAAGGACACATCCGGCCCGTCCATGAACATCCTGATCAATGTCATGGCGATCGTTTCGCTGGTGATTGCTCCGCTACTAAGCTGAGACCACCGCCGGAAGCGGACGTTCGAAAGTTGCGTCGGGGAGTCTGCTTACCCGCCTAGCTCGCGGGTGGCTGATTCGATATCGCTTTCCAGTTGTGCTAGTAAGTCCGATCGTTTCGTTGCGGCAACGGTTTCAGCATCGATGAAGGGAAGGAAGCGCACGTTTATTGTGCCCGGATGCTTGATGAAGCTGTTCTTGGGCCAGCATACGCCGGCATTGGTCGCCATGGGAAGAATGCCCACGCCGGCCTTATGCGCCACAACAATGCCACCCGGCTGGTACTTACCAGTTGTACCGGGTGCCGAGCGGGTACCCTCAGGAAAAATCACCACCCAGCGTCTCATATCCAGAAAATACTTCCCTTGTTCAATGACCTGCTTGATGGCCTCGCGCGGATTGCCGCGGCGAATGGCAATGGTGCCCATCACAGCCAGACCCCAGCCGAAAAACGGGATGAAGTAGAGCTCGCGCTTCAGAATCCAGACATAGGGTGGAACCAGTATCGGCATGGCAATGGTTTCGGCTGCTGATTGATGCTTGGACATCACCACACAGGCTTCTTCCGGCAGATGCTCGCGTCCCTCCACCCGGAGTTTGATCCCGCACAGCACATGCAACAGCCAGTATGTCGATGCCGACCATGTTTTGGCCCAGAACCATGCCGCGCGGAAACCGAATATGCGGCTGACAATCAACAGGGTTGAAAAGAGAATGGTCGAAACGGCAAAGAGAAGATTGAACAGGGTGGATCGAATCAAAAGCATCATGTCTCTCCAAGAATTGCATCAGCAGCAGCAGCGAGATCAGGGAATGCCCGGATATCCGGCATGATGGCACGTGATTTTTCCAGAATTATGCCATGATTGCCATAGCCGCTTTGTACGAGCCAAGCCGGAATTCCTGCTGCACGCGCCGCCTGCACATCTCGCACCGAATCGCCAATCATCAGCGTCTGTTCCGAGTGGTCTTCAAGACCGAGCGCCTGCAACGATTCGGTCAGCAGGCTGGGCATCGGTTTGCGGCAGGTGCAGTGATCGTCCGGCCCGTGCGGACAGTAAGCTACATGATCGATGCGTCCGCCGGCCTCTTCAATAGACAGTAACATTTTGCCGTGAATTGCCTCAAATGTGGCCTGATCAATCATGCCGCGCCCCAGTGCTGACTGGTTGCTGCATATGGCCAAGGCGATGCCAGCCTTGGTCAGTCGTCCGATGGCTTCAAGGCTGCCGGGAATCGGATGCCATTGCTCCGGCGCAAGAATATAGTCGGGTGAATCGAAGTTTATCACCCCGTCGCGATCAAGCAGAACTGCCTTCGGTAAATTCATCCCGCTACGGTACGTTCAGCCATGCAGAAAGAAAAGAACGAGGTTGTACACAGGCCTGCTTACTCTTTGTGCTTTTCGGAAGCCTCGCGAAGGGCTTTTTCTTTTTCAAACTGACGTGAATAAAGTAGCACAATGACATTTTTGATGCCGAACATGAAGGCGAAAAAAGCCAGGCCAATAAGAAACCCAACGGCCGGATGATCCTTTATCAGGTTAATGAAAGAGATGATATTCATGTTTTACCAGTTAAACGTACAACGTGGAGCATTGGCCAGAGCGCTGATTTAATTTGCAGAGCGGACACAATTCTTCCCGGCCTTCTTGGCAGCATAAACCCCATTGTCGGCCACCTTGATTAATTCATCGTAGTTTTTTATACCGACTTGCTTGGCGGCTACGCCAACACTGATACTGCCGGGCCAGACTTCGGTTCCGGTAGGCACACGAAGCTCTGAGATGTTTTTACGGATAATTTCTGCGAGAAGCATGCCTCCATCCTCAGGTGTGTTGGGACAGATGACAAAAAACTCATCGCCGCCCAGTCGGCATACGATATCGTCAGTTCGCACAGAGCCCTTGAGTGTTCTGGCCAATTCGGTCAGAACAAAATCCCCGGCATCATGTCCGTGCGTGTCATTTACTTCCTTGAAATGATCCGCATCAATCATCATACAAACCAGATCCGAATTGCTTTGACTGGCTTCGTCCCAGAGCGATGCAAGACGACGCATGGCATGACGCCGGTTTGGCAGCCCGGTCAGAACATCCGTTAATGAAAGCTCTTCAAGATGCAGGTTGGCCTCAGATAGTTCCCTGGTCCGCAGTGCAACCCTTTCTTCAAGTGTCTGATTTAATTCTGTCAGCTCTCTGTTGCGCGCCGAAACCTGCTCAAACAGCCCGTCCAGTGAAGCAAGCAATGCTCCCGTTGATTTATCCCTTTCCGTTTCCTCAACCTCATAGGCTTCAGCTGCAGTTGTCCCCGATTCAATGGCATGAATCTGCCTTGCCAGGTCCTGATCCATACCAAGGATATGATAAGCGAGCCAGTGGGTAAGAAAGTTATACAGGAAGTGAACCGAGTTTGGCTTTTCGACGGATATGCTTGCATGCAGTAAAACCACTTCCTGCAGGAACTCCTCATGTTTTTTGACATGATAATCAATATGGCGCTGATCAACGCCGATTTGTCGACTCAGTTGCTCTTCATCGCTAAAATGGTACTGGGTATAATTCACCAGTTCTTCGAACACTTTTTCAAGATCATTCAATTCGATCTTGTTTTCAACCAGAAGTTCGCCAAATTGATTGATGAGCTCTACAAGGCGATGATGCTGCTCATCGACAGTCGGCAGTCCTGTTTCAAAGCTCGTATTCCAGTGAAACGATTCCATGTTTCCAATGTATCACTTTAATGGAATATCGCCATATCAAATTTGGCTCGCGGCACAAACATGACCGGATACCCGATGCTTCTTTTTGTGCATGCCATAGAAGAAAAAAGCGGCCCCTGCTTGCGCAGGAGCCGCTTTGAACGAAACACCGGTCAAATCAGCCGAAGAAGCGGAAGTGGGCCGAAGAGGCCATCAGCAGCAGCATCGGAATCGACAGGATGGTATTGGTGCGGGAGGCAATCAGCGCACGTTTGCCGAGAGATGCTTTCTCTTCAGCGGTAGCGCCTTCAACGATGCCAAGGATCTTCTTCTGTGCAGGCCAGATGATGAACCAGACGTTGAACCACATGATGATGCCGAACAGGCCGCCAATGCGGATATCCCAGCCCGGTACGCCGCTGGTACCACCGCCGTGCATCATGCCCATGTACAGGGTGACGCCGAAGATCAGAGTGAACATTGCGCCCCAACGGAACCACCACATGACGCGGCGAACCACGCTGTCAGCCTTGAACAGTTCACCCTTGGTTTCAGCAGACAGGCCGCCCATTGAAGGGACCTGGCAGAAGTTCAGGTAATACAGCAGGCCAATCCAGGTGATGCCGGCAAGGAAATGACCCCAACGGGCCAGGCCGCCTACCAGTTCGCTTGTGCTTGGAGCGTTGCCGCTTGTCAGGCCGATGGCGATAATCACTGCCGCCAGCACAAAGCCGGTGATCAGTGCGAGTTTATGATCGGTAAAGATTTTCATTGAATCCCCCATATAGAATTTTGCGCATTGTAGACCCGGACCGTTGAAAGAACCACCCAAAACAAATAGGGGTTTATCGGATTCCATGGCTCTATGCCGATCTTGCATAAATAGTGGATATGCCATACCAATGGCTTATCATTCATCATCTTTGCTGAAGATGTCGGGATAAATGGCTGTTGCTATTCCCGACAATCATACCGGCACTATGTCGAAGGGGGTTACATGACATCTGAGAACACGTGGCGACCCGGCAAGCGCGATGCGGTTTTTCTGGCCATTGTTGCGGTCGTAATCATGTTGCTTGTGCTGGGCACAAGCGAGCGCACGACGAAGCCGGTTCCGGATGATGATACGCACAAGCATGCCACCTCACGGGCGGCATGTATGGTCTGCCATGGCACAGAGGGCGTTCGCCCCCAGCCGCAGGGACACACCAAGGCTGATCAGTGCTTCCAGTGCCATGCCCAGCCGGAAGGCTGGAACAAATAACCATGAAATGCATCGGCATCAGCAGCAAGCCGGGCGATAAGCTCGCCACCGAACTGGCTTCTGAGCTGTCTGCATGGCTGTCGGCGCGCGGATGCAATGTGTTGGTTAATGAAGAAACGGCGGATGTGATCGGCTGTGAGGGGCAGCCTCTGGACCAGTTGGCGGGTAAAGTCGAATTGATGGTTGTTCTCGGTGGTGATGGAACGCTTCTTTATGTTGCCCGGCATTTCATCGGATCTCCGACTCCTATTCTCGGCATCAATCTCGGGCGGTTGGGCTTTTTGACTGAAATGCCGGCTGGAAGCATGTTCGATGCCGTAGACGAAGTGCTCGAAGGAAACCTGAAAACCAAACATCTGTATAGCCTGCATGCTGAAATCTGGCGCGGTGAAACCTTGCTTTCATCCGGCCATGCCATCAATGATGTGGTGATGCAGCGCCGCGCTCACCCGCGGATGATCGGATTTGAAATGTTTGCAAGGGGCCAGCTGGTTTTCCGGATGCGCGGCGATGGCCTAGTGTTGGCCACGCCGGCAGGCTCCACTGCTTATGCATTGTCTGCCGGTGGTCCGATCCTGCATCCGGAAGTGGATGCCATCAGTGTAGTTCCTGTTTGTCCGCATACCCTGTCGAACCGACCGATTATCGTTCCGGCCGATGATGTGATTGAACTGCGCCTGATTGAGTCACCGTTGCCCGCTTCACTGAATCTGGATGGTCAGGAGCACATGGTGGTGAATGAAGGCGATCGTATACTGATCCGCAAGGATGGTATGGTATCCCTCGTATATTTGCCGGGTCGTCATTATTACGATGTGTTGAGAAGCAAGCTGAACTGGGCCGGGCAGGTGGAAAAAGACACCTGATGCATATTATCATTTCATGCTGACATCGCTGAACGTACGTCAATTCGCCTTGATGGAGAGCGTCCAGCTTGAGCTGGATGCAGGCATGACTGTTTTCACAGGCGAGACCGGTGCCGGAAAATCGATTCTGATTGATGCACTTGGCGCTGCTTTTGGCACAAGAGCCAGCGCTGACTGGGTGAGACATGGTGCGGAGAAGGCCGAGGTGACGGCAATCTGGCGTATGCATGTCCATCCGGAAGCTGACGTTCGGCTGGGCAGTGTTCTTGAGGCACAGGATATTGATCCGGATGATGAACTGATCCTGCGCCGCATCATCGGCAAGGACGGGCGCTCCCGGGCCTACGTCAACGGCGTGACCGTACCATTGAAAGTCCTGCAGGACATCGGGTCGAGCTGTCTCGACTTGCACGGGCAGCATGAACATCAGGCTCTACTACAGGCGGATTTTCAGCGTCGACTGCTTGATGGCGGCATAAGTAAAAACATCCTGGCTGACGTTGCCGAGGCATATGCCCGATGGCGGGCGGCAGCGAAAAAGCTTGCCAGTCTGAGGCAGGATCAGGGTGAGACGGAGCAGCAGGCCAACTGGATGCGCGATGAGCTGGTCCGGCTCGAAGGGATTGAGATTGAAGAATGTTTGAATGAATCCCTGCAGCAGGCCGTGGAAGCGGGGCGTCATCATGCCCAGATTCAGCAGGCTGCCGCGGAGGCTCTTGCCTTGCTGGATGAGGGAGAGCCAAGCGCACGCTCTCTGATAGCTCGTTCGGCCCATGTCGTGGGTCAGAGTGAGGACTTTCATCCCGGTCTGAAAGCAAGCAGTGCATTAATGGACCAGATGGATGCCTTGCTCGGCGAATTGAGCGTTGAGCTGAATCATGTGCTCGAAAGCGCCTTTGATGAATCAGCACTTCGCGCTGCGGAAGAACGCCTGATGAATCTTCATGATGCCATGCGGCGGCATAACACGGATGAAGCAGGTCTGCTGCGTCTGGTAGAAGAATGGCATCAGCGGTTATCTGCTCTGGATACCGCAGCCTGGGATGAGTCCGCCTTGCAGGAAGCCTGTGACACGGCCTGGAGAGATTACCAAGCTGCGGCCACTACACTCACCAAAGCCAGAGAAGAACAGGGCAAAAAATTATGCGGGGATTTGCGGCCGTTTCTGGACCGGCTGGCCCTGGCCGGCATGCAGGTGAAATTCGAAGTGCGCCCACATGCGGAAGATTCTGGCTGGCAGGCTACGGGCCGGGATGAAGTCGAGATGTTGCTGATGTCCAATCCCGGCGAGCCGTGGCGCGGGTTGTCGGCTGTTGCGTCCGGTGGAGAACTCTCACGACTTGTGTTGGCTCTGAAAGGTTGCGGGGCGCTTTCCGATATGCCGCATATTGCCGTGTTCGATGAAGTCGACACCGGCATCGGTGGTGAAACCGCTTGGTGCGTGGGAGAACTTCTGGCCTCCATGGGCAGAGAGCGTCAGGTGCTGGTTATTTCGCATCTGGCACAGGTTGCTGCCTGCGCGGACAACCAGATTGTGATACGCAAATCCGAGAAAGACGGCCGTACCATCACCAATCTTGAGGAAATCGTCAGTGAAAACCGGCAGGGAGAAATTGCGCGCATGCTTGGCGGACGTGATGATGAAAGTATGCAGCACGCCGGCAAGATGCTGCAGCGTGGCTCTTCTTTGCGCCCTCATAAGGCAGAGGCATAATGCCGCACAGGCTTAGTATCCGAGCGGCCCGTGTTGAAGATGTTGATTTCATGCACGCACTGTTGGCCCCTTTTGCCGAGAAGGAAATCGTTCTGGCCAGAGACAAAGATAATATTTGCCAGCATTTGCAGGAATTCCTGGTGGCGGAGTATGACGGGAAGCTGGCCGGTGTTGTGGCTGTGCATATCTATTCCACGATACTGGCTGAGATACGTTCACTGGTTGTGGCCCCGAAGTATCAACACCATGGCCTAGGGGCGCTGATGGTTGAGGCCTGTGAAAAATGGGTGGTGGAATTGGGCGTGACCCAGATCTTCGCCCTGACCTATGTGACGGCTTTTTTTGAGAAACAGGGATATAAGGTTGTTTCCAAGGAGAGCCTGCCGCATAAAATCTGGACGGTATGCGTGCATTGTTCGCGCTTTTCCCATTGCGACGAGGTGGCGGTGCTCAAGAAACTGGGGAAAGACACCCAATCGCACATGGCACCAATTATAGAGATTCGTCAGGCCTAGGGCTGGCAGTCATTTCAGGTTCCCTGGCTTTTGTGAAAAACCCCTGATTTCAGAGTGATTGCAACTGCTGCAGCATGTTCTGCACATCCGTTGCCGCCTGTTGTAACCGATCGGGCGACTGGCTGCTGAGGCATATTTTTCCAAAGGAGTCCGGACCGCAACGATGGGGATACGAACCGATCTCCACATCCGCATAATGCTGTTGAATATGGGTGAGGTCTTTCGAAAACATGCTTTCGGGGAGGGAAACCTCTATCTCATACCTCTGGTAGGGTCGCCCGCCGAAATCCTCAACGATGCTATCAAGCTGCGAGGCAAAGATATCGGGCACCCCCGCAAGAATATAGACATTGCCGATATGGGCGCCCGGGGCAATCGATTTTTCGCAGATAATCGGGAGTGAGCCGGTAGGCAGACGCGCCATGCGCCGGCGTCCCGAGTTGACCTCTTCCTCACCGTAGCGATTGCGCATCGCGTCCAAGGTTTCTGCATGCTCAAGCAGTTCTACACCAAATGCGTCGGAAACAGCCTGCATGGTGATGTCGTCATGGGTCGGTCCAATGCCGCCTGAGGTGATCACGGCATCGAATCGGCCGCGCAGCCGATTCAGCGTATCAATAATCGCTGCTGCCTCATCGGGCACAACGGCTATTTCACCCAGTTTGCAGCCTTTATCGAAGAGGGTGCGCGCAGTCAGCCATGCATTGGCCTCCCGGGTCCGCCCGGAAAGCACTTCGTTGCCGATCACCAGCATGGCTGCGCTTTGGTACTTCATAAGTAGCCATCATAGATGGCCAAAACGCTAAGCGCCAGCCACATGGCCGGCTGGTCGGTTATCACCGGGGTTGACGGGCTCGAAGGGCAGCCACGCGTGCCTCAATGGGCGGATGGGTGGCAAACAGGCCAGAAAATCCGCCATAAATCTTCATCGTGGCTAGCGCATCTTCTTCATGGTGCTCACCCTGATGGGCAACAGCATTCTGATGAGATAGAGCGTCCAGTTTCTGCAACGCACTGATCATGTGCTGGGCGCCCAGTGCATCGGCAGCAAAGGCATCTGCCCGGAATTCTCGCTTGCGTGAAAACCAGCAGACAGGAATCATGGCAAGAATTGAAAGTAAAAACTGCAGCACCATATAAACGGCAAACCCCATCCAGTAATTGCGCTCCATGACCGGGCGTGCCAGCAACCGTGCCACAAAATAAACGAAGGTATTCATCAATCCCTGCAGCAGGGTGGTGGCCAGCATGTCGCCGTTGGTGACATGGCCCATTTCGTGGGCCAGTACAGCCCTGAGTTCATTGTCATTCATATTCATCGCCAAACCGGAAGAGACAGCAACCATGGCATTGTTGCGGGTAGGGCCTGTGGCAAATGCATTCGGTACATCATCCCAATAGACCCAGACCTCAGGCATCTTGATACCTTCCCGTTGTGCCAGTTGTTGTACGGTTTCAAAAACAACCTTCTCTTTGGGCGTGGATGGTGAGGTCACCTGCTGCATGCGCATGCCGCGCTTTGCCAGGGTTTTGGACAAGAAGAGAGAAATGAAAGCACCACCGAAACCAAACACCAGTGACCAGGCAAAATCGTTCGTGGCAATGGAGCCTCGAAGGTCGATACCAAACTGTGGCAATACAAAGTTAATCAGAATGGTGCCGCTGATAATCAGGGTAAACATGATTAGAAGGTTGGTGATAATCAGCAAGCCAATGCCTTTGAGTGAGCGCATGTGCGCCTCCTTTATGTTATTTCTGTTTTTGTAGGGTTTTAAGCCAGTGGATTCAAGCTTACTCATATTAAAGAACAGTGAAATATAATCATGTGTGTTCACGGGATTGATACTCTCACGTTGTGTCCTTATATTGGTAGGTATGACTGATCATGCCCAAGAATCTGAAATCATCAATGAAGATAAGCCTGCAGAACGGGAGAGTAATCCGGAAGCAAATTCCGGGTCGGACTCACAGGTGCGGGAAGCTTCCGTTGTTCGCGCCGATGAAACCCTACCTCCGCAACTGACTATTCTGCCTTTGTCCAACCGGCCGCTGTTTCCGGGTCTCGTTGTGCCGCTGGTATATGAGGGCGAGGAGATGGCTCAGGTGGTGCGTAATATGGCAGACCGGCATGAGCACTATGTCGGGCTGGTGTTGGTGCGTGATGAGAATGCTGTTTACGAGCCAAAAAACCTGCATGAGGTCGGAGTGGTGGCGCGGGTGGCCAAGGCTGTTGAAATCCAGAACCACGGGCTGCATCTGGTTGTTGAATGTGTCCGTCGGTTCCGTATCGAGGGGTTTCTTACTCATAAAAATCCGATCCGGGTGCGAGTGAGCTACCGGCCCGAAACGACCTACGAAGACAATGTTGAACTGCGTGCTTATACCGTTGCCATCATCAATATCATTAAGGAATTGCTCAAACATAATCCACTTTATGAGGAGGAGTTGAGGCTATTTGCTTCGCGCTTTGATGTCGATGAGCCCAACCATCTGGCAGATTTTGCTGCCAGCCTGACCACTGCAAGCCGGGATGATTTACAGGACATTCTGGAAACCTACCCCATTTTTGAACGCCTGAAGAAGGTTATAACCCTGCTTAACCGTGAACTGAATGTAAGCAAGGTGCAATCCCGCATCCGCGAAAATATCGACGAAAAAGTATCCGAGCAGCAGCGGAAATTCTTTCTGCATGAACAGTTGCAGGAGATTCAGCGGGAATTGGGCATGAATGAAGACCCGCAGGAAAAGGATGTTGCCGATTTCAGGGAGAAGGCGAAGAAGCTTAAGTTCAGCGACGAAGCCGAAAAGGTATTTGAGGAAGAGATCGGCAAGCTGGCTATGTTTGATACGGCATCGCCTGAATACAGCGTCACTCGCAATTATCTGGAATGGCTCACCTGTCTACCATGGGGGAAGACATGCCGCGATCGTTTCAACCTGAAATCGGCGGCCAAAGCGCTGAATAAGCATCATTCGGGTCTTGATGATGTAAAGGATCGAATCCTTGAGTTTATCGCGGTCGGAGCCCGTAAGAAGGAAGTCAGCGGTTCCATTATCTTGTTTGTCGGACCGCCGGGTGTTGGTAAAACATCCCTTGGCAAGGCGATTGCCGATGCGCTGGGGCGCCCGTTCTATCGCTTTTCAGTCGGTGGTATGCGCGATGAAGCCGAGATCAAGGGCCATCGGCGCACCTATATCGGCGCCATGCCTGGCAAGATAGTGCAGGCTTTGAAGCGCGTTGAAGTGGCTAACCCCGTGATCATGATGGATGAAGTGGACAAGATCGGCACCGACTTCCGCGGCGATCCGGCTTCCGCACTACTTGAGGTTCTGGATCCCGAGCAGAACAGCGATTTCATGGATCATTATCTCGATGTGCGCTTCGATTTGTCGCAGGTGCTGTTCCTGCTTACTGCCAACCAGCTTGATACGGTGCCGTCGCCGCTGCTGGATCGGGCAGAAATCATTCGCTTACCTGGCTATATGAGTAGCGAAAAGGTCGAGATCGGTCGCAAACATCTTTGGCCGAACCAGTTGCAGGAGCATGGCCTGACACGTCAGGACGTCACGATCAGCAAGGGTGCCATGCAGCATCTGGTTGAAGATTATGCACGTGAACCCGGTGTAAGAAAGCTTGAGCACCTGATTAAAAGAATTATGCGCAAGCTGGCACGCAAGCTGGCCGAAGAGGATGAGAAAGAGCCACTGTCCACTCCCGTTCATATCGGGGTGGGCAGCCTTGAGGCCTATGTTGGCAAGCCCCGTTTCAGGGAAATCGGGATCAAGCAGGGTGTGGGCTTAAGTACGGGCCTGGCCTGGACATCGCTCGGTGGCACCACGCTGACCCTGGAAGCCAGCGTTACGCATCGCGATAGCCGAGGCCTGAAGCTTACGGGACAGCTTGGCAAGGTGATGCAGGAATCGGCCGAAATCGCCTATTCCTACATCACTGCCAATCTTTCCCGCTTTGGTGCTCCGGCCGATTTTTACAACAAGTCATTCATTCATCTGCATGTGCCGGAGGGTGCAGTGCCGAAGGATGGTCCGTCGGCCGGTGTGACGATGGCAACGGCACTTTTGTCACTTGCATTGGACGAGGCACCGGCCCGGATCGCCATGACCGGTGAATTGACGTTAACCGGGGATGTGCTGGCCATCGGTGGTGAGCGTGAAAAGATACTCGCTGCCAAGCGTCTGGGAATCGGTGAGCTGATTCTTCCTGCTGCCAACAAGGTGGATGTGGATGAGTTGCCCGAGAGTGTGCGTGAAGGTATGACCATTCACTATGCCAGTCATTTCAAGGATGTGGCCAAACTGATGTTCGGTATTCGCATGCGGCCTAAGCCTGCTCTGCCGACAAAAATATCAGCCGCCGCCAAAGCGAAGGAGGAGGGCTCTGAATAGTTTCGGGTGAAAGGCCAGGGTGGGGTTCTTGGCTAGTTGGTACAGATGACGCTATAGGGAACACGAAGCTTGAAAGGGCTTTATTGACTGAAGATGTCGTTTGTTGATCCGAGCAGGGATCAGTTCTTTTTCAGGCTGCCCAGAATCAGCCCTACAACGGCAATCGAAATGCAGGAGTCGGCCACATTGAAGGCTGGCCAGTGATAGGCGGTGCCGTTCATGCGCACATACCAGTCGATAAAATCCACCACATAGCCATATTGAACACGATCCCAGATATTGCCTGCAGCACCGGCCAGAATCAGCACCAGTAGCCAGGAGCTCAGGCCCTGACGTGTTCGTTCCTGGCTCCACCAGAACAGCACGGCAAAGGCGATGATAGTGGTGATGCCGATCAGCAGATAAGCGCGCCATGCCTCCGGCAAATCGGCAAAGAACGAAAATGCCACGCCTGTGTTGTAGGCACGGACGATGTTGAAATAACCATCAATAACCACGAACGGATGGAATGTCTGCTGCTGAATCCACCATTTGCTGAGCTGATCGGCCGTCAGCAGCAGTGCGAACAGCGCGATCTGTGCCTGTGTTCGGGAGATCAAGCGGTAACAACCTCGAAGCAGCGCGGGCACAGCTCGTTGTGCGTCTTGTGTTCCGGCTGTGCAGGTGTCGCCACATTCCAGCAGCGCGGGCACTTGATGCCGTCTGCCGGGCTGACCTGTACGTCGTCGCCAGCCTCTGCATGGGCGACAATCAGCAACTGTTCGAAGCTTTCACCGAGCTTGGCTGCCAGTTCGGTATGCAGGCCGGGAGCAGTGATTTGTGCAGCGATGGACGAGCCGACCACCTTATCCTTCTTGGCCAGATCGAGAGCGGTATTGACCTTTTCACGAATGGCGAAGAATTCGTTCCAGGCAGCCTCATCGACTTCCGTGTCAGTGACGGCATGAAAGGTTTGCAGATGAATGCTTTCCTTGACCGAGCCGGGGAAATGCTCCCATGATTCTTCCGAAGTGAACGGAAGAATCGGCGCAATCAGACGAATCAGGGTGTCGGATATGTCGTAAAGGGTCGAACGGGCAGAAGCGCGGCGTTCGGAAGCGGCCGCATCGCAATACAGCCTGTCCTTGATGACATCCAGATAGAAGCCGCCCAGATCGACAGAACAGAAATTATGGATCTCCTGATGGATGCGGTGGAATTGATAGTTTTCATAGGCCGCACCCACATTGCTCGTCAGCTTGCTCAGGCGATGGATCGCCCAGCGATCCAGCGGTGTGCGTGCGTGCAAAGGAACGGTATGTTGGGTGGTATCAAATTCATCCAGATTGCCAAGCAGGAAGCGGATGGTGTTGCGTATGCGACGATAGGACTCGGCCAGCTGCTTCACAATCTCATCGGAGATGCGGATGTCGGCCGAGTAATCGGATGATGCAATCCACAGGCGTAGAATATCAGCTCCCATCTGCTGAATAATTTTCTGAGGCGCAATCACATTGCCACGGGATTTGGACATCTTGTTACCATTCTTGTCGACCACGAATCCATGCGTCAGCACGGCCTTGAAAGGGGCAACGCCGCGTGTGCCGATGCTCTCCAGAAGTGACGACTGGAACCAGCCGCGATGTTGATCCGAGCCTTCAAGATATAAATCGGCAGGGGAGGCAAGGTCTTCGCGCTGTTCCAGTACGCAGGCATGGGTTGAGCCGGAGTCGAACCACACGTCGAGAATATCTGTTTCTTTGACAAATGAATTGCCGCCACAATCGGGGCATGTGGTGCCGGTCGGCAGAAAATCATCTGCATCTTTCACAAACCAGATGTCTGCGCCGTTTTCCTCTACAGAGAGGGCGACCGTTTCAACAACTTTGGGTGTGGTGACAGCATGCGAATTGCACTCCGAGCAACGAATGGCGGTGATCGGAACTCCCCAGTTCCGCTGGCGGGAGACGCACCAGTCCGGGCGTTGCTCAACCATGCCGCGAATTCGGCTCTCACCCCAATCAGGCATCCAGCGCGTGTTGGTGATAGCTGTGAGGGCCTTGTTGCGCAGGTCATTGTTGTCCATCGAAATAAACCACTGCGGTGTGGCACGGAATATCAATGGCTTGTGGCAGCGCCAGCAATGCGGATAGGAATGCCTGATTTCGCTGGTGGCGAGCAGGGAGCCCGAGCTTTGCAGATATTCGACCATGATCGCGTTGGCCTTAAATACATGATGGCCTTCGACCACCGGGGTAGCCGGTGCAAAAATGCCGGCATCATCAACAGGGTTGAATGCTTTCAGGCCATACCGCATGCCGATTTCATAATCCTCCTGACCATGGCCGGGAGCTGTGTGTACGGCGCCGGTGCCGGCATCAAGGGTGACATGGTCACCAACCAGGATGGGTGCATTCTGATCCAGATAGGGGTGACGGAAGATTCTGTTTTCCAGTGCCTTGCCATTAAAGCGTGCGATGACATCACCGCTGCCTCCGATCATATCCAGAACGGTGGCGCGCAGGTCTTCTGCAAGGATCAGGATTTCACCTGACTTGAGGTTTGTATTCGTACCGGCATCGTTGATTTTAACGGCAGAATATTCAATGTCCGGGCCGACCGAAACAGCCAGATTGGCTGGGATCGTCCACGGCGTGGTGGTCCAGATGACCACGGACACTTCGCCCGTAAGGCTAGCATCAATGTCGCTCAGATCCTCGCCGGCAGGAAATTTTACGTGAATGGAATGGGAGGTGTGATCTTCATACTCCACCTCGGCCTCAGCCAGGGCCGTTGTACAGGAAACACACCAATGGACGGGTTTGGCACCTTTATACAGCCCACCATTGGCAAGAAATTTGCCGATTTCGCGGACTGTGTTGGCTTCAAAATGGAAATCCATCGTGATGTAAGGGTTCTGCCAGTCGCCAATTACGCCCAGACGCTGAAATTCCTGACGCTGCACATCAATCTGGCTGTCTGCATAAGTGCGGCACTCGCTGCGGAATTCGGAATCAGAGATATCTTCCTTCGCACGTTTTTGCTTTTTGAACGCCTCTTCAACCTTGAGCTCGATCGGCAGGCCATGACAATCCCAGCCGGGGACATACGGGGTATCATAGCCCATCATCGTGCGTGAACGTACGACAATATCCTTCAGAACCTTGTTGACCGCATGGCCGATATGGATGCTGCCGTTGGCATACGGCGGACCGTCGTGAAGAATGAATTTCGGTGCACCTGAACGTTTTTCGCGAATCTGTTGATAGAGATCTACATCTTCCCATTGTTGCAGTCGGATGGGCTCAGCCGTCGGCAGTTGGCCGCGCATGGGGAATTCCGTCTTGGGAAGGAATACGGTGGGTCGGTAATCAAACTTTTCCTGCTCTGACACGTCAGGCTCCTCTATTCAGCTCGGATGGCGTGGGGTGATTAAAAAAACGCGTGAAGGATATGAAAAAAATCAGTCCTTGTCGCGCTGCGAAAGTATTTCGCGGGCAATCGCACAGTCCTTGGCAATCTGTGAGGCCAGAGCCTCGGGTGATTTGAAGGCCCGATCTTCCCGCACTCGTTCAATAAAGTGCACCTTGAGCCTCTTTTTGTATAAATCAGGGTGTGCATCAAAGATATGGGTTTCCAGTACCAGCGTGCGGCCACGGAAAGTCGGGCGATAGCCGAAATAAGCGGCGGCGTCCCAAATCTTCCCCTGGCATTCTGCGAGCACTGCATAAACGCCGACCGGGGGATGGGCCAGTTCCTTTACATCAAGGTTGGCGGTTGGAAAGCCCAATTCACGGCCGCGCTGATCGCCTTTTCCAACATGCCCCGACATGGAGTAGGGGCGTCCGAGAAGTTCTTCGGTGAGTTTGAAATCAGCCGCTTCGATACTTGAACGGATGCGGCTTGAAGAGACGACCGCTCCATGCATTTCAAATGCTGCAGCTTCACTGACAGTAAACTGCAAACCCTCACCGATCTGGCGCAGGCTGTCGGCATCACCGCTGCGTGCATGGCCAAATGCAAAATCATAGCCGACATGCATGTGTTTGAAGCGGAATGCAGCATGCAGCTTTCGGATAAAGGTTTCCGGCGTCCAGGTCGCCATCTCCCGGTTGAAATGCAGTAACATCACCGCATCCATGCCTGCGCGCTTGAGTAGTTCAAGGCGTTCGTGCAAATGACAAAGGCGGCGGGGCTTTTCATCGGGGAACAGAATGGCGCGCGGGTGCGGTTCGAAGGTGACCGCAACAGCCGGTCCCTTTACATCCAGCGCATGTCCCCGCACTTCTGCCAGAACCTGCTCATGCCCCATGTGGACACCATCAAAGTTCCCGACCGTGATTGCGCCACTATGTGCATCAGTAAAGGACTGAGCGCTGTTCCAAGAGTGCAGTATTTTCATGCGGAGAGGCTAACCAAGCCCCCGCAGGATTGCGAACACAAGAGATGCTGCTGTTTGAATGATTTCTTTCAGGTACTAATAGGCAGCTTTCAACTGTTCGACAACATGCTCGTTTTCCAGCGTGGAAATATCCTCGCTGATGGTCTCACCAGAGGCGATGTTGCGCAGAATGCGACGCATGATTTTACCCGAACGGGTCTTTGGCAGACCTTCTGCGAAGCGGATGTCATCCGGCTTGGCAATAGGGCCGATTTCCTTGGCTACCCAGGATCGAAGTTCCTGGGCTTGAGCTTTGGCATCTTCCCCGGTCGGGCATGCTCCCTTAATGGTTACAAAGGCAACAATGGCCTGACCCTTAAGATCGTCAGGCCGGCCTACGACGGCTGCTTCGGTGACCTGTGAGTGGCCTACAAGTGCTGACTCAATCTCCATGGTGCCGAGCCGATGGCCCGATACGTTCAGGACATCATCAATACGGCCCATTATCCAGAAATTTCCGTCTTCATCTTTGCGGGCGCTGTCGCCAGCTACGTAGTAGCGGCCCTTGAATTTCTCCCAATAAGTTTTCCGATAGCGTTGATCGTCGCCCCATATGGTGCGCAACATGGAGGGCCATGGTTTTTTAACAACCAGATATCCCCCCTTATTGGCTTCGCTAATGACGTGACCATCTTCATCCACGATATCTGCATCAATTCCGGGCAACGGACGGGTACAAGAGCCGGGTATCAATGGTGTTACTCCTGGGAAAGGTGCAATCATGTGTGCGCCGGTTTCAGTTTGCCACCATGTATCAACTATCGGGCAGCGTTCCTTGCCGATAATTTTGTGGTACCACATCCAGGCCTCCGGATTGATCGGTTCTCCTACGGTGCCTAGCAGACGCAGGCTGGACAGATCATATTTTGCAGGAAGCTCGTCCCCGAGTCGCATCAAGGCACGGATGGCTGTTGGCGCTGTATAAAAAATGGATACCCGGTATTTTTCACATAATGCCCAGAAGCGGCCTCCATCCGGGTAGGTTGGGGCTCCCTCAAACATGATCTGGGTGGCTCCAACTGCCAGCGGACCATAGGCCACATAGGTGTGTCCGGTTACCCAGCCCACGTCGGCAGTGCACCAGAATACATCATTCTCATGCATGTCGAATATCCACAGGTTGGTCAGAATGGCCATGAGCAGGTAGCCCGCCGAACTATGTTGAATTCCCTTGGGTTTTCCGGTTGAACCGGACGTGTAAAGCAGGAAAAGGGGATGCTCGGCTTCTATCCATTCCGGTTCACATTCTGTTGCCTGTTCCGCGATGGCGTCGTGCCACCAGATGTCGCGCCCCTCCTGCATGATGACCTCATGCAGGGTGCGAGCGAATACAATGGTTTTTTCGAGACTCGGGCAGCCGCCATCAAGAGCGGCATTGACGGTGTTTTTTAACTCAATGATTTTTCCACCTCGATGGCCGCCATCGGCGGTGATGATGAGGCGGGCACCAGCATCATTGATGCGATCGCGCAGCGACTCCGAAGAAAAGCCGCCAAACACGACGGAGTGGATTGCTCCGATGCGGGCGCAGGCCTGCATGGCAATGACGGCTTCCGGAATCATCGGCATGTAGATAACAACCCGATCCCCCTTGCCGATGCCAAGTGATTTCAAGGCGTTAGCCAGCAAGCACACCTGCAGGTGTAATTCGCGATAGGTGATCGCCTGGGAATCACCATCCTCGCCCTCAAACTGGATGGCAGTTTTATCTCCATGCGTTGCAAGGTTCCGGTCGAGACAATTGTATGAGACGTTTAGTTTACCATCGACAAACCAGCTAAAATGAGGCGCCTTGCTTTTATCAAGGGTGCGGGTGAAAGGGGTGTGCCAGTCAATGTGTTCGCACGCCTGGGATTCCCAGAAACCTTCATAATCTCTTTCTGCATGGCGGTATAGAGCATCAAGATCGGAGGCCTGAATACGGGCCGATTCCGAAAAGGATGTTGCTGGAAGAAATATGCGATCTTCCTGGAGGGTGGAATCAATGGACTGGCTCATATAAAGGCTCCCTATAACAACCGAATCAATCGCAATATCAGATGCTCAGCTTATAGCACTGGTCTTTTCAGGCCAATGGCATTCCTGCATGACGGGGCAGATATGACATTTCGGCTTGCGTGCAGTGCATGTGTAGCGTCCGTGCAAAATAAGCCAGTGATGTGCATCTTGCATGAATTGTTTTGGAATGGCTTTTAACAAACCCTTTTCAACATCCAGAGGTGTTTTTCCGGGGGCCAGTCCCGTCCTGTTGCCTACACGAAAGATATGCGTATCCACGGCCATGGTTGGCTCGCCAAACAGCACATTGAGAACCACATTGGCGGTCTTTCTGCCTACCCCGGGCAGTGCTTCCAGTTCCTTTCGCGTTCCCGGTACTTTACCCTGATGTTCCCGAGCCAGTATTTCACAGGCGCCAATCAAGTGTCTGGCCTTGCTGTTATATAAACCGAGCGATGAGATATATTGTTTTAATCTATGTTCCCCGAGCTCCAGTATGGCCGCAGGTGAATTTGCGACCGGGAACAGTCTGGCAGTGGCCTTGTTGACACCGACATCCGTGGATTGTGCGGATAACATGACCGCCGCCAACAGTTCAAAATCGTTATTGTAATGAAGCTCAGTGACTGGTTGAGGATTCTCGGACTGCAAATGCTGAAAAAAGAGCCGTATTTCGGCTGCTGTCATTCTTGCTGTGGGCACTTAAGTTCAGATGCTTATTGATTGACTTCTTTAAGGGTCAAAGTGACCTGGCGGTCGGTAATGTCGCCCGCCGGATTCAGAACCTGTTCAACAAGAAACACGGTATCTGAATCAATCTTTTCGACATGACCATTATCCTTACCCATATAGTTGCCGCGGCGAACGATATGGCCTTTGCCAGAGGAATCCTGGATCATGGCTACGCGATCTTCACCCTTGCTGAAAATGGCAACAAGTTTGAGTGTTGCAAGGTCAAAGCTTTCCAATGGTTCGCGTTCACGATTACTCAGTCGATGCTCGCGGTCAAGAAGGATAGAGCGCCCACGAGCCGCGACCAGCGCCAGATAGGATTCAAACGGATCGCGCAGGTTGGCAAAATCAATTTCCGGTGCTTTCACAAGGTGCTGCATAGCTTCGGGAACTTCTTCCTCTGCTGTAACCGGTTGCGTCGCAGGGGATTCTCCAGCTGTTTGTGCCCCAGGGGCTGCAGTAGCCACGAAGCTACCTATGAAAAGTCCAATCAAAAGCAGAGTCCAACGCATTTTGGGGCCTCCCCGTATGAAATTTAAGCACTTAAAATAATGTGTTACAGCAGCAGAGTAGCAGAACCTATTGAATTTGCAAGATAAATAGAAAAAAAGGAGGCTGATGCCTCCCTTTTTCTAGCTTTATGTGACTGCTCAACAGTTCAGAAGCGGAAAAACGCTCCTGCATAAGGGCCTTTGAATGTGGTATCTACAAAGACGTTGGATGCATCAACTTTCAGCTTGATCTGGCGATAACCGGCATAGATTCCAAGTGTCGGCACCGGAGAAAACTCAATCTGGGCGTCGGCATCCAGAAAGCTGTTGCCCGAATAGCCAAGGTAACCCACGCGACCCGCCACGCCTATAAAATCAGCCAGGGCAATACGTCCGCGTAGGCCGATCGTAGGGATAGGTATAGTCGCGTTTTTGGATGCGGCGACACCGAGGCCTGACATGCTGGTCTTCGCATTAACAACCTTGACGGCAGCTTCGATGCCCAATTGAGCCCGGGATGGAAGATCATCCAAATTGACCAGATAGTAGGTGTAACCAACATCCAAAATATCAGCCTTGAAGGAACTGGTAACCGTGGTGCCAGCAGTATACGTCTGGCCATTATATGTAATGTTTCGGCCTAGTACGCCGGTGCCATCAAATTTCAGTGGTACAAAGCCCACTGAGAGGCGGGAGTCACCAAGTTGAAAGGCAATTTCGCCGGTCGGTTGTTTGCTGTCTTTAAATCCGAGGTCGGTTTTCATGTCTATTTTATTGGTGGAGGCAATTGGCCCGGCTACGGTGGCTCCGAACTGACCGGATGGCGACAGAACCATAAAGCCAAGTTTTACAGATACTGTTTCATCGGCTTGGGCTATGGCCGAAAATCCGAGTGCAATGGCTGCAACAGCTGCAAGAATATATTGTTTCATGTTTCCCCCTTTGAATTTAGACGAATCATTGCAATTCTAACAGCCCATTCTGTGTTTGCCATCACGGATGCTTTATAATGTGTGAACTCAGCACTGCCTGTGAGATTGTCTAAAGCATTTTTTTCATTACTCTTGTCATCTACATAGAACATCAGACTTTATCTACAAAAGCGGGTTCCGGTTTGCTCATTCTTGCCATTGAAACTTCTTGTGATGAAACGGCTGCAGCATTATTTCGCAGCGAACCCTCATCCGGTTCCGGTGAGATTGTAGCCGAAAAAATTGCTTCTCAGATTGAAACCCATGCTCCGTTTGGAGGGGTTGTTCCTGAAATAGCTTCACGCGAACATCTTGCTGCGCTGCCGGCTATGGTTGATGCGGTACTGGATGAAGCCGATTTCAGGTGGGATGATTTGGATGCAATTGCCGTAACCGCAGGACCAGGGTTGATGGGGGCTTTGCTGGTCGGTGTTTCATTTGCAAAAGCTGCCGGTATTGCTTACGGCATTCCCGTCATCCCGATACACCATATGGAAGGTCATCTGCTGGCACCTGGGTTAAGTGGCGCGCTGCCTGAATTTCCGTTCATTACGCTCCTTGTTTCCGGAGGGCACACGATGCTGGTGCGAGTCAATGGTATCGGCTGTTACGAGGTCGTCGGGCAGACACTGGATGATGCGGCTGGTGAGTGCTTTGACAAGTCTGCGAGACTGCTTGGCTTGCCTTATCCGGGGGGGCCTGAGATTTCAAGGATGGCAATGGACGGGGATCCACGGCGTTTTAAATTACCGCGCCCATTGTTGAACAGAGATAACCTGAACTTCAGCTTTTCCGGATTAAAAACGGCTGTGATGTATGCGGTTCGCGAAGCAGGCGAGATGGACAAGCAAACCCGATGCGATATGGCTGCGGGTATAGAGGGCGCAATTGCCGAGGTGTTGATCAGGAAATCCATAAAAGCCTGCGAAATGCATCATGCCCCAAGGCTGGTGATTGCCGGGGGTGTGGCGGCTAATCTTTGTCTTAGAGAAATGTTGATGGATCTTGCGCTTCAGAGCGAGATCAGGGTTTACATGCCTGAGCTGAAGCACTGCACAGATAATGCGGCGATGATTGCCTATGCTGCCCTGCAAAGGATACAGGCAGGTTTATCTTATCCCGACGATTGGGATGTAAACCCTCGATGGAGCCTGGCTGTCTAACACTGTTGATTAACTGAGATTTCGTTTTTCAAAAATGTATGCTGCCAGGATTAACAGAAAAGCAATCTCTATAAATCCATATGTAAACACATGAACTAACAAATCTGATGCATAGCTGGAAATATAGCCGGCGCTGTTGCGCAGGTTAACAGCTTCAAGATTAGGTAAAGCGTAATACATGATCTCGGTCAGTATGCGGAGAGATGATGCATCCGATTGCTGTCCGAATTGATAAATCACTGTTGTAAATCGTCCGGCAATATCAACGCACAAAGTCAGGAGTATGGCCAGAAACAGGCTTGAAGTCTGGGCAAATAGCATTGCCACAGCAATGACGAGCCATGTTTCAAGCAGCGTTGATAGACATGCTTCTAGCAAGGAAAGCGGATAGACTGAGCCAAATAAATAGACTAGAACCGTTAACAAGGCACACATGAGAAGCACCAAGCCACCTAGTACCATGGCTAGGCCAAGAAACTTCCCCACGATGTACTGCCAGCGGCTGGAAAGCCTGGTTAACAGAACATAGAGGGTTCGGCTTTCCTTCTCTTGTTGCAGGCTTTGGATGGTAATAACGATAGCCATCAGATTCGCCAGTATGGAAATGCCCCCCAGCCCTAAATCAAGAATCATTAACTCAGTTCGGCCCATGGTGACGGAAGCGAGCACGGAGGCAGCCAGAAGCATAAGGATAAGAAAAGCCAGAACTGCATACATGATCTTATTGCGAAGGGCCTCAGAAAACGTCAGGTGGGCAATGCTCATCACTGATCTCATAAGGAGGTATCCTTTGCCAGGAGCTTGATAAAGGCATCCTCCAACGTTTGTTTTTCCGGTTCGATCGTAAGGAGTGTAGCTTTGGAACTTGCCAGAATGCATTGGATTGCATGGTCTCTATCCCTAAGGTCGGCTACTGTGATGCGGTACTGATTCTCTCTGAGTTGTTCATACTTGATGTCGATATCAGGGGTAAGTTCGCCTTCAAATGTTATATGCCATTTTTTGTCTGACACTGTAAGGTCTTCCATGCCTCCTTCAAAGGCAACGACCCCATGATTCAATACAATAACCTGATCGCAGATGGACTCGGCATCGGCCAGGATATGCGAAGAGAACAGTAATGTGGCTCCGTAATTTACTGATTCTCTCAATACATTACGAACCAGTTCCCTGCCTAAGGGATCCAAGCCGGAAAGCGGTTCATCTAGAAGAATAAAATCGGGCTGATGTATCAAAGCCTGGGCAATACCAACACGCTGTACCTGTCCTTTGGAGCACGCTGACATGGGTTGGTGCAGGATGTGGTTAAAATCGAGCTTTACGGCCCATGTGTTTATACGGGATGGGAGTTCTTTTTCGTGGATGCCTGAAAGCCTTCCCAGGCCACATAAAAGCTCATACGGGGTCAGATTTTTGTAGAAATAGGGTTGCTCTGGCATGAATCCCAGATTTTTAGCTGGTAGACACCGATGGACGGGCTGCCCATCGAATAAAATACTGCCATTGTCTTTTCGAGCCAGACCACAAAGGATTCTGAACGTACTGGTTTTACCCGCGCCGTTGGGTCCCAGGTAGGCAGTGGCCTTTCCTTTCATGATCTTGAAACTGACATTGTTCAACACTGGTTTCCGGCCCTGAATAACATGCCCTGTGGGAACAGTAAGGGATAAGTTTTCAACCTCTAATAGTGCGCTCATTTTACTTGTGTTCCGGCATTCTGGTTCAGTCTTTTTGGAGGTACATAAACTTTGAATCGATTTCGGCTGACACTGCTGACAATTTCTCCATTTCTTTTGAAAACAATATGTCCCCCATCGGCAAGCTTAGATGGTAAGGGAAAACCTGATTTCTGCAACTCAATCAAATCACGCTCATCGTAATGACGCAGGGGGAGCTTTTCCAATGCAGTATCGACCATACGCAATTGCTTTTCAGTTATCAAAGTTAAACGCTGCTGAATCAAACGGCTCCGTATTTTTCGGTCTTCTTGCGCGTTGATCAAATGATCCAAAAAAAGCAGCCCTGAATCCAGCGCTCCTGCTGATGCATGCATTCTTATTGCAAGGTTGGCAGCTAACGCAGGTGCATTTGGAAGTTTAGCAGCTTGAAGCAATAATACACTTGCTCGGTTTAAGTCATGGTCAAACCAATAGGCGTTAAATCCTCTATAAAAAGGCCAGCGCCAGTCTAGTGGCAGATTAAGCATGGCCTTTTCAAGCAAAGGCTTGCTTAAGGATGTGTTACCAGCCTCCCAAGGGAGCACTACGGCAGCTATTAGGTAAGCATTATCTGATAGTGGATTAAGAAACGTTATGGACTCAAGTTTATCGGCCAGCTTGATATAATCCCTAGGGGTAGCATCGTCAGCTCCAAAATAGTTAACAAAGGCAATCCATTTTAGGCTTGCTATGAGGTTGTTGTATCCTAATGATAACTTCAGCTGGAGGCTTGGGGGGAAAGAATATGCATCTGGATGTATATATGTAGACGAGCTTGCCACTAATCGGCTATTTAGAAGCAACGCAAAGAGAAGACTTGCTGTCGCAAGTAGCTTGATTCTTTTTTCTGAGGTTACCATTTTCCACCGAGCTCCAGCGGCTGGTGGTTTTGATGTCCTGTTTTGGCATGATTCAAATAGTGCTTGGCAAGCTGGCTATCCGGATGGATAGCTGCATACATGTTAGCCCATTTTTTCTCTGCAATAGGATTGTTGGATGCATGGGAAATGCTCAGCATAATTTCCAGGCTACCGTCATATTGATACTGCTGCCAAAGTGCCCAGCCAAAATATTGGCTATTTTCCCAGATGTTGCTACTGACATTTTCCAGCAATATTTTTTTAAAAAACAAGCGAAGGGCAGCGTTGTGGGTCCATGGGTTGTCGATGGCTTTGCCCATTGTGTTGATAAACCCCTCTGAGGATGCTGGTTCATTCATGGCCTCCTTCATGGCTTCTCCATGTGAGAGAAGCGCGCCCCATATGATGAAGAAAAAAATCGCTGGAAGGAATTTTATAATCCTCATTGCTTGGCTTGCTCATTACGCTGAGATAGGCCGGCAGCCAGCAGGAAGGCAAACAGAATCATGAAGAATGGCTGCATGGTTGAAACAGAAATCATACCATGAAAAAAAATCATGCTGGCCAGCAGCAGTCCGAGGCTTGATGAGTTGTTTTCCACAAGGCCGCGCCAATGTTTAAGCACAAGCAGACGGCTCAATATCGTATAGAGAAGCATCATGATTGCGCTAAACCCCATGACGCCGGCAGCCATGGTGAATTGAAGAATGGTATTGTGTGCCCAAAGATGGCCTCTATACATTTCGACTGATAACGCTGATGCTAGCGATGGAAAGGATTGTGCGGCAGAAAGGCTCGCCTCGTAGGCAAAAGCTGGCATATTCTGCCAGCCAATACCAAAAAACAGATGGTTTCGGATAATCTCGAATGCGACTGCCCAAACTGCCAGTCTGTCAGAAAACGATCCAGTCGAAAGACGATTCAGCATATTTAAATCGTTATCCGGCGCACCAAGAATCCCGACATAGTTTACGGTGATGGTCAGTATAATGGCTACCAAAATTGTCGAACCGGCAGCAATCAGGAATCGCCGATCATTTCGGTTGAGCAAAAAGAAAGGTATCAGCCCGCATATTAGAATAATCAAAGATGCCCGGCTGGCAGTCAACAAAACTCCCATGATCGGCACAACAGCTGCGAATAACCACTTTCTAGAAGGCCTTTCAGCAGAACCATGAAAAAAAAGGACTACTGATACAAGAGACAGGAATAACCCTTGCCAGTTTGCCTGCATTAGCGGTCCCGGATAGCGCGCGGTTCTTGCAGACCAAACAGCAAACAATCGATCTCCAGTCAGGAAGCGTAGATCCCATGCCTGTAATAAGGCATAAGCTATATAAAAGAAGGAGGCCACAGTAAGGATGATGGCGAATAAGCGGGATCCAAGTATATCATTTTCACCTTGATCAAACATTCTGAAGACCAACCATGATGAAGTCAGATATAGCAGGCCGCGAAATGCATGCCATGGGCTGCGAATGTCATCAGCAAAAAGCAGGATTGCAGTAGGAAGGAGGCACAGGCACAAAAAAAGCCAGGGCCAGAGATTGTTTGATATGCTTTGCTCATTGGTCCAATGAACTGCTGCCGCAAATAGGCCAGTAGCAAGAAACAGCACGTCAACCGTGTTGGAATCAAGCGGTGTGTTTGGCCAAAAAAATGGAGAAATGAAAAATGGTATCCACGCGAGGCTGGATGCGATTATAGATTGGCTATGTTGGGTGGATTCCTGCATGAAATACTAGTGGTTTTTCACATTAGAGTTTCGAGGTTCCCCATGCGGAGGTAAGAGGGCCATTTTCCGATGCAGCAGATACTCTTGGATTGGTTCCTGTTGAGAGAGTGTTTTTCCGGAGTGCTCCGGTATCGCTGCCCCCATAGGTTGTATCGCCTCTGTCATGGCCTGTGTATACAGCATAGTTGATGCCTGAATTAACGCTCACAATGCTGTAGCCGACATTTCGTGAAATAGATCCTCCCTCAATGCCAGGGATTATGCCTGCCGCTCCAGCAGAAGAACTTGCGCTTGCGAGATAGGATTGCGTGTCTGTGAAATATGCTTCTTCCACTGACATCAGGTTACGAAGGTCATATATTGCAACTGTATTGAAGGTTTTCGTGCGATAGGCCGAAAATTGAGGAATTGCTATAGATGCCAGAATGCCAATAATTCCTACCACAATCATTAATTCAATGAGAGTGAACCCCTGCTGGGAAAGTGGAGAAAGAGGGGCATCGCCCCTCTTTCTCCCTATGTGATCATGTATATGCATAATCGCCACAGATAATCCCGTAACTTACCTTACAGAGCGGTGCCGCCCCAACCTGAGAGGGTAGCGCCGGTGCCTGATACAGCTGTTGTTCCAACAGTAATAGTTTTCCACTGCATGTCACCTGTATTCGTTCCGGCATATTCCTTGTCGCCCTTGTTGTGCAAAGTAAAGATTGCATATTCTGCACCGGAGAGATTACCAAAGATCGTATACACAACATTTTTTGATGCTTTCGCGCCTACAAGGCCGGTAAGGGTTGATTGGCTACCAGAGGTTGGTACGTATGACTGGGTGTCAGCATAGGTGGCTTCTTCAGCAGTCATCATGTTGCGCAGGTCGGCCTGTGCAGCACTGTTGAATGCCTTAATGCGGTATGCAGCGAACTGCGGAATAGCAATAGCAGCCAGAATACCGATAATAGCTACTACGATCATCAGTTCGATAAGCGTGAAGCCTTTCTGTGTTTTATTTTTAACGAGGTTCATCATGATGTTTCTCCTGTAGTTATGACTTATTTTCGACCATCCATGGCTCGATAAGTACGGACACTAACGCAAGGGTTGTGCCAGTTTCTGTGATGGATACTACAGGGAACTTATATCAGATTGACAAAAAACGTCAGCTTAAGGTGCTGTAAAGGGTCACTCATGCCGGATTGTTTGTTTTGAGTCCTTAACCCAAAACGATTTCTTCGCCTCGATATTGCAGCGCTTTGGCAATATGATGGGCTAATACATCTGCGCTGCCATCAAGATCGGCAATGCTGTTTCAGGAAGCCCTACCATATTCCATGCAGGCAGACCGCGCGACAGATCGACCTCAACATCCACCGCCTCTGCATCCAGGCCGCGAATTGTGGCGGATGCAAGGCGGGCCAACATCAGTTTTGTTGTTTCAGCTTGGCTTCAAGGGCGGCAACTCGCGCCTCAAGCTGATCCAGTTCATACCGGGCTTTGCCCAGCATGGCCTCCTGCACCTGCATGCGTTCATGGGTGACAACATCGAACTGGGCCAACGTACTTTCAACGATGCTGCGTATCTGAGCCTCTGCTCCATGTTTCAGGCCACCCAGCATGTGAATGCCGGCAGTAATTTTTTCAGCAATATCATCCAGAGTCTGGTTGGAATTTGTCATGGTCACCTCAATCCGGTTTATAAATTTATTGTTGAACGCTTCCTTTAAGAAAAGCATGGGCACCTGAAGGCAACTTGAGCTTCAGCCATTCCGGTTTTTTGTAAGTTTTTTTAACAGCAAGCTGAGCCCCCGGCCGATACCAACCGATCTGCTTGGATTTAACATCCGGCTTCTTGCGCAGGTAGTTATATGAATGAAAATCAAAATGCTCACGTTTACCAATCTTGGCTGCTGTTTCTTCAATCTGCCTCAGCACAGCTTTTTCAACGGAATCTTCTCTTGTCTTTCCTCTCACCTGCACGGAGATGCTCGTCAGACTTTCAGTCTGAGCTCGCAATTCAATTCCCCCCGACAGCTCCCCGCTACCAAACCTGATGTTGTATCCATTATCGACAATCTCAAGGATATCCAAATCGAATTTCGTGTCCTTCAGGCTGCGCTGGGTAGCTACGAGAGACTTGCGCATTGAGATCGGAAGGCTGCGGACTTCACTGCCGAACTGACCAAACAGGGGCTCGACAACGGCACTTGGAATAGCGGCGATCATGGGGATAACTGCGCATCCGGAGGCACCAAGCATGATTGAAATCAGAGTGATACGAATGAGCCTGATGCAAACTACTCTCCCCATCGTTTTGCCTCCGTGTTTTGAAAATCCAGTTGGTCCATGACACGATCCACTACAAAATTTACGATATCATCGACTGACTCCGGGCGATGATAAAACCCAGGCATGGCAGGAATAATGTGAGCTCCGGCACGGGACAACTTTAGCATGTTTTCCAGATGGATGCTTGAGAGCGGGGTTTCACGCGGCACCAGAATCAGTTGACGGCGTTCTTTGAGCATTACATCAGCGGCCCGCTCAATAAGATTGTCAGAGGCTCCCATGGCAATCCGTGCGAGACTTCCCATCGAGCAGGGGATAATCACCATGCGTTTGATGCCTGCCGAGCCTGATGCGGCAGGCGAAAACCAGTCTTTAAGGCCATAGCAACGAAGGTTGCTACCGGAGATTCCAAGGTGTTTGCAGAGTTGATCGGCACATGCTTCTGCTGATTCGGGCAGGCAGATATCCAGCTCCTGCTGTAAAACCACTTTCGCTGCATCCGATAGAAGAACGTGCAAAAAGGTGTTTCGGGATGATAATTGGTGTATCAGGCGCAGGCCATATGCGGCGCCGGAAGCACCGGTCATGGCCACAATGACGCCCTGTTGTTGTTGCTCGGTCAATCGTTACCCCTCGAAATATGCTGGGAATGCCTGCATAACCATTTCCTTGCATCTGCGCCCATGATGCAGTTTGAAAGATGAAATTCGGTGAACTGTATCACGACCATTCCATCACATGGAGAAGCTTTCGCCAAGATAAAGGCGTCTTGCATCTGGATGCTCGACAATTTCTGCAGAGGTTCCCTGTACAATAATTTCACCGGCGCTCATCAGGTAGGCGCGGTCGCAAATGGATAAGGTGTCCCGGACATTATGATCGGTAATAAGTATGCCGATTCCCTTGCTTCGCAGGTCGGCAATAATGGCTTGAATATCCTCGACTGCAATGGGGTCAACGCCGGCAAAGGGTTCATCAAGCAGCAGAAAACGGGGCTTGGTAACAAGTGCACGGGCTATCTCAGTGCGTCGCCGTTGGCCTCCAGAGAGGGTGAAGGCCTTTTGGTGTTGTACGCCTTCGATGCCGAGTTCCACCAGCAGCGCTTCAAGCTCTTCCTCAACCTGCACATCTGGTAGCCCCAGTGTTTCGAAGATGGCTAGAAGATTTTCACGCACAGTCAGTTTGCGGAAAATGCTGGCCTCCTGTGGCAGATATCCAATACCGCTTCGGGCACGTATATGCATGGGTGAGCTGGTGATGTCTTTGTCATCAAGTGCGATTTCGCCGTCATCGGCTCTAATGAGGCCGCACACCATGTAAAAACTGGTTGTTTTTCCCGCGCCGTTTGGCCCCAACAGGCCAATACATTCTCCGGAAAAAACATCCAGATCAACCTGATTGACGACTTGTTTGTTCCGATAACGTTTGCATAGCCCACGGGCGGATAGATGATGAACAGTATTCATGGCTGCTTACCAGAGTTCGGTACGCTTGGATCGGGATCCTCGGAATCAAATATCATGCGCGTTCGGCCATCCTTTCCTGGCGTTACGCTGGTCTGTTTCTGATTCATCAGGTGGGTGATTGTTTCACCTTCGATGCGGCCGTTACTTTGTTCAAGGTATGCCTTACCCATCAGTGTCAAAGTGCCACTCACCTGATCAAGCAAGGCGTTGTTAGCTTCACCGTGCGTAGCTCCCTGTCGCATCTCGACATGTCCGTGTGCTTCGGCCTTTTCGAGTTGTTCTTGCCCCTCACGATAATGGGCAATCAGTTTGTCGCATTGCAGGTGAAAGTCGTCTTGGGTGAGTAACACATGCCCTGTAAATTCAACCTGATTTGACCGGTGGTTCAACTGCATTCGCTCGGCCTCAATATGTAGGGGGCCGGCTGATACAAATACAGGGATTAGCAGCATCACTGCTGAGACGAAAATTCTGATGATCATGATCCCGATCCTGTCCATGCGGGGCGGGTATCGTCAATCGTGATGCCTGAATCGACAAAAAGCAGCTCATCAGACCGGTTGATGCGCATATCTTTGCCTGTTGCGTGCATGCTCTTCCCCTTTACCCTGAAAGCACCGGGAATCGTCAGCTCATCTTTGATGCTGCTAAATACAAGCAGGTCGCAGTTCAGATTCCAGCCCTGGTAGAGAACTACGACATTGTCAGTAAAGCGGATATTGCGCTTGATTGGGTCAAACCAGGCTTCATCGCCCCGTATCGGGATTTCAGCATTGGATTCGGTGTGCAGGGTTAATTCCGGACGCGTTAGATGCATTTGTCCGTCAAGCTGTTGCTTTGCCTCACCCGCTTGCAACTGCCAAACCACCCGTCCATTTTTGCGTTCGACGATGACGGGGCTTTCCACCTGAGTCTGGTTGTCGGCTGCCTGGTCAGCACTGGTTTTGGCCAGCCCTGATGGTCCGGCCTGCCACATGAGAGCTCCTGCAAACAGAACGCTTGCCACCGAAGTGGCAAGTCCTGCCCACTTAATGCCCGTCCATGTACGTCTTCGCATCCAGAGTCAGGGAAGGATCCAGCCGCAAGCAGCAGGTCCTACATTGTACCGGCTTTCAATGATTTCCTGCCATTGCCCTCTGGCAAGAATCAGGCCTTCGGCGGCTTGCCGGATGGCGCCATGGCCACCGTTAAAGTCGGACACCCAGTCGGCATATCCAAGAACTGCCTTGTGAGCATCTGCAGGTGTGAGGCTCAGGACACAGCGATACATAGGCGGTAAATCCAGTACATCATCACCCATCATGGCACAGCTGGAGGCGGGGATGCCGCTTTGTTGCTCCATCTGTGTCAGGCCATCACCCTTGTTCAGGCACCCCTGAATAACATGATTGATGCCAAGGTCCCTGGCCCGGGCTGCAACAACCCCGGATGATCGGCCTGTGATGATTGAAACCTCAATACCCGCCCGTTGAAGCAATTTGATGCCATGCCCGTCGCGAACATTGAACGCTTTCAGTTCTTTTCCGCTTTCATCCATGATAATGGACCCACTGGTCATCACGCCATCGACATCAAGAATCAGCATGCGGATGTCTTTCGCTTTTGAAAACGGGAAACTGAAACCTTTCGTTTGTTGTTTGGCTGGATTCATGCGATACCAGCCTGCAGCAGGTCGTGCATGTGCACGATGCCTATGGTTTCAAGTTTTTCGTTTTGCACGAACAACACCATAATCTTTTGCTCCTCCATCAAGCGCAAGGCATCGCTGGCCAGCTTATCAGCGTTAATCTGCAAGGGATTTGTATGCATAAACCGGTTGACCTGCGCATTCATGTCCACCTCACCTGTTTCCAGGATGCGACGCAGATCGCCGTCGCTGATACAGCCGACCATGCTGCCGTTTTCCTGTACGCCGGTAATGCCAAGGCGATGGCTGCTCATGGTCATAATGGCGGCCTTCAGTGGCGCATCAATATCCACCATCGGCAGTTCTTTGCCCTGGTGCATGACATCCGAGACCTTTAGAAGTTTGCGCCCGAGGCTTCCGGCGGGATGAACTCTGGCGAAGTCCTCTTCCTTGAACCCGCGCTGTTTTAACACCACCACGGCCAAGGCATCACCGAGTGCGAGTGTTGCGGTTGTGGATGCTGTAGGGGCAAGGTTCAGAGGGCAGGCTTCTTTGGTGACTGGTATGTGAAGCACAATATCTGCATGCCTTGCCAGCGTCGATCCGGTTTTTCCTGTAATCGCAATGATACTGGCTCCTCTACGCCTTATTTCGGGCAGCAGTCCGCATACTTCGGCGGTCTCGCCACTATGTGAGAGGGCGAGCACAGCATCATGTCCTGTGATCATGCCGAGGTCTCCATGCTGGGCTTCGGCGGCGTGTACGAAAAAAGCAGGTGTCCCGGTTGAGGCAAACGTGGCAGCAATTTTTTTTGCTATAATGCCCGATTTTCCCATCCCGAGAACTACAAGGCGTCCGTCCACTTTGAGAATGGTGTCAATGGCTTCCACAAAAGCATCACCCAGCGCATTCTTCTGCGCCTTCAATGCGTCTATTTCGATATCGAGAACCTTGCGGGCCTTGTCCAGCCATTCATCCGATGATGGATTCACATTTACACTCCGGTTTTACTGATTGATGCAACTCTTTGCTCAACCCCAGGCGGGATCGAAGCTCAATTCATGCAGGCGCGACAGCAGGGGGGAAGTTAGCTGTTGGAAACGCGCCAATTCCGAAGCTGGAACAGGCCGTGCCGGCGTGCGCTTGATGGTTAAAGGGTTGATGGCTCGTCCACGCAGTCTGAATTCAAAGTGCAGATGTGGGCCGGTGGCCAGTCCTGTCATGCCGACATAGCCGATAATCTGTCCCTGATGCACGCGAACCCCGCTTCTAATGCCTTTTGCAAAGGCCTTCATATGTCCATAGGCGGTGCTGTGCTCTCTGTTGGTATGTCGAATCAGTGCAAAGCGCCCGTAACCACCTTTCCAGCCGGCAAACTCGACCCTGCCATCGCCAATAGCATGAATAGGGGTGCCTGATGGCGCCGCATAATCGACGCCATGATGGGCGCGCGTGTAGCCCAGAACCGGGTGCATGCGGCGGCTTTGGAAGCGCGAGGAAATACGGGAAAATTTTACTGGTGCTTTTAGATAGGATTTGCGCATGCTTTTGCCTTCAGGTGTGAAATAATTCGCCAGACCATCTGCCTGTTCGAAGCGCACCGCTTTGAAGCTTTCTCCCTGATTTATGAATTCAGCTGCCAGAATAATATTGCCTAAAGCTTTCCCGCTATCGTCAAAGCGCTCTTCATAGATGACGCGAAAACTATCACCTTTTCGTATGTCGCGCGCAAAATCGATATCCCATGAGAAAATATCTACCAGATTCATGGTGGTTCGGTCATCAAGTCCGGCGGCGGCGGCTGCAGAAAACAGACTGTCTTCAATGGAAGCGGCCGCAACATGTTGACGGGAGTTGATCGTGCGCTTGGTAATATCAGCGTTCCAGTCATTTTGTTGGGCTGACTGATGCAAATGTAGGCGGGTTAATCCATCAATCTGGTAATAAACATCAATGCCCGATTGTCTATTTATGCGTTCAAATTCGTGTCCGGCACGAACATTAGCCAACGAATAAATCGGACTGGAGTTATGGAGGATTTGCTGGATGGTATTTGTATCAAAGCCAAGTCGTTCAAGAGCCACACCGCTATTGTCACCTGCTTTCAGGCGAGTGTGCATGATCTGAGGTGGGAGCGCTTCGGCTGGGGGCGTGAACGCTTTTAACCACTCTTCACGCACAGTTGGTACATTTGCGTCTACCGAACGCCCCGGCAATGTCGTGAGTAGTATAATGAATACAAAGCCGACAATGGCCCCCAAAACGGGAAACCAGCCAGGGGAGAGTGGATGCGCAGCAAGAAAGGAGCGCGCATGCAGATGCCGCAGGCGAAGCGAACGAATGCGGGAACGCTTGTGCACGTTGCCACTTGGCGCTGAGAAATCTTTGCTGAAGGCTTCAGACAAGCACTGCTCCCTGATAGTTTGTTTTTTGCTTCCTGTCGCATGATTAAGGCTTGTTGATTGCTTGTCAAAGACGAAGGCGGCAATATTTTGCTGTTTTCACACATCAGTGCTGTTGCCTGCATCACGGAAATTGCAAAGTGAACGCCTCTGTTTCCATAGAATTGGGCAGGTTTGGCGCGAGCGCTCTATGTGTTGTTAAGAGCCGGAAATGCAAAAGGGGAGTCTCTTTTCGCTAACAACACCATGCGTTTGCGCATATTCTTCCAGATGCATGGATCAAGCCGTGTGGCTGTCCTGATGTGGTAGGACATATTTATGAGAAATCGAGCAAACAGGAAATCAGGAGTGAAGGGATGCCAAGTTTTGATATTGTCAGTGAAACCGATATGCAGGAGATGACGAATGCCGTTAATCAGGTGATAAAGGAAATAACCACCCGATTCGATTTCAAGGGCAGCAAATCCAGTATTGAGCTGGTGGATCACACCATTACCGTGGTTGGCGATGACATCAACAAGCTCAACACGGTTACCGAGATACTGCGGGCCAAGCTGGTTCGACGGAACCTTGAGCCATCATGTCTTGAGTATGACGAGCCTGAAGATGCCAGTGGTGGCAGCAAGCGGCAGAAGATTCAAATCAAGCAGGGCGTAAGTACTGAGCTGGGTAAAAAGATCCTGAAAAAGATCAAGGATGAAAAAATGAAGGTTCAGGCTTCCATTCAGGGCGATCAGGTGCGCGTGACCGGCAAAAAACGCGACGATTTACAGGCCGTGATGGCAATGGTGCGCAGTGTGGATGCTGATCGGCCGCTTTCGTTTACAAACTTCAGGGATTAAGTGAAGCAATTGTCAGCCGTGCCGGACTGGTATGATGAATTCCCAATCAAGCCTGGCCTAGCCTATTTAAATCATGCGGCTGTCGGTGTCTGGCCCCGCCGTACTGCAGAGGCGGTAAAGGCTTTTGCCGATGAGAACATGGTGCAGGGGGCTTCTGATTATCCCCGTTGGATGCAGGTGGAGCGGCAATTGCGAATGCAGTTGATGCGCCTGATCAATGCTGAATCAGTCGATGATATCGCCTTACTGAAAAACACTTCCGAAGGATTGTCGCTGATTGCCTTTGGTCTGGACTGGCGGGAGGGTGACAACATTGTTTCCAGTGCTCAGGAGTTTCCGTCCAATCGCATGGTGTGGGAAGCTCTGCGCGAGCGCGGAGTGGAGTTGAGACTGGTGGATGTGGAGTCGGAGGATGATCCGGAGGATGCCCTTGAGCGTTGCATGGACGGGCGCACCCGATTGCTCAGCATCAGCTCGGTTCAGTTTGCTTCAGGCTTTCGTCTTGATCTGGAACGCATAGGTCAGGCTTGCCAGCGGCATGATGTATTGTTTTGTGTCGATGCAATCCAGAGTCTCGGGGCCTTGGGGTTTGATGTGCAGCTATGCCATGCCGACTTTGTCGTGGCTGACGGGCATAAGTGGATGCTTGGCCCGGAAGGCGTAGCGCTGTTTTATTCAAGTCCCCATGCCCGTGATCAGTTGAAACTTCTGCAATATGGGTGGCATATGGCAGAACGAATGGGAGATTTTGAGTGCACTGAATGGCAGCCTGCAAAATCGGCACGCCGTTTCGAGCCGGGAAGCCCCAATCAACTGGGGATTCAGGCTTTGCATGCCAGTTTGTCTCTCATCGAAGAGGTTGGTATGCCGCAGGTAGAACATGCACTTCTGGATAAAGCGAACCAGCTTCAGCATTGGATCAAGAGCGATGAGCGGCTTGCATTGACGGGTTGCGATCAACCCGATCGGCATTCAGGGATTGTCAGCTTTCGTATGCATGGCCTTGATGCTACCGGACACGCCGGATTATACAGGGGACTGATGGCGAACGGTGTTATTTGTGCCTTGCGTGCCGGCAGTATCCGGCTGTCTCCTCATTTTTATACTTCCCGGGATACCATTTCATATTTCAAGGATGTGTTGTTCAAGGTTTAGGTTCGGGACATTCAAGGAAGCAGAATTACAAGTCTTTCTTTGCCCTGGACATCGCCCGGCGGTAGCGTGCGCCCGGTTTTGGCAGGATAGGGAAGTAATCCTTTCCTGCATCATGATTGGAGGTGGTTGACGATGTTGCCACGTACACATTGCGGTGATTTCAGGGTTATGCATATTGGCCAGCAGGTTCGGCTCAATGGCTGGGTGCAGACAAATCGCGACCATGGCGGCGTTGTATTTCTTGACGTGCGCGACCGCAGCGGACTGGTGCAGGTCGTTGTTCATCCCGACATTGCCGAAATCCATGAATTGGCACATTCCCTTCGGCAGCAGGATGTTGTTGAAGTCGTGGGTGAGGTGGTTGCACGTGTTGAAGAGACCGTGAACAGCAATCTGCCGACAGGCGCGGTTGAAGTGAAGGCGGTTGCCATCACGGTTCTTAATCGTTCGGAAACCCCGCCGTTTATGATTGAAGATGATTGCGATACTGGTGAACAGCATCGTCTGGAGTATCGCTACCTCGATTTGCGTCGTCCAAAGATGCAGTCTCTCATGCAGCTTCGTCACAGGGTGACGCATGCAGCACGCAACTACCTGGACAGCCAGAGTTTTCTTGAAATTGAAACCCCTATTCTGAACAAGTCCACGCCTGAAGGCGCGCGCGATTATCTGGTTCCCTCCCGTGTTTATCCCGGTTCGTTTTATGCATTGCCCCAGAGCCCCCAAATTTTCAAGCAGCTTTTGATGGTGGCCGGTATGGACCGTTATTACCAGATCGCACGCTGTTTCCGTGACGAGGACCTGCGCGCTGATCGCCAGCCTGAATTTACCCAAGTGGATATTGAACTGTCATTTGTGCTACAGGATGATGTGATGGCGGTTGCCGAGGGTCTTTTGCGCTCAATGTTTGAAGCTGGGGTGGGAATCAACCTGCCCGAGGTTTTCCCGCGTATCACCTATGCAGATGCCATGGCCAAGTATGGTCTGGATCGTCCTGATGTCCGTTATGGTCTTGAGCATATCGATATTACCGCATTGATGCGCAAGGTTGAATTCAAAGTGTTCCGTGAACCCGCCGACAACGGTGGTCTCGTTAAGGTTATCCGCGTCCCTGACGGCGGCAGGCTAAGCCGCAAGCAGATCGATGATTACACCAAGTTTGTAAGTATTTACGGCGCCCGTGGCTTGGCCTGGATCAAGGTCAATGATATGAGCAATTTGCCGGACGGGTTGCAGTCCCCCATTGTGAAATTCCTGCCTGAGGAAGTGTTGGCGGAATTAGTGGAAACGTGTGGGGCTGAAAATGGTGACGTGTTGTTCTTCGGTGCCGGCGATGCCAAGATAGTTAATGATGCTCTAGGGCATTTGCGTGTGAAGTTGGGCCATGACCTTGGGTTGGTGGCTGAGAACGATCATCGTTTTGTCTGGGTGGTTGATTTCCCGATGTTCGGTTGGAATGCTGAGGAAAAGCGCCCGGAAGCACTGCATCATCCGTTCACAGCTCCATATGCCGAGGATCTGGACAAGCTCGAAAGCGATCCTTTGAACATGCGCTCTCAGGCCTATGATCTGGTATGGAACGGCACGGAAATCGGTGGTGGTTCGATTCGTATTCACAATCCCGAGGTGCAGGCGCGGGTATTCAAGACCCTGGGAATTTCTGATGATGAGGCACAGGCCAAATTCGGGTTCCTTTTGCAGGCACTGAAATATGGGGCGCCACCGCATGGCGGACTGGCCTTTGGTCTGGATCGCGTATTGGCATTGATGGCAGGGGTTGATTCTATCCGTGAAGTAATCGCCTTTCCCAAGACCCAAAAAGCCGCGGATCCGATGTCTGACGCCCCCAGCGAGGTTTCAGATGCGCAGTGGAAGGAACTTGGACTGCGTAAACGCAGGGCGTTGGCTGAATCCTGATTCCTGCCGGTAAGATTCCCCTTTGACATTTAAGGCTACTCGCTCGAACATACTAGGCATGAAATACTGGCTTCCAGTTTTGCTTCTGTTGTCAGCCTGCATGCTTGAGCCGCCGGTTCAGGAAATGGCTGATGCGCGTTCCGCATTGCAAACGGCGCATGAACTTCCAGGGCATTCACCTGCATCGGATCAATATCTGAAAAGTGCCGAAAAGTCTCTGGAAGAGGCTGCCGAGGCGATCCGTCAGGAGCATTATGAGCGCGCTAGAAGCAAGGCGATGAAAGCCAGAATCGAAGCCCAGAAGGCTGCTCGCATCAAGCAACAGAACTAGCATAATCCAATCAAAGAGAACGGAGACGTAACATGGCGTTTGACAAAATCACGGTACCCGCTCAGGGCGAAAAGATCACCATGGGCAGCGATGGAAAACTGGTAGTGCCTGATCAACCGATCGTTACCTTTATCGAAGGCGATGGCACGGGGCGTGATATCTGGCGTGCTTCTGTGCGCGTGCTTGATGCGGCTGTTGAGAAGGCTTATGGCAGCGAGAGAAAGATTGCCTGGATGGAAGTGTTTGCCGGCGAGAAAGCCTGGAATATGTATGGGCAAACCGATGATGCTTGGCTGCCACAGGAAACGCTGGATGCATTCTCTGAATACCTGATTGGCATCAAGGGCCCGCTTACCACGCCGATCGGTGGAGGCATCACCTCGCTGAACGTGGCTCTGCGCCAGAAACTGGATCTATATACCTGCCTGCGCCCGGTTAAATATTTCGCTGGCGTTCCTTCGCCTGTGAAACATCCGGAAGCAGTGGACATGGTGATTTTCCGCGAGAACTCCGAAGATATTTATGCTGGCATCGAGTGGCCAGCCGGTTCGGATGAAGTGAAGAAGGTGATTGCCTTCCTGCAGAATGAAATGGGTGTGACAAAAATCCGTTTTCCCGAAAGCTCCGGTATCGGCATTAAGCCGGTTTCACGCGAAGGTACTGAGCGCTTGGTGCGTGCGGCCATCCAGTATGCGATCGATAATAACCGCGAGTCGGTGACCATTGTGCACAAAGGCAATATCATGAAATACACCGAGGGCGGCTTCCGCAACTGGGGCTATGATCTGGCCAAGGCGGAATTCGGCGCGGTGGAAATAGATGGCGGACCGTGGTGCAAGTTGCCAAACGGCATTGTGATCAAGGATGCGATTGCCGATATCGCGCTGCAGCAGGTCCTGACCCGCGCCAACGATTTCGATGTGATCGCTACCTTGAACCTGAATGGTGACTATCTCTCTGATGCGCTGGCTGCGCAGGTGGGCGGTATCGGCATCGCACCGGGCGCGAATATCAATTACCTCTCCGGTCATGCTATCTTTGAGGCTACTCATGGCACTGCGCCGAAATATGCCGATAAGGATATGGTCAACCCATCCTCGGTAGTGCTGTCCGGCGAAATGATGCTGCGTTACATGGGGTGGACTGAAGCAGCCGACCTTATCCTGAAGGGTACCAACGGGGCGATTCGTGCCAAGACGGTGACCTATGACTTCGAGCGTTTGATGGAAGGGGCAACCAAGCTGTCCACCTCTGAGTTCGGTGATGCTGTGATAGAGCATATGGGTGCGAGTACCGATGAACCTGTTGCCGATCAATATGATCAGTTGGCCGCACGTTTCAAGGAACTATTTGAATCGGGCGCAGAAAAAAGCGCTGAGGTTGCACAAGTGGCCATGGAAAAAGCCCGAATTCAATTGACCGCTGCGGGGACATTTAGCGAGGCGCAGGGCAAGAATCTGAAGAAGTTTCTTGAACGCGACTTTTCCCAACTTGCAGAAACAATGAGTCATGGCGCTAAAGAAAGATTTAATCCTTCCAGGGTTGGAGCAGGTGCACTTGCCTCTCTCACTGCATTGCTGAACGTGGCGGGTTCAGCTCTATCAACTGCGGCCAGAAAAGCCCAGAAAGCCAACAGTTGCCGGTCCGGAGAGATTACCAGTGCTGGCACACTGACTTGCCAGGCCTGTGACCATGAGATGCACTTCAAAAAGACAGGCCGGGTTCCTCCGTGCCCGAAATGTCACGCAACGGAGTTCAACAAGAGCTACTAGTCGTTTCCCGGCGCTTACTGTTCGCCTGCGGCGAGCCTGTGAAGCATGATGGTGATCGTGCTTGCTGTCAGGGGCAGCCGCAGGGAGAGTGTTTTGATGGCTTGCTTGAGGGTGCTATCAAAGTGATGGAGGTAACGAGTTGGGGGAGAGGACTCAGCCAGGATAAAATTTCATCCGGCGCGGCTCTCCCCAGTATATTTAATACCTTGGCCGTGGAAGAGATAATAATAAGGCATAAACCTACGGCTCGAACGACGAAATTATTGCAACGCGTATTCCATGTGGCTGAAGAGCTGTTATTCAAGGCCGTTTTTCTGGCTGAAATCAAATTGGCCAGAAGATATTGGGGCGTCAAGCTCCTTGGCTTTTACAACATGACAGATTGTGAAGTTGGGACCTGACTTCATCACCTTGTCAATTTTCAGGTGAATATTTTGCCCCTGAAAGGAAATGGCAAAAGCCATATTTCTGAATACGCGCGCATCGGGAAAGAAAGCAACATTGGCCTTTTTTTCTGTCTTTATCAGAATGGGCCAGGAGCGCTTTTCCGTCAGTTCATCACCGCCGCCGCCAATCAGGGCACCCTTAACCAACCTGAATTGATCGTGCATAAACTCAATGCCCATCTTTTGTTCACCGTGTTTAGGCTCTTTGATCCAGCGGACAAAACCGAGCATGGGCTCTCCATGATGCGGAATCCAGCTCATGCCCACCATGGCGCCAACACCCAGGCTGAGTTTTGCATCACTTATTCTCTCCAGACCTGTACCGAACTGGCTCATATCCGAAACGGTCCATGCCGACTGGCTCGCTGCCTGGCTTGGTGCATATTCATAATCACTCATAACCAGCGCGCTATGCGCCTCGACAAATGCTTTAGCCAGATCCCACTCAAATATTACCCGCAATCCCTGAAGATTCTTCCGGCCTGTGTTTCGGTCCTGCATGCGCAGGGCATTAAGTAGCGCATTGCCTCCCGTGATAGTGGTGTAAAGTGATTTTTCGGTTATCAGATCGTTTCTCTGCATTTCCTGACTATTAAGGATGCCTTCAACACGGTTGATGGCTGTGATCAGTCGATCAACAAATTGATCCATGGGAATGACAATGCAGTCATATTCAAGCGGATCAGGAAGTTTCATCAGAACTTTGGCCGGTTCATTGGGCTTGGACATGTTGGTAACAAGCAGGCTGTTGTCTACAATGACGGGTGGCTTATCGTCCTTGCGGCAGAATTGCGGCCTCAGTGTACCTGTATGATTCTGTAATTCCTCCCATGTCATTTTCTGATCGGCACGGGATTTTCCGTAAAAATCGAGTGTTCGGAGCAGTTCGAAGTTTGACACAGACTTGTATAAACGATCCCGTTCCACCAACGCATCGCTTTTCAGCATGGGTGAAACAGAAAGGCCGAGGCGCGATAGGTCCATGACCTGACGGGTAGCGATAACGGCCGGAGCCTGATAATTCTCCATGGATATGCGCAGCAGACTTACAGCCAGATCAATGGCATTGGTTACCATTTCAACTAAAACCCGATAATAAGCAGGCTGGGAGCGGGCAGCTTTTTGAACCAGATCGACCCCGATTTTATGGGCATTGAGAACTGCTGCCGTCATTTCGCCGTCAAACAGCTGCAGTTCGCGTTCAAATCTATTCAGCACTTTGAGTCGAAAATGCAGAGGGATCATCGGGTTGGAGTTAAGGCGCGCCAGATAATTCTTCATGTTCTTGCGCAGGCTATCCGCCTCAGCGGGCGAAGCGCCTACGATGTATTGTGCCAGACGCTTTTCAATGTCCATAAAGGGAAGGGTTAATGCATCAGTTAGAAGCTCGGCTTTTCCCAGTTCAAGGCGCGAGGGATGCAGGCGTAAATCCGTATCAAGTTCAAAGGATACAGATTCCATTAACTGTTTGGCTGTTTCGTTATTTGTCCCGTTGCTCATCCTGGGCAACAACCTCCTTCAATCATGCGCAATGTGTGATGTAGCTCACAGTGCATGAATAGACGGAATTATGATTGTTGTCAATTAAAGGCGCTAGTTTCCTGTGCAGATCCGTTCAATAAGTTGTCGAACGGTCGGGATGAATCCGTCAGCATAAAAAGGGTCCTCAGCAAATCGGTAAGCTGCGTGCCCGGCAAACATCAGATGTTTACCGGGATCTGCACCGTGGGCGATCTCCTGCAGCGTTTTCTGGATGCAGAAGCTGCGCGGGTCTGCCTTGCGCCCGGTTGTGCCCACTTCATTTGCCGCCCAGTTGCTGAATTTGCATTGCGACAGGCAGCCCATGCAATCCAGCTGGGCCTGGCGAATGGATGCTGCTTTTTCCGGGGTCACAAAAACGAGGCTTGAATCAGGGGTTTGCAGCGCTTTCGTAAAACCGTCAGCAAGGTATCCATCGATCCGCTTGCGATCAAATCGTGTGACGAACACTTCCTTATTGCGCACTCCGAAAGTAAAGCTCTCACTATGATCGCCTGTCGGGTGATCAGAGAAAGCGACTTCCCGGTCGGAGCGTTCATACAACTCGTGCAGGAATGAATTGTAAACTGCAGAAGAATAAAAACCTGTCGGAGAGAACGGGTTGAGCCTCACGTCACCTTTTCTTAGCTTCATGAGGCGCAGCTTCCACGCATCGGAAATGGGGCTTTCCTGAGTCAGTAGTGGCCGAGTGCCATACTGGAAAGCAATGGGCCCAATTTTAGGGTTATCGATCCAGTCGCTCCATTCACGCAGAAACCATACACCACCAGCCATGATGATGGGGACATCGTTCAGGCCAAACTCGTTCATGGTTTTACGAAGCGCTGCCACACGCGGGAAAGGCGCCTCGGGAGATTCAGGGTCCTCGGAATTCGATAGTCCGTTATGCCCTCCGGCAAGCCATGGGTCCTCATAGACAACGCCGCCAAGCCATTCTGGAACTTTGCGATATGAACGTAGCCACAATGCCCGAAAAGCACGGGCCGATGAAATAATAGGGTAATAGTGTACCTGATATTGTGCAGCCAACGGAGCCAGGCGGAAGGGCATGCCGGCACCACAGGTGATGCCGTGGATCAGTCCTTTAGCCCCCTCCATGACACCTTGCAGTACGCGTTCGGCGCCGCCCATTTCCCATAGTACATTCATATGCAGGCGACCTTGTCCTGCAGATACTTCATGTGCGATCTGAGCCTGACTGATGCCCCCGGCAATGCCTTGTGCGACAAGTTCCTCAAAGCGTTCCTTGCGGTTGCGGCCATGGTAAACGGTACGGATCAGGGTGCCATTTTCATCTACCTTGTCGGCGTTGACTGCTGAAAATGTGCCGACCCCTCCGGCTGCAGCCCAGGCGCCCGAACTTGCTCCGGTCGATACGGCGACACCCTTGCCACCTTCGATCAGGGGGAGAACCTCTTTGCCGGAAATCGTTAACGATGGAAGCTTGAAGGCCATGAATGGGGTCCTTTATTTCCCTGTGCTGCTTTAGGGAAAAAGATATATAATTTAACAAAAAACGTGCGGCAGTGGGGAGAAGAGTTCCTATGCCTGAAGACAAGGCTAGCAAAGCTTTGGGTCGGTAGCAAAAAGGCATTCAGTTTGGTGCTTCCTGATTGCCCTGAGAAGGCCAATAAACCCCCTATTAAATTGCCTAAGTGCATAACTACCCTAGACTGTCGCTATGGAAAAATTAAGTTGTTTTGCTGTTGTCATCCCCGGTCTCGAAAAGATTGTTGAAATTGAACTGAATGCGCTATCCGCCCATGATGTGCAGGCCACGGAGGCAGGTGTCAGTTTTTGCGGTAGCATGGATACGCTTTGTCGGGTCAATCTGAGAGCCCGTACTGTTACCCGGGTGCTTGTTCGACTGGCCGATTTCAAGGCATTGTCATTTCCTGAGCTTTATAACAAAAGCTATAAAATCGCATGGGAGCGTTATATCCCAGCGGGAATCGAGGTGCAGGTGAGAGCGGCTTGTCACCATTCCCGGCTTATTCACTCTGGCCGGGTGGAAAAGGCTGTCCAGGATGCCATTGCAGCCCGACTTTCAAATTCCGGTAGCCCGGCAGCACCGGGGACCGGTGATGTGCAACAGATTACAGTCCGGCTTGAGAATGACCACTGCACCATCAGTATAGACAGCTCCGGGGAACGACTGGATCGTAGAGGTTATCGCTTGCAATCCGGGCGTGCACCGATTCGGGAAACGGTTGCGGCATCTATCCTGCAGTGGATGCATTGGGATATCGCCGAGCCATTGCTGGTGCCGATGTGCGGTTCCGGTACCTTTGCCATTGAAGCGGCGACAATGGGGCTGGGCAGGGCAGTGAATCTCAGGCATGAATTTTCGTTCCTTCACTGGCCGATGCTGCATAACAAACGCTGGGTTCGATTGATGGAGAAAGCTGCCGGAATGGAAAAATCTGTCCTCTTGGCTATTGAGGCAACGGATATCGACCCCGACATTTTGCAGCAGGCAATCAGCAATGCAGAAGCAGCCGGTGTAAAGGATGCGATCCATTTTTCTCAACGGGATGTGCGTGATTTGTCTGAGTCAGGGCCGTCGACAGATAAGGGCCTTATCGTATGCAACCCTCCCTATGGCGACCGATTAAAAGGGGATGTTACGGCACTCTATAAATATCTCGGTGGTCTGTTGCAGGGTGCCCTTAAGGGTTGGCGCATGGCCGTGATCGTCCCGGATAAGGCATGCGAATCAGCTCTTGGTCTGCCAGCCAAGCGCCGATTGAAGGTCAAACATGGTGGCAAGTGGGTGCAAGTGCTGCACCTTGAATTGGACTGATGTGAAAGCGGACCACTATTACTGGGCCGTTTCAGGGATGCCGCGCTAGTGGCAACCGTGAACAGAACTCGCGCCAAACGAAACAATTCACAACCCCCAGGCCAGAGCTGGAGGGGGGCATTGTCAGATCGAATGAATGAGTTTGGGGCTCAACGTCTGCTGATGGCCCTTCCCCTTATTGCCCTGCCTCTGCTGCTGATTACCCGCATCTTTCCATTTGTCGCTCCTAATGAAGAACCGAAATGGGGGGTGTTTGTTTGTTGTGGTCTGCTCATGGGGCTTGCTACAGCTTGGAGCTGGTGGAAACAGCAATGCCACCTTGCAATTGCTCTTGCCGTACCCGGCATTTTGCTCCTGTTGTTTTACGCCTTGCTGGGATTGGGGGTGTTGGCAGGGCCCAATCCAATTGAAGGATTGATTCGTTTTGTATTCTGGTTGGTTGCTCTAGCTGTTTTTTTGCTTGCAGCGTGGGCCATGAAAAATGAGCCGCGCTGGCGGGAGGCTCTGACATTGGCAACATCGATTGCAGCGATTGCTTTCTCAATTGGTTATTGGTGGAGCTACATACTGGATTACGGCAAGCCGGGCTATAACGTCAGCGTCCTGTTTTCGCCCATAGGCCATGTGAACTTTACCGGCGACGTTCTGGTGGTTCTGCTGCCGGCCCTGATCTGGATGCTGGTGGCAAGCGAGAATCGGATTCTGCGCGTCAGCAACTGGTTTTCAGTTTTCACCATTACGACAATCTTGCTGGTGGCGGCCAGCCGGGGCGCATTGGGCGGATTGATTGCAGGGTGCGTGCTTTTAGTCCTTTTGGTTGGCCGGCATGCGATGGCCGCATGGAAGCCCCGGCCTTCATCGCTGAACCGGATGAGACCTTCGGTATGGGCCTTGTCTGCTCTGTTGGCAGCGATAATCGTTAACAGCAGTCTTCCATATCATTATCGTGAGTTGGTACGTCTGTCAGGCACGGTTGAAGCAGTTGTGCATGCGCCCAGGCAGCTTACGCCAGGTGTTGCCCAACCCCCGTTTGCGCTATTCTGGGCCGCAACCTATCCTGTATTGACGGCGAGGACTCCGATGTATGCATCGGCGATGGCGATGAGTATGGATGCGCCATGGCTTGGACAGGGAACAGGAAATTTCCCCTTTGTTTATCCGGCCTGGAGCAATCGTTTTCCGGATTTTCGAGATCCTCTGAGTACAGACCGCACATTCACCACCAATCCGCATAATATAGTCCTGCAATTGGCAAGCCAGAATGGCCTCGTGGCTACGGGTGCTTTTCTGTTGCTTCTGCTGATTCTATGGCTGGGGTTGGCGCGTTCAGTTTGGCGGCAATGGAATGGCTGGCATGCAACAGGCCTGATTGCGGTGACGGCAGCTATATTTGACGCCATGTTCAACCATGTGTTTTTCAATCCGGCGAGCATGTTTGTTTTTGCCTTGTTCGCAGGTGCATGGTGGGGCGGTTTGCGTCCAGTAAACTCGCTATCAAAGCCAAGGTTGAGTTATGCGCTGTCCTGGACAAAGCCTATGGCTCTTACGCTGGCCGCAGTGACGATGATGCTGGCCATCTGGCCTCTGCGCTGGGTTGCTTCCGAATGGCATGTCGGACAGGCGATGACCCATATGCGGCAGGCGAATATTTCGCGGTTTGAATATCAAAAGGCCTATGCGCTTGATCCTTATAATTTCCGGGCGGTATTCGGTATGGCGCAAACCAGTTATATGGCAAGGCAATTTGGTCAGGCGGTTATGTATTTAACCGACTTTGAAGCCATCTGTCCCTATAATCCAGCAGCCCTGAATCTGCTCGGGGCCGCTTATCTGATGAATGGTGACTTGCATAATTCTGCAGCTGCATTTGAGAGAGCGCTCAAGGTGTTACCCGATTTCAAAATGGCTGAACAGAATCTGATGCGCATCCGGATGCTGCAAAAGAAACCACCTCAACGGTAATCCGGTAACCTTCTGCCCCCGTAAATGCAGATTACTTGAGGAAATTCACATAAGCGGGGTTGTCCGACTCATTCACAAACGGGTAACCGAGCGCAAGAAGATAGGCTTCAAAATCTGGCCGATCCTTTGGCGGCACTTCCACGCCTGCCAGCACGCGGCCGAATGCGGCGCCGTGATTGCGGTAGTGGAACAGGGAAATATTCCAGCGGCCGCCGGCGCGAGTCAGAAATTCCAACAGTGCGCCAGGCCTTTCGGGGAATTCAAATCGGTACAACACTTCATTTTCAACCAGTGGAGAATGTCCTCCGACCATATGCCTGATATGGAGCTTGGCCAACTCATTGTCGTGCAGGTTCAGCACCGGCAGACCCGATGATTCCATGTTTTTGCAGATTTGCTCAGATTCCTCTTCCTCTCGAGTACTGATGCCGACAAATACATGCGCTTTGTCGCGGCTGGAAAGCCTGTAGTTGAATTCCGTGATGTTGCGGTCGCCGATCACCTTACAGAACTCCAGAAAAGCGCCCGGCCGCTCAGGGATTGTGACAGCGAACAGTGCCTCTTTTCCTTCGCCCATTTCCGTGCGTTCAGCAACATGACGCAGGCGATCAAAATTCATATTGGCGCCACTGTTTATGGCTGCCAGAACCTCGCCGCGAATCTTATGTTCGCGCACATATTGCTTCAGCCCGGCAACTGCGAGGGCTCCCGCGGGTTCGACGATGGTCCGGTTATCTTCGTATATATCCTTGATGGCTGCACATATTTCGTCGGTATCAACGAGCAGAATGTCATCGACGTATTCCCTGGTCAGATCAAAGGTGTGCTCACCCACCTTTTTGACAGCAACACCGTCGGCAAAGATGCCTACCTGATCAAGCGTGATACGCTTGCCCGCGCGGATTGAATCATGCATGGCTGCTGAATCGACAGGTTCGACGCCGATAATTTTGGTGGCGGGTGAATAGTGCTTTAAATAAACAGCAACCCCTGCAATCAGACCGCCGCCACCGATCGGTACAAATACCGCATCCAGATCTTTTGGCGTCTGTCGAAGAAGTTCCTCACCGATGGTTCCCTGGCCGGCAATGACCATCGGATCGTCATAGGGGTGGATAAAGGTCATGCCGTTTTCCGTGCACAGGGCGGCTGCATGTTCGCTGGCATCGGAATAGCTGTCGCCGAACAGCACAACGCTGGCGCCCATGCGTTCGACAGCTGAAACTTTGATCTCGGGCGTGGTCCGGGGCATGACGATGATGGCTTTGATGCCGAGTCGATGGCTTGCCAGAGCTACGCCTTGGGCATGGTTGCCGGCAGAGGCGCATATCACACCCCTGTTGCGCTCATCTTCGGTCAATTGCGAAATTTTGTTGTAGGCACCACGCAGTTTGAACGAAAAAACCGGCTGTAAATCCTCGCGCTTAAACAACACCTCGTTATGCAGGCGAGCCGAGAGTTTAGGCGCCAGTTCCAGAGGGGACTCAATGGCAACGTCATAGACACGTGCTTGTTCGATTGCGGCAAGGTATAAATCGCTCATGGGCGGCTTCTACCATGAAGATGGAAATCTTTCGAGTCCGATATGGATACGAGCATGAATTTCATTGATGCACCGATCATGGATCGCGGGCTTGGCTATGCCGAGGCCTGTTTTGAGACGTTTCGTGTCATTAATGGGCAAATATTCGCCTGGACTGCGCATATGAACAGGTTGACGACTGGGCTGGAAGCGTTCGGTTTGTCTCTGTCTGCCGGGCAGACGCATGAAATTCAGGAACAGTGCGTTGCCAGAGCAGCCACTGCGGGATCAGATGTGTTGATGCGGATTACAGTCAGTGGCGGCAGTGCTGAATGGGGACTGATGCGGAAGGGAGATGGGCTTAATGTCTATATGCAGGCGATCCCACTCGTATCAGCAGGTAGTCCCCTCAAATCACTTTCCCTGCGTACATGGCCCTTTCCGCTGAGAAGCAGGCAGGCAAAGTTTGTCGGGGATTACGGGGATACACTCCGGGCCTTGCAGGGTATGCCAGATGCCAATGTATTGTTTGTCAGTGAGGGCGTTCTGCTTGGCGCTGCCACCGCTAATATATTGCTGTATCGTCGTGGACAGTGGTGGACACCCGACGGGTCGGGGGTATTGCCAGGCGTGTTGCGCGGGCATTTGCTGGAATCGGGTTTTTTGAGGCCGGCCAAGTGTCCGCTGGACTGGATGCACGATGCCGAGGCGGTGCTTTTGAGTAACTGCGGCATGTTTCTGCAACCGGTTCGCGACCTGATTTCTGATGAGAAGGTGATAGGGATGTATGATTTCAATCATGAAGCCATTGCAGAATTAGTGTCCTCACTGCGGGGTTTGCCCGGAGTTCCTGTCGGGTTAGAAGAGTGAAAAAACTTTTGAAACGTAGTTTGCTGGCAGGGTTGATCCTGATTGTATGTCTTTTCGGGGCGGCATCCACATGGTTCTATGTGCAGGTGCATGAAGGCATCAAGCCGCCTGAGGCCGTCGAGCTACCTATCCCGAAAGGGGCATCGTTGGTCAAAGTTTCGAATTTGCTCGCTCAGCATGACATCATAAGCTCGCCCAAGATTTTTCGCCTCTATGCCAGGTTGCGCGGTCTGGCCGGGCAATTGCGCAGTGGTTATTACCGCTTTGAGGATAAGGCGGATATGCAGCAGGTTTTGGCGAGACTGGTGCGTGGTGATGTGGTGTCGTTTCATGTCACCGTTCCCGAAGGCCTGCGCACGGATGAGGTGCTATTACAGCTTTCCGAAAAAACCGGTCTGCCATTGAATGTTTGGCAGGAAAGCCTTCATATGCTGCTGCCCGACGATGCGGAAGGGCGATTGTTGCCTGAAACTTATCAATATACCAAGCCGCTTGATCCGAAGTCGTTGCTATCCGCCATGATTGCCGCCCAGACCGTGTTGCTCACCCAGCTTGCCGACACGCATGATGAGCAGCAGAAGCTTCGCATTATGGCTTCCATTATCGAAAAGGAGACGGCGCTTGCCGATGAGCGACCTATTGTCGCGGCCGTGATCCGGAATCGCCTTGAAAAACATATGCCGTTGCAGATGGATCCGACAGTCATTTACGGCATCTGGAAAACTCGGGAAACATTTTCAGGCAATATCCACAAGCAGGATCTTATGCAGGATACCCCTTGGAACACCTATACACGGCGTGGCCTGCCGCCAAGCCCGATCGGCAATCCAGGGGCAGCTTCCCTGCGAGCTGCTGCCCACCCGGCCGATGTGGATTACCTGTATTTTGTTGCCGATGGCCGGGGAGGGCATGTGTTCGCTACGACGCTGGCAGAGCATCAGGCCAATGTCCGGGCATGGGTGCGCATTGAGCGACAACGGGACAGAAATCCATGAATTCAGCTCAAGGATACGCAGGCGAGACACTGATTGTTGAGGTGACCATGCCGCCGCAGCAGATGGTTTTTTTCCAAAGCCTGCTGCAGGGTGAGGACGGTCTGGCGATTGCTCGAAGCTTTGATCCGGACAAACTCAGGCTGCAGTTGTGGACGAGTGCGGCCCAGGAGGCCGAACTGATGGGCTGGCTGGCGGATTTGCCGCCGAGCATCGGGCTGAAAGAGCTTGGCAGTCGGATATGGCACAAGGGGGAAGCTGAAGCCGTATGAAAGCAAATCGTTTCATTACCTTCGAGGGTGTTGATGGCTGCGGCAAGAGCACCCAGCTGAACCTGGCACAGGCATGGCTGGAGGAATGCGGCATGCAGGTGCTGGCCACTCGCGAACCCGGCGACACACCGCTCGGAGCAGAAATCCGCAAGCTGCTTCTGGATGGAAAATTCACGCCGTCTGCCGAATGCGAATTGCTGCTGTTCCTGGCAGATCGCGCCCAGCATGTGCATGAGGTCATTGCTCCCGCCCTGAAGCGTGGAGCCTGGGTCTTATGCGATCGCTACTCCGATTCGACGCTGGCATACCAGTTGGCCGCCCGCGGGCTTGAAGGCGTACCCGGAGCATTGCATGAGTTGCTGGCCTTTGCCGAATGCGGAGAAAGGCCGGATATGACGCTGTGGTTTGATCTGTCTGTCGATCAGGCCATGCAACGCATGCAGCAGCGCGCTCGGGCCGGAGAGAAGAGTACGCGGTTGGATGATGAGGCGACAGGCTTTCATGCGCATGTGGCCAAAGCATTTCAGCAGCAGTGGGAGGCGGATCGCAATCGGATCAGTCGCATAGATGCATCCCCAATGGTGGCAGATGTACATTTGGAAGTTCGCCGCGTGATAGCAGAGCGCTGGCCCGAGGTTGCCCCATGAATGCAGTTCTGGGACACGAGCGCATTGAGCGACATTTTGCCGCGGCAGTGGCTGAAAAGAGATTGCATCACGCATGGCTGTTGCATGGCATGAAGGGCATCGGCAAGCGGATGCTGGCGGACAAACTGGTTGGCCTGATGATGTGTGAAATTGCCACTGCCTGTGGTGAGTGTCATGCCTGTCAGATGCTGTCGGCCGGTTCGCACCCGGATGTGCACTATGCCGAACTGCTGGATGGGAAGCGCGATATCAATATCGAACAGGTTCGGGATGTGCTGGATTTTCTGTCTCTGAGCGGCTCGGAAGGTGAGCGCCGGATTGTCATTCTGGATGATGCGGAACGGATGAATGTTCAGGCGGCCAATGCACTGCTCAAGGGGTTGGAAGAACCGGGTGCGGGCAGTTTGTTGCTGATGGTCTGTGCCGATACATCCGTCCTTCCGGCAACCATTCGTTCACGTTGCCTGTTGCAGGATTGCTCGCCTTTATCCGATGATATGGTGGCGAAGGTGCTGGCTGGGATGGATATTGCCGGCGAACATATGGCGTTGGCCATTTCTCTGGCTGAGGGAGCGCCGGGCAGGGTGGTATGTATGCAGGATGCAGCTGTTGCCACGGCTTTGCAGCAATGGAAGCAACTCATCAGGGATATACCTCAGGCTGATATCGGCGAGCTTGAAGGATGGATTCGGAGGCATGTAGGCATCGTGCCGCATGCACTGATAATCCGCCTGTTGTGTATGGCGGTGTATCCTGTCCTGATGAACAATGAGCCCGATATGAATTTTGAGGTGAGCGAGAATATGCAAAAAGCTTTGCTTGCATGTATTCGGTGGCCTGGAGAAGTGATTCGGCATGGGCTGCGTCCGGCTCCATCTTTGTTTTCAGGGGTGTTGCAATTGCGTACAGCCATGCGAAAAGCATAACGGGCGGGTTAACTATCCCGGCTGGTCGTGTGAGAATTCGCGGCTAGAGTGCAGGCCACAGTCGCCCTTATGTGCAGGCCATCGAGGAGATGCAGGTTATTCATGCAAACATATTACGTCACCACACCCATTTATTACGTTAATGATGAACCCCATCTCGGGCACATCTATACCACCATAGCTGCTGATGTGCTGGCCAGGCATCAGCGTTTAAGCGGCAAGGATGTTTTCTTTCTGACGGGTGTTGATGAGCATGGCCAGAAGGTGCAGCAGGCGGCTGAGGCGCGGGGCATTGAGCCCATTGAACTCGCAAACCAGGTGGTTGAGCGGTATCAAAGCCTATGGCCTGAACTAGAGATAACCAACGATGATTTTATCCGCACCAGTTCCAAGCGTCACAAGCTGGGCGTGCAGGCGATGTGGCGGCGACTGGAAAATGCCGGTGCCATTTACAAGGGATTTTATGAGGACTGGTACTGCGTTCCCTGCGAAACCTACTGGACTGAAACTCAGCTCAAGGATGCGGAATGCTGGGAAGGCAGGGTTTGTCCGGATTGCGGGCGTCCCGTTGAACGCGTGCAGGAAGAATCTTACTTTCTTCGCCTGAGCGCTTATCAGGAAAGGTTGATCGAGCATATCAAGGCCCACCCAGATTTTATCGCTCCGGCTTCGCGTCGCAATGAGGTGCTCAGCTTTGTTGAAGGTGGTCTGAACGATCTGTCGGTTTCGCGAACGACATTTTCCTGGGGCGTACCTGTGCCGAACGATGAAGGGCATGTGGTGTATGTATGGATCGATGCCCTGACCAATTATCTTTCTGGTCTTGGCTTTCCCAATCCGGAAGTGCCGGCCTACTGGCCGGCTGATGTACATCTGATTGGCAAGGATATCCTGCGCTTTCATGCCGTGTTCTGGCCCTGCATGCTGATGGCTGCCGACCTGCCATTGCCCAAGCGGATATTTGCGCATGGTTGGTGGACAGTGGAAGGCGAAAAGATGTCAAAATCAAAGGGCAATGCCCTGCGCCCAGCCACCCTGCTGGAGCAATTTGATGCCGACATCATCCGGTATTTTCTGCTGCGCGAGGTTCCGTTCGGACAGGATGGCGATTTCTCGCTGGATGCACTGAAGCAGCGGTATAACAGCGAACTCGCCAATGATGTTGGCAATCTCCTGAATCGATCGCTGGCCATGTTGAATAAGTATCGTGACGGGGTGCTTGGCCCCGTGTCAGACGAGCAGGAGATCGATCGCGAGTTGATTGCCGATGTACAGAAGATGCAGCGGGATGTTGATGCATCGATGGAAGTACAGGCCTTTCATCTGGTGCTGGAACGAATCAATGATGTCGTTCGCCATGGTAATCGATACGTAGAGGAGAACGCTCCATGGGCCCTGGCCAAGGCGGGGGATGTCGAGCGCCTGGATACGGTTCTGTATCATCTGGTTGAAACCCTGAGGCTGGTTGCCGTGCAGCTTACGCCTTTTATGCCGGCCAAGATGCAGCAAATGCTCGAGCAGATTTATAACCGTGATCTTGCTGATGAAGCGCTACTGCTGAGCAAAGTGGGCGGTTGGGGGCTGCTGCAGGCGGGGCACCAGTGCAGCAAGCCATCGCCGGTATTTCCCCGTATGGAGTAGGTCCGGAAGCCGGGTTCGGGGGTTGTGATCGGGCTCACAATTTCATTGAAAAATTCTTTATTTTGGCGCAATATGGCGGGATGCCTCGTAGAACGTTTCAGCGATTCATGCCTGACCAGGAGCAGATTCGAAATCACAAGAGTCTGAGCTGTTTCGGCTGCCTGTTGCACAAGCCTGCCCTCTGGCATCTGAATCGCCATTCGGTGGCAAAGGCTTTTGCTGTGGGTCTCTTCTTTGCATTCATACCTGTACCGTTCCAGATGGTTCTGGCGGCAGGTGGTGCCATATACTTTAACAGCAATCTGCCCATATCCGTGGCATTGGTCTGGCTGACCAATCCGCTGACCATGCCACCGATCTTTTATGTAGCTTATCTGGTTGGAGCCTGGATATTGGGCCATTCACCCGGTGATTTCACTTTTAACGAGATTTCATGGCAGTGGCTCCATCAGGGCCTGTTAACAATGTGGCAACCCTTTCTGCTTGGCTGCCTTGTTCTCGGTATTCTGAGTGCGATTCTCGGTTACGCCATTTCGCATGCCATGTGGCGATTTATGGTGCTGCGTCGTTGGCGCCGCAGGCATGCAGCGCTGCCCGGCTAGTGTTGCCCGTATCCGCTTTATAGTTCCTTGTGTTGATTTGAAGATTTGATGAGTTCGCTGCGCGATTGGTCGCCTGTCGTTGCCGATATCACCAGGGCAACAGGAAGTCCATTCAGGTTGGAAAATGTCAAACCTGTTGCCGGCGGTAGCATCAATTCAAGCTTTCGCCTTGAAGGTTCGGGGCTCTGTTATTTCGTGAAAACGAACAGCGCCGAACGTCTGGATATGTTTGCAGGCGAGGCCGAAGGCCTGATAGAGCTTGCCGCTGCATCGGCCGTCAGGGTTCCCAAACCGGTGACTTGTGGCGCTGATGCTTCCGGCTCATGGCTCGTGTGTGAGTTTATCGCTTTCGGCGGCAGACAGGAAAATTCCGAGCAGATGCTTGGGGAGCAACTGGCCGCCTTGCATCACCGTACAGCTGAACAATTCGGTTGGCACCGGCATAACACCATTGGTTCGACATTTCAGGATAATGCGCAGACTGCAGACTGGATTTCGTTTTTTCGTGATCGTCGGTTGAAATTTCAGATCAAGCTGGCAGTCAGCCATGTGGGGGCTCCATTACAAGCAGCTGAAGAGTTGCTTATCAGATTGCCTGAATTTTTCCCGGGTTATACGCCGGCTCCATCGTTGCTGCATGGTGATCTCTGGGGGGGCAATTGTGCTTTTGACGGGGGTGGGGCGCCGGTCATCTTTGATCCAGCGGTATATTACGGGGATCGCGAAGCTGATCTGGCGATGACTGAACTCTTTGGTGGATACGGGGCGAAGTTTTATGCATCCTATCAGGATGCTTGGCCACTGGATCAGGGATATGCCGTGCGCAAAACGCTGTATAATCTTTATCATGTTCTTAATCACGCCAACCTGTTCGGGGGCGGCTATTTGCATCAGGCTGAGGGCATGATCGGTCAACTGCTGGCCGAAGTTCGGTAGTCTGCCTCCTATTTAATATATCATCAGGCGAAACGCGATATTCAGGACCACCGTCTTATGGTTTAACGCTGCTGAGCAGAGTTTCTGCGTTTTCCAGCACATAGTCGTGGAAGGCCTTGCTGACCGGGGAAAAATGACGGTCTTTCCTGTATACCAATAGCCAGTGGCGCATGATCGGGAAGTCCTGCACGTTCAGAACCACCAGCCGATTCAGGGCGAGTTCCATTTCCAGCGTGTGCATGGAGACAACACCGAGCCCGAGCCCGGCCTGTACGGCCTGCTTGATGGCCTCGGATGAATTCATTTCAAGGCCTTGAGGGCGTTCCAGATCGTGGGTGGCAAGAAATCGCTCGACTGCTGCGCGTGTGCCTGAGCCGATTTCGCGAACAATAAAACTTTCCTGCGCCATCTCTGAAATCGATATGTTCTTTTTCCCGACAAGTTTATGTTTGGGGGGGGCTACGACAACGAGCGGATTCTCCATAAACGTTTCGGCTGCTAGCGGCATATTGGCCGGGGGCTGTCCCATAATGACCATGTCGGTCGTGTTGTTCTCAAGAGCACTGAGAAGACCGGCCCGGTTGGCCACACTTAGGCTGATCTGGATGTCCGGATATTCACGGCAGAATCCTGCCAACAGTTTTGGCGTGAAATAGTTGGCAGTTGATGCCATAGTCAAATGCAGGCGGCCGCGTTTGATGCCGCGCAACTCCTCCATGCTTTGCTGGGTCTCTTCAAGCTGGATCTGGATGCTGCGTGCATGCAGTAAAAGTTCCCGCCCTGCATCGGTCAGTTGGATGGTCTTGCCGATGCGATCAAATACCGGCATGCCGATTTCTTCCTCCAGTTGTTTAATCTGCATCGAAACTGCCGGTTGGCTCAGGTATAGAAGTTTGGCGCCTTCAGTGTAGCTTTGCTGCTCGGCAACCATTTCAAATATCTGCAGTTGTTTGAGTGTTATGCGCATGTGGCCCATCCATAAGTTAATCTTATAACAGACATCATAACCTTTGATTTTACATGATGGAAGAGATGCATGAGACTTCCCCTCGTGGACAAAGAGGTCTAAACTTCTTTGCCGCAAGAGAGGGGTGCCATGCGTGCCTCAAAAAACTGGAGGGATTTCACGAATGGATCAATCGAATCGTTACGCTAATCTGAGTCTGAAGGAAGAAGATCTGATCGCAGGTGGCAAACACTTGCTTGTTGCTTATAAACTGATACCGGCCAAAGGCTATGGCTTCCTGGAAGTAGCAGCGCACATTGCAGCTGAATCTTCAACTGGCACCAACGTAGAGGTATCTACCACTGATGATTTCACCCGCGGCGTTGACGCTCTGGTGTATGACATCGACGAGACCGCATTCGGTGACGATCGCGTCACAGGCGGCGGCTTGATGAAGGTCGCTTACCCGGTTGAACTGTTCGACCCGAATCTGACCGACGGTCATTATAATGTATCTCACATGTGGTCCCTGATTCTGGGTAACAACCAGGGCATGGGCGATCATGAAGGCCTGCGTATGCTCGACTTCATGGTGCCTGAGTGCATGATCAAGAAGTTTGACGGCCCAAGCGCTGGCATTGCCGATCTGTGGAAAGTTCTCGGTCGCCCTGAAGTGGATGGCGGCTACATCGCCGGCACCATCATCAAGCCTAAGCTGGGTCTGCGTCCTGAGCCGTTCGCCAAGGCATGCTACGATTTCTGGCTGGGTGGCGACTTCATCAAGAACGATGAGCCACAGGCCAATCAGCCGTTCTGCCCGATGAAGGTGGTGATTCCGAAGGTTGCTGAAGTCATGGATCGTGCGCAGCAGGAAACCGGTCAGGCCAAGCTGTTCTCCGCCAATGCGACTGCCGATTTCCATGGCGAGTGCATTGCACGTGGCGAATACATTCTCAGCGAATTCGCCAAGTATGGTAATGAAAAGCATGTTGCCTTCCTGATCGACGGCTTTGTGACCGGTCCTGCAGGTGTAACCACGGCACGTCGTGCATTCCCTGACACCTTCCTGCACTTCCACCGTGCCGGCCATGGCGCTGTAACTTCTTACAAGTCGCCAATGGGTATGGATCCGCTGTGCTACATGAAGCTCTCCCGCTTGCAGGGTGCTTCCGGTATCCACACCGGCACCATGGGCTACGGCAAGATGGAAGGCCATGGCAAGGAAACCGTGCTTGCATACATGCTGGAACGCGATGAGTGCATGGGCCACTACTTCAACCAGAAGTGGTATGGCATGAAGCCAACAGTTCCAATCATCTCCGGTGGCATGAATGCACTGCGTCTGCCAGGTTTCTTCGAGAATCTCGGCCACGGCAACGTCATTAACACCTGTGGTGGTGGCGCCTTCGGCCACATCGACAGCCCTGCTGCCGGTGGTGTCTCTCTGGGCCAGGCATACGACTGCTGGAAGTCTGGTGCTGATCCGATCGAGTACGCCAAGACTCACAAAGAGTTTGCCCGCGCATTCGATTCCTTCCCGAAGGATGCGGACAAGCTCTTCCCGGACTGGCGCGACAAGATTGGAGCTCACAAGTAAGTCGAGCGTTCGAGTCTCAAGCTGAAACAATGGAAAGGCCTCCACGCAAGTGGGGGCCTTTTTGTTTTATTTCACGTTTCGCATGGATGGTCGCTTGATCTGATTCGGCAAAGTCTTCTGATTTGTTTCATATGCTGAATTGATGGCGACCATAAAATATATAAGCATGATTTTTTATGTGCAGTGATTAGTATATTGGCACACTTTTTTCGGAGGCAATACGATTATGACCGACAAAGATCAGTACAAGATTGTTGATGAGCCGTTTTATCAAGCACAGGGCGATGAAGTGGAGCTTTACGAAGCTGCTTATGCAGCGCGCCTGCCTGTGATGGTGAAGGGCCCGACTGGCTGCGGCAAGTCCCGCTTTATTGAGCATATGGCCTGGAAACTCGGCAAGCCGGTCATCACCGTGGCCTGTAACGAGGATATGACTGCCTCCGATCTGGTCGGTCGTTATTTGCTTGATGCCAATGGCACCCGCTGGCTGGATGGTCCGCTGACCACAGCAGCCCGTATTGGCGCTATCTGCTACCTCGATGAGATCGTTGAAGCGCGACAAGACACCACGGTGGTGATCCATCCCTTGACCGACCATCGCCGCACGCTGCCACTGGATAAGAAGGGCGAGTTGATTGAGGCCCACAAAGACTTCCAGTTGGTGATTTCATACAACCCGGGTTATCAGAGCCTGATGAAGGACTTGAAACAGTCCACCAAGCAGCGCTTTGCAGCGTTCGAGTTCGATTATGCATCCGCTGATGTTGAGACTTCCATCGTTGCCAAAGAAACAGGCATTGCTCCCGAGTTGGCCGCCAAGCTGGTCGCTATCGGTGGTGCTGCGCGTAATCTGAAAGGCCATGGCCTGGATGAGGGTATCTCCACCCGTCTGTTGACCTATGCCGCAGCTTTAATCAAGGGAGGCGTTGAAGAGAAGGCCGCCTGCCGCATGGCGATGGTGCGCCCGATTACCGATGATGTGGATATCCGCGATACGCTCGATCACGCCATTGATGCTACATTCGGCTGATGATCATGCGAGCTCAGGCCAGATGGTCGGCTGAAGCCATGTTCCAGGGTAATCTCCATGGTTGATACATCCACAAGAAATATGGAGATGGAGATGTACTGGCAGAGGCTGGGCTGCAATTTCGCCCAGGCCGATGCCGTCTTCGATGAATGCATGAAAGAAGCCAAGCTTTTGCTGTCCGCGGATGGTCTTGTTTCCTACATCGAAAACGCCAGGTTCATCGGAAAAATGGGGCGCGGCCCGGAGCCTTTGCTGGTATTTCTGGAAGAGGCGGCGGGTGTTGCCGGTCTGGTTGGTGAAGAGGCATTGGTGGAGCTGCGCGAATTTGCCCACTACATGTCCACGCACACCAATTTCAAGGCGATGGTGCCGTTTCTGCAAACAAGCGGAGCGGTCGCACGCCGTTTGCACAGTTATGAGGTGTTCAAACAGTATATCGAGATCATTCGCGATATGCTGGAACAGACTTCCGGGTCTGTGCACGGGCATCACACCACCTTTCCAAGCCCGGGCCTGCCCGAACTGCTCAAGCAGGCACCGCGCCTGCTTACTGCCTTGTCGATCGGCGGTTTCAAGAACTGGGTTGAATACGGGGTTAAATATTACAACGATCATCCGGGTCGTCAGGAGGAGTATTTCAGCCTGCAATCGGCCGATGCTTTGGCTGTCATGCAGCGCGAGCGGCACGGTACGCTGCTGGTAGATAACGAGCGCAAACTGGATACCTATTTTCGAGCGCTGTGGAACGAATCCGATTACCTCGTGCCGTATTCGATTGCCTTCGATGAGTTGCGCAAGCCGATGCCCTATTTTGATGAGGATGGTGTTCGTTTGCCCGATGTTTACGACGATGAGCGGGGGGTGAAGGGCATAGATCGCTATCGCGCGGCTCTGGCACATATGGCGGCGCATCGTCTCTGGTCGCAGAAGATGATTGTGGACAACTGGAGTCCACCACAGCGTATCGGCGTTGAAACATTTGAAGATTCACGCGTCGATTATTTGGCCATGCAACGTTATCCGGGCTTGCGGAAACTGTTTCTGGCACTGCATCCGATTCCGGATGAGAAGGCTCTTGAGCTTGAGGGCACCTCGCTGATTCGTCTGCGCCTGGCGATGGTCTCCCGCGCCATCCTTGATCCCGAGTATCAGTATGAGAATGCCGTTGTGCGCGAGTTTGTTGAGCGCTTCTTTGCCGAAATGGAGAAGGGCGAGTCCTGCAGTGCCGATATGGCTTCGCTTGCATTGTCCTTCATTGCACGAACACGCAGGCAGACGGATGCACTGCCGACCACATATTTTGAAAATACCGAGGTTGATTATCGCGATGATAATCGTCATCTGTGGATTTATATTGAGCAGGGCGATGATGAGGATACCACCTTTGAGCATCTCGATAAGAAACAGCAAGATGAAGAAGAGCTTAAAGGTCTGCCGCCTCGTCACTACCATGAATGGGACTATAACGCCCAGAGTTATCGCCCTGACTGGGTGAGCGTGTATGAAGCGCTGCATCCGCAAGGTAACCCGTCCAAGATCGACAATCTCTTGGAGAAGCACAGCGGGCTGTCTAAGCGCCTGAAGCAGATTCTCGATATGCTCAAGCCCCAGGACAAGGTTCGCATCCGCTATCAGGAAGAAGGCTCGGAGCTTGATCTGGATGTGGCTATTCGCTCGCTGATTGATTTCAAGGGCGGTTGCGCGCCCGATCCGCGCATTAATATGTCACACCGCACCGATGGACGGGATGTCGCTGTGACATTGTTGCTTGATCTGTCGCAGTCATTGAGCGAAAAGGCGCAGGGTTGCAACCAGACGATTCTGGAATTGAGTCAGGAAGCCGTGTCGTTGCTGGCCTGGGCTATTGAGCAAGTGGGTGATCCATTTGCCATTTCCGGTTTTCATTCCAATACCCGCCATGATGTCCGTTTTCATCACATCAAGGGATTCAGGGAGCCTTGGGATGATGAAGTGAAGTCACGCCTGTCCGCCATGGAAGCCGGTCTTTCCACCCGTATGGGGGCTGCTATGCGCCATGCAGGGCATTTTCTGAAGGCTCAACAGGCCGATAAAAAGCTGATGCTAATCCTCACCGATGGCGAGCCGGCCGATATCGATGTGCATGATGCGCAGTTGCTGATTCAGGATGCGCGCATGGCTGTGAATGAACTGGATCGCGACGGCATCTACACCTATTGCATCAATCTTGATCCTAAGGCTGATGAATATGTGGCCGATATCTTCGGACGTCAGTACACCATCATCGATCATGTGGATCGACTTCCTGAGCGCTTGCCAGAGGTGTTTATCTCGCTGACCAAATAAGCATCGGGGATACGCTAATCATCAGGAACCGGTGCGCATTTCGACCATTTTATTTCCTGACTCAACCCGGTCTGAGCCCAGCTTTTAGATGTGTTGACTAGATTTTGTGCAGGTGGGCCTATCTATTGTGCATTCATGATCTGAAAATCCTAAAAAACGTTGTAAAACCGTCGGAAGAAGGTTGGCCTAAACATTGCTATGTGAATCCAAATCACTTCAGTCCATAGCGAGGAAATCAAATGAGCGGAAACGAATCCAGAACACAAGCAATCTTTCAGATCACCAACCGTGAGCCAATGGCTGTCAAAGAGACAGAGCCACTTGGGAAAATCTGGGCATGCGATGTGTTCAATCTGGCGAAAATGGAAGAGACACTTTCCAAAACTGCATATAAAGCGGTCAAGCGTACTGTGGAAACCGGTGCGCCTCTTGATGCAGGTATTGCCGAAGTGGTTGCTGCAGCCATGAAAGAGTGGGCCATCGCCAAGGGGGCGAAGTTTTTCTCCCACATCTTTTATCCGATGACCAACATTACAGCAGAAAAACATGATGGATTTATCATTACAAGTTCAGAGGGCAATGCGATCACGGAATTCAGCGGCAGCCTGCTCATCAAGGGTGAACCTGACGGCTCTTCTTTCCCGAATGGCAGTATCCGTATGACCAATGCTGCGCGCGGTTATACTGCATGGGATCCAACCAGCCCCGCCTACATCATGCACACTGATAATGGTGCGGTCCTGATGATTCCGTCCGTGTTCATGTCGTGGACCGGTGAAGCGCTCGATAAAAAAATCCCGCTGTTGCGCTCCAATGCCGCGATGGATAAAGCCGCGAATAAAGTGCTGTCGCTGATGGGCGAAACCGAGATTGCACAGCTGAACTCAAGCTGTGGCGCCGAGCAGGAGTATTTCCTGGTCGACTCGAACTTTGCCAACAGTCGGCCTGATTTGCTGCTTGCCGGCCGCACCCTTTTTGGGGCGCCCGCCGCAAAAGGCCAGCAGTTCGATGATCACTATTTTGGTGCAATTCCCGCACGTGTTCAGGTATTCATGCAGGATCTAGAAGATCAACTCTATCGTTTGGGTATCCCTGCCAAAACCCATCATAATGAAGTGGCGCCCGGTCAGTTTGAGATTGCTCCGTATTTCGAAGCAGCCAATGTGGCCGCCGATCATCAGCAGTTGATGATGACCCTGATGAAGAGCACTGCCAAGAAGCATGGTTTTGTCTGTCTGCTGCATGAGAAGCCATTTGCAGGCATTAATGGATCGGGTAAACATGTGAACTGGTCAGTTGGTAATGCAACGCAGGGCAATCTGCTGGATCCGGGAAAAACACCCCATGACAATCTGAACTTCCTTTTGTTCTGCGGCGCGGTGATCCGTGGTGTGCACAAGTATGGGCCATTGCTTCGTGCCGTGATTGCCACTTCATCCAATGATCATCGACTGGGTGCGAATGAAGCGCCACCGGCGATTATGTCTGTTTATCTGGGTGACCAACTGGAGAAGGTGTTTAAAGATATCAAGGATGGAAAGGTCAGTGTTTCCCAATCCGGTGGTGAGATGGATCTGGGCTTGTCGCAGATTCTGAAATTTGAACGCGATCCTGGCGATCGTAATCGGACTTCGCCATTTGCTTTCACCGGCAACCGTTTTGAATTCCGTGCGGTGGGCTCATCGCAGTCCGTTTCCGGCCCATTGGTTGCCATGAACACCATGCTGGCCGATTCACTGAACTGGATTGCTGAGAAACTTGAGGCTCAATTGAAGAAGGGCGCCTCTCAAGCCGATGCTGTGCTTGAAGTTCTCAAAGAACTGATGAATGAACATGGCAAGGCTGTCTTTGGCGGCGATGGCTATTCCTCGGAATGGCACGAAAAAGCAGTGTCTGAACATGGCCTGAAAAATATCCCCACCACAGCAGACGCTCTTCCTGCGCTACGTGAAGCGTATGTCAAAGAACTTTTCGAAAGAACGGGCGTACTTTCAGCGGTTGAACTGGAAAGTCGCTATGAGGTGTATTCCGAGCAGTACATCCTCTCCCTTGAGGTGGAGGCCAAGCTGGTAGTCAATATGGCGAAGACCTCCATCTATCCGGCAGCGATGAACTATTTGTCTGATCTGGCTGCAAGCAGCGCAGGCATGGTGGAATTGGGCGTGAAGCTGGACAACTTGGTTGCCAAGGCAGTCGCGACTCAGGTCAATGCCATGATGGCAGCGGTAGCCAAGCTTGAGGCCGCAGGCAGCAAGCATGATTTCGCCTCCACAGAAGAGCACATGAAATATCTGGCCAAGGATGTCCGCGGTCTGATGGATGAAGTGCGCTCGCATGCCGATGCCCTTGAAATGGAAGTGTCCGATGAACTCTGGCCACTGCCGAAATACAGCGAGATGCTGTTTATCAAGTAAGCTTAAACACGCAACACAAACAGAAAGAGGCCGCTGGGAAGCGGCCTCTTTTTTGATGCCAGCAGATTGCCGATGTTTGGCTGCCTCCTGCCTTTGAGTAATGATAGGGAAAGGGTTCACCGGATATAAATGCGATCCGGTGAACCCATATTTCCGCCCTCAACCTTCGCGGTGAATCCAGTCGGCCCCGAGGGTGCCGTTGAGGCGTTGCAGGTATTCTCTGCCGGATACGCGGGCGATCATTCTATCGGCTTCGGTAATGCGCTCGGCGAGATGTTGCTGCCTGTCGGTCTCATCATCATCGAGTTCCTGCATCTGGGCGCTCAGGTATTCACGGTGATTCAGCCAGAGTTGATTGTCTCGGTTCTGCTTGATGAGCAGGCGCTCTTTGTACCAGTCGCTTTGCAGCATGGATTCGCGGGTGAACATGGCGCGGAAGGCAGGATCGTTCGCGCTCATGCCTTCATAGGAGCCATGCGCCATGATGTGTAGCAGGGCTTTGAGCGGCGGGCAGGCATCATCGATGGAGCCATCAAGGAAATAACCCTGTGCTACGCGTTCCTGCGCTTCGCAGATATTATTGATACCATCCACAAAGTCTTCCATGCCCTGGATTTCGGGCTTGAGCATGGCCTCATCAAGCACCGCCATCGGGCGATCGAAGATCTTGCCAAAATGGTCGTGCACAAAGCGCTCGGTCATGCGGTAGCCAAGACGGCTGGCGAGAACGGTTTTCCCTTCATATTCAAAATCATCCATTTTTTCCAGATAGCCCTGCTTGATCATGTGGGCTGGCTTTTGTACCTTGGCCGGCAGGCGGCACCAGATTTCCGGGATCAGCATGCTGATATCATGATCAATGCGGCGGTCCGCCCCGATATGGCCTGCGGCGGTGGAGAATCCGTCATAGCCGCAGAGGATGAAGGAGACCAGCGCGTTATTCAGATCAGCAGTGGCCGAAAGCGCATTGAATGGACCCTTTGTGAGCGCGCCTTCCGAGCCGGCACCGGTGGTGGATGGGGATTTTCCGGTCAGGCTGCAAATGAAATCCATGAACAGTTCCGGCAACTCCTGATAGTGGATCGGATTGTAGACCGCCAGTGAGCGAGCTCCCGGGCCCGGTGGATTGTTTCTGCGCCCGGAGAGCACGGCATTCACCGCGAAGTACACCGGCTGTTGAGGCTCCAGGCCGCGCTTGAGGCGGGTGCTTATTTCGGTGAGATAGGCTGCGCGCGGACTGGCCAGATCGGGCCTGTCTTGCAGGTAGCGCACATTCTGGCTGGTCTTGCCATCCACCACGCGTGGATGCGCGGAAGAGACAAAATACAATGATTCATCCATGCCTGCGGCTTTATGAATCAGGCCTTGCATCGGTGGGCTGAATTTCTCGAAATGCACCACATCCTCAATCATCTCCTGCGCATCATCGCGCTGCATGTGCTCGAAATTGGAGATAAAACTATTGCCTGATGACAAATCGGATTCGGTCTGTAGATCAGCTCCGCGATGGATGGCCTCATCCGGGCGCTGGAAGAGACGTAATTCACAATTATCCGTGATCTTGATGCTCGGATGATCGAAGTCGGGATTCAATCCTTCCACATAGCCGACAGGAATCACGGTTGAAGCGGTGATATCGTCTTCCATCTGCAGTTTATCCGAAGCTATATAGTCCTGACGCAGTTTGAACAGTCTCCAGCTGCCGTCCGTGCCGAATCCGACACGCAGGTAGCTTGCCATCAGTTTACGGCCCTGATGGCGAAGCTCATGGCCTGAATGGCCATTCACCTTATCGACGGAGAAGTGCTTGTCCCAGTCGCTTCCCCATGCAGTCCGGTAGAAGCGTTTGATCATGAAGACCAGCGCGAGAATGTGTTGCGGGATACTCTCCAGCCAGTGGTTGTATTCATCGGTATAGTCTTCTGCTGACGGCGTTAACAGCTTGATCACAGAGCCCAGGCTGCGCTGCTTGCTGAGCAGTGGGCGGGTGTCTGGCTCATGCGTGGAGCCAGCTCGGAAACGGGTGGAATAATCACGCTCGAAAACAGCCCTGACCTGGGCGATATCCGCATCGAAGTCACCCACATAGGTCGGGCCGGAAATGATCGCGCCTGCGATGGACTTGGATATTTCGGACTTACCGCCGCCGGAGACTGTGCTCGGCTTGTGGCAGAAGGTACCTTCGCCGATGGTGCCGATCAGACGCCAGCTCGGTGCATCGGGGTGGCGTTCCAGATGTACCCGGAAACCGCTCGGGTAGATGAAGGTATTCTTCGCAAGCAGCTTGAGCTGCTCTGAACCATTTTCGCCCTGCCATGTCACCTGCAGATCGTGAATGTTGATCTGGGTATCCTCCGGCACATAAATGATCTCGGGATAGCGTTTGTCGATGGCATAGCCTTTGGCTTGCAGTTCAATCCTGTCGCCGAGACGGTGGCAAAGGTCGGCAAAGGTGTGGCTGTCGACCATATAGCTTGAATGAGGCAGATAGATTTCGCCGAGGTTGTAGCGAGGGAAGGCGAGGGCGCCGCCTGCATGCTCTTCCTCGCAGCCGCCGAAAAGGTTGGCCGAATAGCTGATATGGGATTTTATTTCTTTCTTGCTGTAGCCGAAATAATTGTCGGCGATGATGGTGACAATTACTCCGCGCATATCGCGGCAGACAAGCTTGAAGGCATTGCCATCGTTGTAGAGTTCATCATCACTCTGCCAGCACATGCCGTCGCGAATCTGGCGTTCACTGGCCTGATCCATTGGCGGAAGTCCAAGGGCTTTCTTTGTCAGGCCGACCAGATGCGGGGCGAGAATGATGCAGCCGGTCTGGCCGGTCCAGTGATCAATATCCAGTGCAGCATCATTCTCAGGCAGAAAGGGATCGCCGCCATTGCCGAAGATGGATTCCACAAAATCAAGATTGGAGACCAGGCCAGCGGGTGCGAAGAATCGTACTTCGAGACTCTTGGCGGGCAGCACGCCCGCAACCTCGGGACGCACCGTCGGGCGCAGCAGCAGCGATACCCATAGTTTTGCTTTCTCAGCTTCCTCGCTGGTTGCTGGCAACTCCAGCAAAGATGAGGGGGGATCAAGAGCCTCCTTTAGCAGGGCGGCGAATACGTTGACAGGCACTTCTTTCTTGTCGGCAGGGACTGGAAGTCCACCAGCAGCAATGTGGAACACCCCTTTGGTGGTACGACGATCATTCTTTGGATTGTGCAATACACCTTGCAGCAGACGGTAAGACTCGACGATATCCGATCTGAAATGATTACCGTTCAAGGGCAGGGACATTTCGCGCGCCATGCCCGGCTTGTCTGCGATCAGGGTGGTTCCGGGAAGCTCGACAACATCCTGTACGCCATTTTCGGACAGGTATGCATTGAGGAAGTTCTGAATACGCTGATCGGCAGGACAGCGGTAAGCCGACAGCAATCGCCTAAGGCGTGCATATCGCTTGAGCACGCTGTCTGCCATAGCAAGGTAGGTGTAGTCTCCCTCGTTCAGATGGCAGGTCGGCAAGCCAAGCGCAGCCAGTTTCAGATTGATCAGCTGGTGCCAGACATGCGGCGGGGGCTCGCTGCTTCCATGGTTGTTGGTCGTTACAGTTTCAGTCATAGCGTACATCCAGTTTTCGTCGTGTGACTGATCAAATGATCCAGTCCATCAGTTTGTCCAGCCCGGCCGCCTGCCTGGTCGGGTTGCAAAGAGGGTTTTCTGATCCTGCACCTGTACCGTAGACAGGATAGAGGTACAAAATATACACAGCAATGCTGGTGCCAGCAGGAATGGATTGATTTCCCGGGATTTTCGCTGTTTTCCCTTTATATATGGCTAATTAATGTGCAGTGCTGCTTATTGTGCAGGCGGCATCATGCAAATGGCCGGCCACTGTACTTTGCCTAAATCAGGGCTGATTGCGATACGATGATGCCATCTTCATCTGCATAAATGAAGTGGCCGGGGCAAAAGGACACGTCGGCGAAGTGCACCGGGATGTCGAGTACGCCCTGATTTCGTTTGACCGTTTTCCGCGGAATCGTAGCTAACGCCTTGACGCCGATATCCACCTTCGCCACATCGACCGAATCGCGGATACAGCCGTGGATTACAATCCCTTCCCAGCCATTGGAAGCACCGAGTGCCGCCATCACATCGCCCATCATTGCACAGCGCATGGAACCAGCCGCATCCACTACCAGCACTTTGCCCCTGCCAGGTGTTTCGAAGGCCGCTTTTAGAAAGGTGTTATCGTCCGTGGCCTTCAGCGTGACGATCTCCCCGTGGAATCTCATTTTTCCGCCGTAGTCGCGGAAGATGGGGGAGGCGACTTGCAGGTTTTCCAGATGAGCATCGTATAGGTCGGTTGTTTTAAATGGCATTGCGTTCACTTCCTGAATCTATTTCAAGTTCGGCCAGGGTGAATTTTTCTCGCGTTCCTTTTCGTCCAGTATATCGAGGTACATGTCTTCTACCTTCTTTCTTGCCCATGGAGTTTTGCGCAAAAAGGTCAAGCTCGATTTCACCGAGGGGTCGCTGTTGAAGCAGCGGATTTTGACGTGAATGCCCAGCTCGCCCCAGCCATAATGCTCCACCAGTTCAGTGACGATCCTCTCCAGCGTGATGCCGTGCAGCGGGTTGTTGGGTTGTTTCTCACTCATGGGGCAGCCTTATTCTTCTTGTGACTTCTAGAGCTTGAAGTATACGAACAATCTGGTTCAAGTCTTCCCGAGAAAAGAACCGGGCATTATTAGATTCTCTGTTTACGTAACTCTGTGGTAATTTTCCCATATGAAGAAAGAACATCGCAAACGGATCGTGGATCGGCATCGGGACAGCCTGAAGCGGCACGGCCATCATCCGAATGCCCTGTACTGGAGCAGCCGTGAGATCCAGAAGATTCGCTTTCAGGTGCTGGCCGGTATAGGCATTAAGGCCGGAGATTCGGTACTGGATGTCGGCTGCGGATTTGGCGACTTTAAATTGTGGTTTGAGAAGCAGGGCGGAAAACTGGCATACACAGGTATCGATCTTTCACCCGATTTGCTGGGCGAGGCCCGCAAAGGTCATCCGGATGGCGTGTTCCTTGAGGGTGATCTGTTTGATATGGATTTTGAAGATCAGGGATTCGACTGGGTGGTCCTTTCCGGTGCGCTGAATGAGCAACTGTTTGATGATGGTGCTTATGCCCGTAGGACGATTGAACGCATGTATCAGTTGAGTCGCAGGGGCGTGGCTTTCAATCTGCTCGATGCAAGACATCTGAATGCTCACGATCTGCAAAGCCATCAGCCGCAGGAGATGCTGGCCTGGTGCCGGACACTATGTCCTGATTGTTTGTTGAGTGATGATTATCTGGAAAATGATTTCACCATCTGGATGAGAAGGCCCTCATGATTCTGTTCTGCCTTGCCATTGTAGCAGGCTTCCTGATGCTCGCCTGGGGCGCGGATCGGTTTGTCGATGGAGCGGCCACCATTGCCCGTGCTCTGGGTGTTTCCCCGATGATTATTGGCTTGACCATTGTCAGTCTGGGCACGTCTGCCCCCGAAATTGTTGTGGCAATCATGGCATCGGCTGGAGGCGCTCCAGGCCTGGCTATTGGTAATGCACTGGGTTCGAATATCGCCAATATCGGGTTGGTTCTTGGTGTCACCGTCCTGATTATCCCAGTTGCTGTCCGTTCTCACCTGCTCAGGCGGGAGATGCCTGCACTGTTCATGATCATGCTGCTGGTTCTGGCGCTGGTCATGGACGGGGTTTTGGGGCGCATCGATGGATTGCTGCTGCTGGCGGGATTGGTGCTGATGTTCTGGTGGCTTATCGTACTTGGACTGCGAGGCAGGCAGGACGTCTTGCAGGCAGAATATGCAAAGGCGATTCCGGATGAACACTCTATAAAGCTTCCCGTTATGTGGTTTCTGGGTGGTTTGCTTGTACTTGTGGCCGGTTCACGACTGGTTGTCTGGGGTTCTGTTCAGGTTGCGCATGAGTTTGGCGTGAGTGATCTGGTCATTGGATTGACCATTGTCGCCATTGGAACAAGTTTGCCTGAACTGATGGCGTCCATTGTCAGTGCATGGAAGAAAGAACCTGACATTGCCATCGGCAATGTGGTTGGTTCAAATATGGTGAATATGCTGGCCGTTCTGAGCATGCCTGCCCTGATTTATCCGTCGGCTGTTGAGCCTCAAATCCTAAGCCGGGATATGCCTGTCATGTTCGCCTTCACGATAGCCATGTTTGCAATGGCTTATGGATTTCGCGGCTCCGGACGTATCGGACGCCTGCAAGGAATGTTCCTTCTATCTTCTTTCTGTGCCTATTTGTTCTTGCTGTACCTGCAGGCTTAAACTGACAGATTCGACACCGCACATTAATTTGTGCGACCTGCGCAGGGTGGTCTATACTGAAGGTGGGAATAAAAAAGCAGGGGTGACTTGTGGAACTGTTCAGACGATGCGATGAGTGCGGCAGAACGAGCGTGCTTTTCTGTGAGAAGATGAACTGCGCATGCCATATTGTTTTGTCGATTATCACTGTTGGAATATGGCTGCCGGTCTGGTTTTATCTATCGTGGAAAGAGAAAACCAGTGGTGAGTGTGATATCTGCGGAAAATCGCGCAGAACGATAGACTGACATCAGCGCTCCAGCGCTTTTTTTCGCTCCATCCGATTGTGATAGATGACCCATGCATCCATGGCGATGGTGAGCAGGATAAAGAACCAGATCAGGCCAGTCGACAGGCCGGTGAATTCCGTGACAGCCGGCATGCCTTTGCCGATACCGAATTTATGCAGCAGCAGATAGCCGATGATGGCATGTCCGCCAATAAACACGGCCAGCTGCAGCACCATCAGAGAGCCGTAGGCCAGGAATTCTACGTTGGAGCTGCTACCGGGAGGACGCAAGGCCATGGGTTACTTATTCCCTTCATCAAAGCCGGAGCGTCTGATTAACTTGACCCGCAGCGCTTCATCATAGGTTATTTGAACGCTGCGTGTTTTCATATCGCCTGATTTTTCATCTTCGTACTGTTCAACATAGGTGACCCGGTTCGGGTGCAGGGAATCCTTTAACACCGGCGTGCCCAGTGCCTGCTCGACCCGGAACTTTGTATCGCCTTCGTGAATCAGATATGACTCATCCACCTTGATGCGGTTGCCCTGATGTACGGGCTCGTAAACACAGGCGGAAAGCAGCGCCAGTGAACAAATAATGAACAGGGATCGACAGAAAGTTTTGTATCGCATCAGGCAGTCCCCACCGGGCCACGATGGCCCTGTTCAAGCAGTTCGATGTATTCGCCCATGCCGCGCTCTAGGGTCCACTCAGGGCGCCAGCCAAGCAATGCCAGGGAATCAGTGATATCGGCCTCTGTATGCACCTGATAGAAGGCGAATGGGTTATCGAAATACTCGATATCCAGATCACGTTCCAGACATGCCCCCAGCGTGGTTACAATATCATTGAATGTGCGTGCCTTGCCTGAACCGACATTGCAAACGCCCGAACGGGGTGCATCCAGTGCTGCCAGGTTGGCGCCGATGACATCCCGGATATAAACAAAATCGCGCTTCTGTTCGCCATGCTTGAACAGGCGAGGGCGCTTTCCTGCCTTCACTTGCTCATAAAGCTGCAGCATCATTGAGGCGGTCTTGTTGCCCGCTTTCTCATTCTTGTGGGTTTCACCCGGGCCATACACATTGAAATAGCGCAAGCCGATAATGGGCGCTGCATGTTTGTCGTGCCAGCGATAGGCAATGCGATCCATCGCCAGCTTCGAGAAGCCGTAGATGTTTTCCGGTTCTTCACCGAAGCCGATACGGTTGGGGGCAGGGGAGTTGCCATAGGTACCGGCAGACGATGCATAGACCACCCGCGTTCCAGAACAGTCGCTGGCCGCCAGGATATTCGCAAAGGCATTGGTGTTGACCTCAACCATCAGTCGTTGATCCATAATCGTGGTGTCGGTGATAGCCGCCTCATGAAAAATGGCGGAAAAGGCACCGGCAGCAATTTCATCGAGGAGTTCCGGGGCATCGCAATCCATGGCGCGGACTTCGCAATCCACGTGAATCAGGTTACGCCAGTCGCCAGAGGAAAAATCATCCACAACCACAACATCGGTGCCCGGCCTTCCGGTCAGGGCTGCAGCGATGTTTGAGCCGATATATCCGGCGCCGCCGGTTACAAGTATGCGTTCAGTCATGTTGTGGTTTCTTCCGTTGGGTTATTGTGGCTTAGCACGGTCTGGCCGATTGCGCGCCTTTCCACTGCAGTTGCAAGGCCGCCAGAGCGCGGGTTGTTGCATCGTTGCACAGGGTATAACCGGACTTGCTGTTGATGCGGCCGGTAATCTCGGCAGCAGGGAGGTGGCGGACATCGTCCTCGCTGAGGCCTGCCTCGCCAAACAGGCGGGCAATCCATGAACCCAGGCCGGGCAGGGATTTAATTTGTACAATGCGAATAAGCGTGTCGCAGCGCTCAACACTGACCTGTCCGCCGGTGGCGGCAGACAACTCTTCTGCATCGGCATCGACAAACGAATCGACGGGGCGACACAAAAGCTTGAAAATCACCCATTCGCTTTCCGAGATAAAATCTCGGTTCTCATGCAGTGGAAAAGCGCCGGGCAGGCTTTGGACTTTGCTCATTCTTTGTTGCCCTTGTCAGTCAATGTAGGCGGTCGGGCCGGCGATATACGTACCCTTCATGGCCCATTTGCGAATCTTGGCCAGCATGCGGTTGGTATGGGTCAGGTTGCAGCGGCGAAGTCGGGCGCCTCTGAGGTCGGCTGCATAAATACTGCCGAGGGAGATATCAGCTCCGCGCAAATCCGCCTTGGTCAGGTTGCAGTTGGAAAGATCGGCATTGCGCAGATTGGTGCCGCGCAGATTGCAGCCCGACAGATTGCTGCCGGAAAAATCGGCACCTGATAAATCCTGTCCGGAGAGATCCATGCCGGATAGGTCCTGATTATGCAGAGGTTTCTTCTCGTGTACTGCCTGCGAAATTTCGTCTGCCCTCATTCTTTCTCTCCCCCAAGCCATGATAGCTACCAGTAATGGTGGATATTACGTTTCGTACCAGTTGGCGCAAGGGTAGCGTACATCTTGCGGCTGCATGTAAGGATAGTCAGCCTGCAGCGACTTCATGTAAATGCCGCTCACTAACCATGTGTGCGGGAAAGGATATATAGGAGCCGATACCACCATGCATGCAACGCTGCCCTTGCTGGAGAAGTCAGATTTCCCTGCTATTCGCAGAGATACGCTTGATACATTACAGGTAAATCTCGGATATCTTTGCAATCAGACCTGCATTCATTGCCATGTTAATGCCAGCCCCCGGCGCAAGGAGAACATGGCACAACAGACCGTGGATGAGGTCATCGGCTTTCTTCGTCATGCCCGCATCAGGACGCTGGATCTGACCGGGGGAGCACCGGAAATGAATCCTCATTTTCGTGAGCTTGTTAAGGCTGCCCGGAGCATGGGCATCCGCGTTGTTGATCGCTGTAACCTGACCATTCTGCAGGAGGAAGGCTTTGACTGGCTGGCTCCGTTTCTGGCCGATCATGGTGTTGAAATCGTTGCCTCGCTGCCGTGCTACATGGGCGATAATGTCGATGCCCAGCGCGGCAACGGCGTGTTTGATACCAGTATCGAGGCATTGAAAAAGCTCAATGCGCTGGGTTACGGCATTGAGGGTTCGAATCTGAGTCTGACCCTGGTATACAATCCTCAGGGAACCAGTCTGCCCCCAGCACAGAAGGATCTGGAAGCGGCTTACAAGCGTGAGCTCGGTATCCGCTTCGGCATTGCCTTCAATCAGCTTTTCACGATCACCAATATGCCGATCAAGCGCTTTGGCAGCTGGTTGATCTCCAAGGGCATGTTTGCCGACTACATGCAGGTGCTCAAGGATGCCTATAACGAGGATAATCTGGAAAGCGTGATGTGCAGAACCCTGATCAGCGTGGACTGGCAGGGCTATGTGTACGACTGCGACTTCAACCAGATGCTGGATCTTCCCATGCAGGATGATAGGGGAGAGCGCCGCCATCTACGGGATTTGATGGAGGTGGATCTGGAAGGGGAGCCAATAGTCGCGATGGATCACTGCTATGGCTGCACGGCCGGAGCCGGATCAAGCTGTGGCGGTGCGCTTGATGACTAGCCTTGCTCAGGACATTGCTAACCTGCAGGAGCAGATGTTGCCGCAGATTATAAAGATATTAGGAGAACTGAAATCATGAGCGTAGAAGCCGATAATGTCCGTCAGCATGTGCGGAAATCTTATGCCGAGGTGGCCGAGGCTAGTAATTCTGGAGGTTGCTGCGGCGAGGCATCCAGCTGTTGCGGGGTGTCCGACGATGCCGCCATCAACACCCTGATTTCAACGCGCCTCGGGTATTCGGACGACGATCTGGGCAAGGTGCCGGACGGGGCGGATATGGGCCTTGGCTGCGGAAATCCGCGCGCTATCGCCAGCCTGAAGGAAGGCGAGGTGGTGATTGATCTCGGTAGCGGCGGTGGCTTCGATGCTTTTTTGTCGGCGCATGAAGTGGGTGCGTCCGGGCATGTGATCGGCATTGATATGACGCCTGCCATGCTCTCCAAGGCCAGGGCCAATGCCGAGAAAGGCAAGTTTACCAATGTTGATTTCCGGCTCGGTGAAATCGAGCATCTTCCTGTGCCCGACAACACGGCGGACATCATTATCTCCAATTGTGTGATCAATCTCTCGCCGCACAAAGAGCAGGTGTTTCGCGATGCATTCCGCGCCTTGAAGCCCGGTGGACGGCTGGCCATTTCCGATGTCGTGGCGACAGCTGAAATGCCGGAAGAGATGAAGAATGATCCGATCCTGCATGCGGGCTGCATGGCCGGGGCTTCGCTGATTGACGATCTGGAAGCGATGATGGCGGAGGCTGGATTTTCGAAGATTCGCATTATTCCAAAGGATGAATCACGCGAATTTATCCGGGATTGGGCTCCGGGGCGCGGTGTCGAGGCCTATGTGGTTTCGGCCTACATCGAGGCTGTGAAGCCGGGGGGATGTTGTTCGGGAAGCAGTTGCTGCTAGTCATGCAAATGTGTAACCGATAAAACCATTATCCAAATTGAAGCGCGGGCGATTGTAAGAAGTCGCTTTCTGCGCCGACTCAATCATCACGGCATCCCTTTGGGGTGCGAAAGCAGATCAATCAATGATTGAGGAGATCAATATGAAGAAACTTTTGGGAATGACAGCGGCTCTGGCCCTGATGATGGGTGCATTTTCGATGACGGCAGCTGCCGGTCATCATGAAATGAACCCGTGCAACCCTTGCTCAATGAAGAGCATGAAGGATCACAATCCATGTGATATGAAAGATATGAAGAAGATGAAACACGAGAAGAACCCCTGCGACACGAAGAAAATGAACCATGAAAAGAAAGAGAAGATGAAGCATAAGAAAATGGAAAAGATGAACCCGTGCAACCCTTGCAGCAAGAGGATGTAATCACCTGAAACGAGCTAAACGGCCCCGCATTTCGATGCGGGGCTTTTTTTGTCCATGTTGTAAGAATCATAAAGAAACCACGACTGTTTATCATGCCGCCGGAAAGGCGGTTAAACATATAATATCTGGAGGAACAATGAATCGAATACTGGCAATTTCAGCAGCCATGGTGATAAGCCTTGGCATGGTAAGTTCACCTGCCATGGCAGGCAGCAATCCGTGTAACCCCTGCGGCATGAAAAAGTCCGCCAACCCCTGCAGCATGAAGAAGGCTGCCAATCCATGTAATCCATGCAGCATGAAACCTTCTAAGGGACAATGGGGCACACCGGGCAACACGGCGATCCGGGAACATACCTTTGATAATTTCCAGCAGGCTGCGGATCTGGGTAAAAGGATGTGGAATGATGAGAGTCTGGGCACATCAGGCTTGGCCTGCCTGTCCTGCCATGCTGATCATGATCTGCTGAATCTGGATCGTAACCAGAACTTTCCGCATTTCGTCAAGATGGTTGGCGATGTGGTAACACTCGATCAGATGATCAATTACTGCATGCTCAACCCGATGAAGGGCAAACCTTTTGCCAAGGATTCCAAGGAGCTGACGGCCATGGCGGCCTACTATCGTGCTTATCGCATTCAGTATCAGCGCGAGCACAGGAAATAGCTGACCGCCTTGAATGAGGCGTTTACGCTAAGGGGGCAACCGGTGTGTTGCCCCTCAAGGTATAGGGAGAAGCGATGAAACAGATGCTGGCAGCTGTGGCGTTGATGATGTCCGGCCTGATATTGATGGCTGCGGCTGTCGATTCCGGTTTGCCTTATGGCTATTGGGATGATCCGAATGCGAGCGAGGGAAAGGCGCCGCACGCATGGTCATCCCTGGAGGCCGATTTGCGCCCTGAAGCCTGTGCCCAGTGCCACAAGCCGCAGTTTGATGCCTGGAAAAACAGCCTGCATGCGCATGCCTATTCATCCGGGCTGGTGGGGCAGTTCCCCGATATGGAGGTTGAAGATGCCAACAGCTGCCTGCAATGCCATGCCCCTCTTGCCGAGCAGAAGTACAAAGACGGAAAGGATATGGCCGATTCGATCAGGCTTCGTTTGCAGCATGCGGAAGGCTTCGCGCGTGATGCGAAGCTGACAGATGACGCATTTCCGTTGCGGCACGCGGGCGTGACCTGCGCAAGCTGCCATGTGCGGGGCTGGCAGCGCTTCGGGCCGCCGCCGAGGTCATCTTCAAAGGCATCGCAGGCGGCCGGGCATCAGGACACACCCTCCCATGGTGGATTTACCGCGACACGTGACTTCGAGCAATCGCAGTTCTGCGCTTCCTGCCATCAATTCCCGGCATCCATGGCCATCAACGGCAAGCCATTGGAGAATACAATTCAGGAGTGGCAGGCGAGCTCTTTCTCCAGACAGGGGGTAACCTGCCAGCAGTGCCATATGCCTGACAGACGACATGAATTCCGTGGGATCCATGATCCTGAAATGGTGAGGAAAGGTCTTGATTTTTCTCTTGCAGAACGAGAAGGGGAGGCCGTTCTGGCCATTACCTCGACTTGGATCGGACACGCTTTCCCGACCTATGTGACTCCCGAGGTCATCGTCCATGCCGAAGCGATGGACGCGACCGGCAAGAGCCTGCAGACGTGGCAGTGGGAAGTTGTGCGCGAGGTGTTCTATGAGGATGGCTGGCAGGAAAGGCAGGATACGCGCCTGATGCCGGGTGAGCGGCGCGAATTTGTTGCCTCGCCCATGCCTGCCACGGTCACCCATATTCGTTACCAGGTTCAGGTGATTCCGGATCGTTTCTACAAAGGCGTATACGAGAGTTTGCTGGAGGGCGTACTGGATAAAGTGGCAGGCAAGCATATCCATCTGGCATTGAAACACGCCGATAGCAATGATTATGTATTGTATGAAAAGGTGTTACGCCTGACTGCCAACCCCTGACATTCTGCCTAGTCAAACTCCACTGGTGTCTGTGGTTTTGTATCGACATGCAATGTGAAGATGTCCGGCCTGGCATAATGTCCGGCGACATCGAGTGCACGCTTCGATCTTGCTGCTTTATCCAGGTCGATATCGAACAGCAGCATACCTTTCTCCTGATGCAGGGGGCCAGCGACAATCTCGCCACCGGGTGCCACCACGATTGAATCCCCGGGATTGATCCATTCCTCATCGTCAGGATACAAGCGACTCCTGTCAGGAAAATCGGTGGGGATGTCATCGCGATGAATTGCCACACCGCAACAAAGGACCCAGCAACCGCCCTCCTTGGCAATGTGTCGCATGCTGCTGATCCAGGATTCACCGCTATCGTAGGTAGGGGCGAGATAAACTTCGATGCCTTGCGAGTACAGAGCATATCTCGCAAGCGGCATGTAATTTTCCCAGCAAATCAGGCTGCCTGTTTTTCCGGCCGGCGTGTCGATGACCTTTAATCTGCTGGCGTCACCAAAGCCCCATGTCATCCTTTCCGGGTTGGTCGGCATCAGTTTCCGGTGAAGATTGATGATCTCACCCTCATGACTGATGGTGACGACCGCATTGTAAATTGTGCTTCGACTGGTTTTGTCGTCCCGTTCGTTAAGGCCGCATACGATGGTGGTCTGGGTTTTCTTTGCAGCATCAAGCAAAGGCCTGAGCTCATCAGCGCTTAAATCCACAGAGTTTTTTAGCAAACGTGAATGTAAATCTTCGCAGAGGCCCCAGTCGCCACCCGGCCTCAGGCGCCATATCCATGCCGGATAGCCGGGTATGAATGCTTCAGGAAACAAAATAAGTTTTGCGCCTTTTAAGGATGTCTCATGAACAAGTTTTGCGGCTTTGGCCAAGGTTTTGTCTTTATCGAGATAAACCGGGGATTCCTGAATTACAGCTACCATTGTCATAATCATCCCCCCCCCATAATAGGACTGCCTTTGTAACATAGATAACTTCGTTGGATGCGTCAAAATAAGCGCCTGCGCTATTCATGGCAGGAATTATTCAGTCAGACTGGCTCAAGCTTATTGCACATTGCCTGTAAGTTGCTATAACTCCTTCATAGGCAAGCATTTTTATGCCTTGCCGACTAGGCAGAGGGGGCCGGGGTTTGTTAGAGAGGTGGAGAAAAAACTGGAGCATCCAGGATAAACGATTAAGCCATCAGTTTCGTGTTTTTTCATTGCTGTTGCTTCTTATACCTACGGTTGTCTTTCTGTACATTGTCAGCGGCCTATCCTCATTTTCTGAATTGCTGCAAGCCAAATATATTGTCCCTTACCTGTTTTCCATTGTGGTCATTCTATGCGTCCTGGCCTTGTTACAAAGTTTTTTTATACAGGTAGCCGCCATTTCATCAGCCATGGTGAACGGATCGGAGCATGTGTTGGAAGAATTCAAGGAAATCAAGGTCGCTTATGAGCTGCGCGGGATTGCAGATGGCTTTGGAGTTTTGCTTGAGCAATACAAGCAAGCGGGAAATGATCTTCAAAACAGGGCGCTCGAACTGCTGCTGATCAAGGAGCTCGCCAGAGAAGCAGACATTAGTCTGGATATGAATAAATTGCTGGACACCCTGCTCGACAAGGCGATGCAGGTTACCAGAGCCAGGATTGGCTCTGTTCTTCTTGTGGGTGAGGATGGCAAGAATTTTCATGTTGTCTGTTCCAGAGGGCCTGAAGGTGCGGTCGTAACCGGAACCATTATCTCCATAAAAGACTCCATAGTCCGCCATGCGATGGAAGCGGGAACAGGGCCGCTTCTGGTGGATGATATTGAAACAGATATACGCTTCAGGAAAAAGAATGACCCGAAATACGGGTCTCCATCTTTCCTGTCATTGCCGATACGCTCCGGTGATAAATTGATTGCTGTCCTTAATCTGGCTGCCAAGGATAAAGATGAACATTTCCAGCAGCACGATGTTGATCTTGCCATTATCATGGTTCAGGAGGTTGGTTTTGCACTTGAAAACGCGCGCATCCATACTGAACTTAAGCAACAGGCCGAGCGCCTGGAGCGTCAAACCATCTCCCTGAGGGATGAAATTCATCACAGAAAACTTGCAGAAAAGGAACTGGAGCATCTTGCGCACAGGGATCCGCTTACGGGGCTTGCCAATCGATATTTGTTTATCGACCGGTTGGAGGTGGCCGTTGCCCAGGCGCGACGCCAGAGTAAGAGGTTGGCCATCATGTTTGCTGATCTGAATCGCTTCAAGGATATCAATGATACGCTGGGCCATGCTGGTGGTGACGCCGTGCTACGCGAAGTTTCAAATCGCCTGATAGCCTGTTTACGAGAAACTGATCTGGTGGCACGTTATGGCGGTGATGAATTCATCTTTATCCTGATGGATGTGACCGAATCTGAAGGCCTGGACAATGTCGCCAACAAGATTATCGATGTTCTGCAAAAGCCGTTTACATTGGACGGGAAAGAAATAAATATCGGATGCAGCATTGGCATCAGTATTTACCCTGATGATTCAGAGGATATTGATACCTTGATTCAACACGCGGATGCGGCGATGTACATTTCTAAGCGGACAAAAGATCAGGATAGCTCTTTCCATTTTTTCGCTTCAGGTGACTGAAACAGACGACCCCTTTATTTGCCAGTGCCGAATTAGAATATTCAGTGCCCCTGAATCGCAGGGAGATGGATTCTAGAAATTAACTTCCTGTTTCAGTGCTTCAGACAGGCGCTGGCGCTGTTCAGGCGATAGTTGCAGGCCATCGTACTGCGAACGCCTGATCAGGTCTGCAGTTTGATGCAGGATATGGATGCCGTGATCAAAATTTCTGCAATTTCCGCAGAGCAGGAGATGCAGCTTCAGCCGCAGTATTTCCCATGCCGAAAGCCGGCGGTCAAGACCGTCCGAGGCGATTTTGGTTGCTTGTCTGCAGGCGTGTTTGATCATGCGTTTTCGGACCTTCCAAACCAGTTTAGTTCCAGACATTTGCGGAGCCCAAGACGAGCCCTGTGTAATAAAACATGTAGATTGGTCGTGGTGACCTCGCAGATATTACATACGCTCTCGGCATCATCCCCATTTATTTCACGCATGCGGAACACCAGTTGTTGTTTTTCGGGAAGCCTGCCGAGGCACGATTCCAGCACGTTGTGGAACTGATCGCTGCGACACAGGTCTTCCGGATTATCCTTCCATGCGCGCGGTGCTTCGCTCCAGCTGCCGTCGGCATCGAAGTAGGATGAGGTCGGATCATTTTCGACCGCATCGGCGAGATTTCGGGTGCGAATTTCCTTACGGATGTGGTCAATGATCTTGTGTTTGAGGATGCCGACAAGCCAGGTGCGGGTGGTCGAATCCCCCTTGAAATGTTGCTTTCCTTTCCATGCAGCAAGCAGCGTTTCCTGCAGCATGTCGGCTGCCAGATCCTCATTGTGCAGGCGCGACATGGCAAAGCGATAGAGATAATCGCCATGCTCCTGCAACCAGTTCTGTGGATCGAGCGTGTTACCCATCCTTCAATCATGCCATGGAAAAATTCCTTTGCAATCGGGCGTATACGTGATGAATTCTATCCCCGACTGGTTGCCGAGTTCGAACTTTTGATGGCCAGGTAAAAGCGCCATATTTGTATCCGTTGCGTGAGTAAGCAGTAGATTCTGGTTCGATTCAACTGCCGGATCCATGAAACGGACAAGCATGATGTTCACATAATTGGCATTGCCTGTATTCAAAGGACGGGCAAGTGAAAGGGGCAGCGCTGGAACTCGCAATTGCTTCAAGGATGGTTTATTTTCTGCCTATGTCGCACATTGCTCATCCTTCATTCAATCGTCGCAGTATGTGGTCCTGGGCATTATACGACTGGGCCAATTCCGCCTACACGACGACTGTCATGGCAGGTTTTTTTCCGGTTTTTTTCAAACAGTTCTGGGGAGCGGAACTTTCAGCCAACGAAAGCACCTTCTGGCTGGGGCTGGCCAATGCGGGGGCGGGGCTGGTGATTGCGCTTCTCGCTCCGGTTCTGGGTGCCATGGCGGATCAGGGTGGCCTGAAAAAACGCATGATGCTGAGCTTCACTTCTCTTGCGGTAGTGATGACGGCGGCGCTATTTCTTGTCAATCAGGGTTCATGGATGATGGCCATTGGCGTGTATACCTTTGGTGCTATCGCTTTTTCAGGCGCGAATGTGTTCTATGACTCGCTCATTGTCGATGTGGCTGAGCGTCATGCCTACGATCGGGTATCGTCGCTTGGCTATGCACTCGGATATATTGGCGGCGGCCTGTTGTTTGCCGTGAATGTGCTGATGACCTTGCATCCCGACTGGTTCTGGCTTGCAGATAAGAGTGAGGCGGTTCGCTGGTCATTTATCAGCGTGGCGGTCTGGTGGGCGGTATTTTCAGTGCCGCTGGGCCTGTTTGTGCATGAGCGAAGCGAGGCGAAAACTGCGCACTGGCTTTTGGCAGCGCGAGCCGGCATGTCGCAGCTTGTCGGCACCTTTCGCCATGTTCGCCGCATGAAGCAGGTCTGGCTCTTTCTGCTTGCCTATTTCCTTTATATTGATGGCGTCAATACAGTGGCCCGCATGGCAGTTGATTACGGATTGTCGCTCGGTTTTGATTCCAGTGTGTTGATTACGGCATTGCTTATGACCCAGTTTGTCGCTTTTCCGTCCGCGCTGGCTCTTGGTTGGTTGGGCGAACGCTGGAGCGCGAAAGGGGTTATTCTGGTCTGTATTGGCGTTTATGCATTGGTTTGTATCTGGAGCTCAACGATGCAGCACGCCCGGGATTTTTATATTCTGGCTGCAGCCATTGGCCTTGTCATGGGCGGTGTCCAGGCTTTGTCGCGTTCGATGTATGCGCGCATGATTCCGCACGACCAGTCGGCCGAGTATTTCGGGTTTTTCAATATGCTGGGTAAATTCGCTGCTGTTCTGGGACCTGTGCTGATGGGCGTGGTCAGTGTATCCACAGGGAGTGCCCGCGAGTCCATTCTGGCCATTGTTGTGCTGTTTGCCGCTGGTGCATTCCTGCTTTATCGGGTGAAAGAAGAATAGCCGGGAGGCCTTCTGGAAGGAAAAGCATAAAAGACTCCTGTATCCCTGGTCCTGATTTACTGTTTCTATTTCCATATTTGCGCCGGGGGCTGGCATACTTTATCTTTCAAAGAAACGGAGGAGAGATCATATGGCAACGGTACTTCTTATTTTTCTGGGCGTGATCGCCTTTTTCATTTTCTACATCATTTTTATTTACAATCGTCTGGTGAAGTTGAAAAACCGCTTCAAGAATGCGTTTGCACAGATCGATGTGCAGCTTCGTCGCCGTTACGATCTAATTCCCAACCTGGTTGAAGCTGCCAAGGCTTATCTGAAGCATGAACATGAAACCCTGCAGCAGGTTATCGAGGCAAGAAATCAGGCGCTGGCGGCGATGAAGGGAGTGAGCCACAAACCGGGCGATGCCTCGGCCATGAAATCCCTGGTGGGGGCTGAGGCTGCACTTAGCGGCGCGCTGTTGAACCTTAATGCCGTGATGGAAAATTATCCCGACTTGAAAGCCGACAAGACCATTGCCCAGCTTTCGGAGGAGTTGAGCAGCACTGAAAATCGCGTGGCCTTTTCCCGCCAGTCCTATAACGATGAGGTGATGGTTTACAATACCCAGCGAGAGACCTTTCCGGATGTGCTTTTCGCAGGCGTGTTTGGCTTTGGTACAGCTGCACTATGGGAGCTTGAAGAGGTCAAGGCCAGGGAAGGTGTCAAAGTCAGCTTCTGAGTACATAACCTTTAAAACTGGAGCGTGATGTGGACTTTTTCGGCCAGCAGGAACAGGCGCGCAAAAACACAACCTGGTTAGTGATTCTTTTTGCAGCGGCAGTGGTCATGATCATTGCCGCTGTTTATTTTGCTGTCGTTACCGGACTTTACTTCGGCCAGTTTTTTCAGGGTCAACAACCGTTTTTTTCTGTCGATACATTATGGAGTCCGGTGCTGTTTGTCTGGGTCGTATGTATCTCAATGACACTTGTGGCGGCTGGTAGCATGTACCGCACTATTCAATTGAGAAAGGGTGGCGGCGCTGCCGTTGCGGAAATGCTGGGCGGAGAGCGTGTACCGTCGGCCGTTGATGATCCGCTGCTTCGACGTCTGCTGAATGTAACCGAGGAAATGGCCATTGCCTCGGGGATGCCGGTGCCGCCGGTATATCTGTTACAGCAAAGCGGCATCAATGCCTTCGCTGCCGGTTTTTCTCATAAGGATGCGATCATTGCGGTTACGCGCGGAGCCATTGAGCTGCTTAAACGCGATGAGTTGCAGGGTGTAATTGCACATGAATTCAGTCATATTCTGAACGGCGATACGCGCATGAAAATGCGCATGATGGGGCTGTTGTTTGGTATCACGCTTATTTCGGATGCCGGCATTTTACTGCTGACGAGCCGGAATTCGGTAAGGTATTCAGCAGTCCGTCGTGAACGCGGCCCGCATCCGGCTTTCCTAGTGATGGGATTCATGTTGTTTCTTGTCGGCACGATTGGAGCCGTCTTTGCCGATATGATCAAGAGGGCTGTGTCTAGGCAACGTGAGTTTCTGGCCGATGCTGCCGCGGTTCAATTCACCCGTAATCCTATGGGTATTGCTGATGCGTTGAAGGTTATTGGTGGCTACAAGGAGGGCTCGCGTATCCGTCATGCCGCAGCGGAGCAGGCCAGCCATTTCTTTTTCGGCAATGCATTGAAGTCATGGCAACAGAAAGACTGGTGGGCGACACATCCACCACTCATTGAACGTATTCGCCGCCTTGATCCGGCTTTTCGCGGCGAAATTCAGCATATCGATCCGATATCAGTCAGTGCGCGGGTTCACAGTGAAGCATTGGCCGCATTCGGCGATGGAATGGTTTCTCGCGGGGGTGATCCGGAGCGCCTTCGTTCCAGTGTGGATAGCGTCATGCAGGGGATTGGGAATCCGGGGCCTTCCCACATGGCTCAAGCCAGAAGTTTGCTAAAGAAGATGCCAGATCGCGTAAAGGTTTTTGCGCATGATCCCTATACAGCAAGCGCAACCATTTTTGCACTGATGCTGAATGTCGATGCCAAGGTCAGGTCCGTCCAGTTGCGTGCCCTTCAGCAGGTGGCTGATCCGAACGTGTATCGTGAAACACTGGATATTCAGCCAGAATTAAAGCGTTTTGATGCAGAATTGAGGCTGCCTTTGCTGGAGTTGCTGCTGCCTGCATTGAAAACCATGTCACGGTCCCAGTACGTTAGCTTTCGAAAGGCAGTGTCGGCCCTGATCAAGAGTGATGGCAGGGTAAGTATATTCGAGTACATGTTGCACAGGATGTTGATGCGCCATCTTAAGCCTGCGTTCTCGAGCATTCATCCGACCCACGTCCAGTTTCACAGCGTTGATGAACTGGCCGGTGATTGTGAGCAGGTGCTTGTCTGCCTGATTTCATTTGGCACGCATCCCGACAGGAATCAGGTGTTTGCCCAGGCGACGGATTATCTTGGCGTTAAGTTGGATTGTCCGGAGAAATTTTCTTGCAATCTTGCCAGTCTGGATGCTGCTCTGAAACGGTTGGAGAAGGCAGCGCCCGATGTGAAAAAGAAACTCATTTCTGCCGGGGTTCATTGCGTGCTGGCCGACGGCAGGCTTGCAACGGAAGAGGTCGAACTTCTAAGGGCCATTGCTGATGCTTTAGACACTCCGATGCCACCCCTGACCTTATAGTCAGAAAGAAAAACTCGGTTAGCTTAGGGGGAAACACCATGGACGATGCGATGCAGAGGAAGATCAGTCAGCTGGGCATCGAGCGAATCGAGCGGCATATCTTCCTGTGTTGCGATCAGAGTAAGCCCTGCTGTTGCAGCAAAGAGGCCGGATTGGCGTCATGGGATTATCTGAAACGGCGACTTAACGAGCTAGGCCTGAATGGTAACGGAGTTTTTCGAAGTAAGGTCAACTGCCTTCAGGTTTGCCGTGGCGGTCCGATTGCGGTCGTTTATCCCGAAGGGGTGTGGTACCACTCATGTACGCCCGAAGCACTTGAAGAGATTATCCAGACACATCTGATCGCCGGCCATGTAGTGGAAGCGTATCGCCTGTCCGGGCCAAAGTGATGAATGGGAATTTGCTTTTCATTTAGCCATAAACTAACGTAGAAACAGACTATTGAATCAGGTTTTTGATTTTTTTCTGTTGTAAGTATGAGCGGCAGCGAGGATATGCCAAATGAAAAAACTCTTAACTTCTTTATTGCCAATATTATGGATTCTGTTCGCTCCTGTCCTCGAAGCGGAAGCAGCATCCGGGTGCATGCAGGGAAACTGTCGGACTGGCACCGGGACTTTTTTATTCGACAGTGGCAACCGGTACGAGGGCGGCTTCGTCAATGGCCATCGAGCGGGCAAAGGAACTTTTTTTTACACGAGCGGTAATCGATATGTAGGCGACTTCGTCAATGACAGACAAACCGGTAAAGGGACGTTCTACTGGGCAAGCGGTAACCGCTATGAAGGCGACTTCAACAATGGCGTGCGAACCGGCAATGGAATTTATTTCTATGCTAGTGGTGATCGCTATGAAGGCGATTTCGCTAATGATCAACGGATAGGGAAGGGGGAGTATTTCTACGCTAATGGTGATCGCTATGTAGGCGATTTCGCCAATGATCAGCGCACTGGCAAGGGGGAGTATTTCTACGCTAATAGTGATCGCTATGTAGGCGATTTTGTCAATGATGAACGGACGGGAAAGGCAAATTTCTACTGGGCGGATGGTGATCGCTATGAAGGCGACTTCAACAATGGCGTGCGAACCGGCAAGGGGGAATATTTCTACGCTAATGGTGATCATTACGAGGGCGACTTCGTTAATGATGAATTCCACGGCGAGGGAACATTCGTCTGGGCGAATGGTAACCGCTATGAAGGCGACTTCGTCAATGGTGTTCGCACGGGACAGGGGAAGTATTTCTATGCCAGTGGCGACCGTTATGAGGGCGATTTTCTGAATAATGCATTCCATGGCAAGGGGACGTATTACTTCGCAAATGGAGATCGTTTAGAAGGCGATTTTAAAAATGGAAGCATTGACGAGGTTGGCACATTTATCTCCCCTGATGGCACAATAAAATCCGGAACGCCTAGAGACCTTGAATCAGTTGATTAACCTTGGCCTAGGAAAGGTTTTCGAAAAGTTTATTTCCAACATTCGGATAGAGCCTGCTAGTTGGCCGAGTATATTCGAACGATAAAATCACCAGGCACAAAAAAGGCGGACTCTTTCGAGCCCGCCTTTTTTGCGAAGATGAATCTTCTTAGCTGTAGTAGCTGATCATGCTCTCCAGAGAGCGTGGTTTGATCTTGGAAGCGTTGCCGGCAGAACCGAATGCTTCGAAACGAGCCTTGCAGATACCCTGCATAGCAGCAGTGGAAGCCTTCAGGAACTTGCGTGGATCGAAGTTCGATGGATTTTCAACCAGGAACTTACGAACAGCACCGGTAGATGCCATACGAAGGTCGGTATCGATGTTCACTTTACGAACGCCGGACTTGATGCCTTCAACGATTTCTTCAACAGGAACGCCATAAGTCTCGCCCATGTCGCCACCATACTGATTGATCGTAGCCAGCCAGTCCTGAGGCACAGAAGAAGAACCATGCATGACCAAGTGAGTATTCGGCAGCTTGGCATGAATTTCCTGAATACGGTCAATACGCAGAACAGCACCCGTTGGTGGCTTGGTGAACTTGTAAGCGCCGTGAGAAGTGCCGATTGCGATAGCCAGTGCATCGCAACCTGTCTTTTCTACGAAGTCAGCAGCTTCATCAACTCCAGTCAGCAGCTGTTCCAGATCCAGCTGGCCTTCTGCGCCGTGGCCATCTTCTTCACCCATCATGCCGGTTTCCAGAGAACCCAGGCAGCCGAGCTCGCCTTCAACGGATACGCCGCCTGCGTGAGCCATCTCAACAACTTTTCTTGTTGTTTCAACGTTGTACTCGTAAGTGGAAGGGGTCTTGGCATCAGCCATCAGAGAACCATCCATCATCACAGATGAGAAGCCGGACTGGATAGAGCGCAGACATACTGCAGGCTCAGAGCCGTGATCCTGATGCATAACAACCGGGATGTGCGGGTACTGCTCAATCGCAGCGGCGATCAGGTGACGCAGGAATGCTTCGCCAGCGTAGCCGCGAGCACCGGCAGAACCCTGCATGATAACCGGAGAATCGGTTTCATCAGCAGCCTGCATGATTGCATGAACCTGCTCCATGTTGTTTACATTGAATGCTGGCATGCCATAGCTGTTTTCAGCTGCATGATCCAGTAGTTGTCTCAGTGAAATGAGTGCCATTTATTCCTCCTTAAGTTTTATTTTACAGGGCTTTTATACTGATTATGCCCATCAGTTTGGCCCTGGCGGGCCTTTTAAGCAATGATCGCAGCCCTAGCGGTCATCTCCAACCTTAATGATTTTCAGGGCATTGGTGCCACCTGATTCACCCATTGGGGTGCCAAATGTCATGATAATAAGATCATCTTCATCTGCCAGATCATTGTCCAGCAACATCTTTTTCACATCCAGCGTGGCCTGTGGTGCATCCTGCGGTCCATAATTGATTGGCATGATCAGCGGTATCACATTGCGGAACATAGTCACTCGTCCCAGTGTTCTTTCATGCGGGGTCAGTGCGTAAATGGGTACTGAGCCGAGATGTCGTGACATAAACAGCGTTGTGTTGCCTGAGTCAGTGAATGCCATAATCGCACGGATATCCATCATGCGCGCTGTTTCCATGGCCTGACGCGCAATGCATTCGTCAATGGAGTTGGGTGGAAAGCGCGGGTCACGCGTCTGTGAGGACGGTAGGACGTTTTGCTTTTCAGTCTCCAGGCACGTACGGTGCATCGCAAGAACAGCTTCAATTGGATATTTACCTGCCGCAGATTCACCCGACAGCATCACCGCATCAGCACCATCCAGCACAGCGTTGGCCACGTCGTTCACTTCGGCACGAGTCGGGATCGGATTGTCGCACATGGATTCCATCATCTGGGTAGCGACGATGACGGGGCAATTGTATTTCGGTGCCATACGCAGCATTTTCTTCTGCACCGGCGGTACGGCTGCATCCCCGATTTCAACTCCAAGGTCGCCACGCGCAACCATGACAACATCCGAGGCTTCCATAATGGAGATCAGATTATCATCCTGTACAGCTTCAGCACGCTCAACCTTGGCAACAAGGCCCGCTCGTGAACCCTCAGCTTCAACCAGGCTACGGGCATAATCCATATCCGCACCGTTACGAGGGAAGGAGATGGCAATGTAGTCCACACCAATAGCACAGGCCGTCTTGATGTCTTCCTTGTCCTTCTCGGTCAATGCTGCAGCAGACAGTCCGCCACCTGCGCGGTTAATGCCCTTGTTGTTGGAGAGAGTCCCGCCAATGACAACAGTGCACTGAATTTCCTTGCCTTTAACAGCATCGACATCCATGACGATAAGGCCATCATTCAGCAGCAGGCGAGCTCCGGGCTCGACATCACCGATGAGTTCTTTGTAAGTCAGGCCGACGCGCTCGTCATCACCATCGTCAAGGCCCAGTGCACCGTCGATAATAAATTTCTGACCGGGTGTAAGCATCGTCTTGCCGGTCTTGAATTTACCAATGCGGATTTTAGGGCCCTGCATGTCAGCCAGAATGCCGACAATAACACCGTTCTTTTTTGCCGCAGCGCGGACATTTTCCGCCCGCATGCGATGATCCCCAGGCGTGCCATGGGAAAAGTTGAGGCGGACGACATTGACGCCCGCGGCAATCAATTTATCCAGTATCTCGGGTGATTCCGAAGCGGGGCCTAGAGTTGCTACAATTTTGGTTCTGCGGATTCGTTTATTCACTTAGCGGCGCGCTCCTCAAGCATTGCCACAGCTGGCAGTTTCTTGCCTTCCAGGAACTCAAGGAAAGCACCGCCACCGGTGGAAATGTAGGAAACTTTATCTTCAATACCGTATTTATCCACAGCAGCCAGCGTGTCGCCGCCACCAGCAATGGAAAAGCCTTCTGATTCTGCAATGGCCATGGAGATAGCCTTGGTGCCTTCTCCAAATTGATCGAACTCGAATACGCCGACAGGGCCGTTCCATACGATCGTGCCTGCATTCTTGATGATGTCAGCCAGCACAGCTGCGGAATCAGGCCCGATATCAAAGATCATATCGTCATCGAGCACTGCATCTGCTGCCTTCAGAGTTGCTTCGGCATCAGGGGCAAACTTCTTGGCACAAACCACATCGGTAGGAACAGGAATGCTGCCACCACGCGATTCCGCATCAGCAGTCAGTTTCTTGCAGGTATCAACCAGGTCGGCTTCGTACAGCGATTTACCGACAGGATAACCAGCTGCTGCAATAAAGGTGTTGGCGATACCGCCGCCCACAACCAGCTGATCCACAACTTTGGAGAGTGATTCCAGCACGGTGAGCTTGGTGGATACCTTGGAGCCGCCGACGATGGCAATCATCGGCCGTTTCGGGTTGTGCAGGGCCTTGCCGAGAGCTTCGAGTTCCGCAGCCAGCAGCGGGCCGGCACATGCGACCGGAGCAAACTTGCCTGCGCCATGTGTGGAGGCCTGCGCACGGTGCGCAGTGCCGAAAGCGTCCATTACATAGATGTCACAAAGGGCAGCATATTTTTTGGAGAGGCCTTCGTCATTCTTGCCTTCACCTTTGTTAAAACGCACGTTATCGAGCAGTACGACTTCGCCGTCAGCTACTTCAAAGCCGCCATCGAGATAATCACGGATCAGGCGAACAGGTTTGCCAAGCAGGGTTGAGAGGTGGTCGGCAACAGGTTGGAGGGAGTTTTCTTCACTGAATTCACCTTCGGTAGGGCGACCAACATGTGACATCAGCATCACCTTGGCTCCAGCATTGGCGGCATGCGTAATCGTCGGCATGCTGGCGCGGATACGCGCATCGGAAGTTACCTTTCCATCTTTAATTGGCACATTAAGGTCTTCGCGGATCAGTACGCGCTTGCCAGCCAGATCGAGGTCGGTCATTTTGATTACGGACATGTTTCTCTCCTGTTAAATATTGAGCGCACCCTTGCCAAAAGATAAGACACGGGTGTGACACTGGAATTTACGGCAACGTTTTCACGTTTGTCGCTGCCAGCTTGAGGGCAAGCTGGCAATGACAAACGTGGGAGCCGAAGCCCCCACGCTGTAGATCTTACTTAGCGATATGGCGAACCAGGTTCATCATGTTGCAGGTATAGCCGTACTCGTTGTCGTACCATGCAACCAGCTTCACAAAGGTTCCATCCAGAGCAATGCCAGCGCCTGCATCAAAGATGGAGGAATTGCTGATGCCGCGGAAGTCGGTTGAAACAACCTTTTCATTGGTGTAGCCGAGGGTTCCCTTCAGTTCGCCCTCTGATGCTGCCTTCATGGCAGCGCAGATTTCTTCATAGGTAGCCGAAGTCTCAAGCTCGCATGTCAGATCAACCACTGAAACATCGGAGGTTGGAACGCGGAAAGCCATACCGGTCAGTTTTCCGTTCAACTCAGGCAGAACAACGCCCACAGCCTTTGCGGCACCGGTAGAGGATGGAATGATGTTTTCAAGGATGCCGCGGCCACCGCGCCAGTCCTTGTTGGATGGGCCATCCACAGTCTTCTGGGTTGCTGTTGCGGCATGAACGGTGGTCATCAGGCCACGCTTGATGCCGAACTTGTCGTTAACGACCTTGGCCATTGGTGCCAGGCAGTTGGTAGTGCATGAAGCAGCCGATACGATCGTCTGGCCAGCGTAGGTATTGTGATTCACGCCGTACACGAACATCGGGGTCTTGTCCTTCGCTGGAGCAGACTGGACAACCTTCTTTGCACCCGCATCAATATGCTTCTGGCAGGTCTCGGTGGTCAGGAAGAAACCGGTGCAATCGATAACGATTTCAGCGCCGACTTCATCCCACTTCAGGTTAGCTGGATCACGCTCGGCAGTCAGACGAATCTTGTTGCCATTGACGACAAGATTGCCGCCGTCGACTGCAACATCACCCTTGAAGCGGCCATGCACGGAATCGTATTTCAGCATGTACTCAAGATAGTCGGGCTCCAGAAGATCGTTAATGCCGACAACTTCCATGTCCGTGAAGTCTTTGGCGATAGCGCGAAACACCATGCGGCCGATGCGACCGAATCCATTGATACCAACCTTAATAGTCATCTTGTTCTCTCCTCTCTCTTTGTATTATTTTATTTCAGGCTACTTCTTTAACGGCAGCTACAACGGCTTCAGTTGTAATGCCGAACAGTTTAAACAGTTCGCCGGCAGGAGCCGACTCACCGAATGTGTCCATGCCAATCACTTTGCCATTCAGGCCAACGTATTTGGCCCAGAAACCGGTGACGCCGGCTTCAACTGCAACACGTGCGGTGACAGACGATGGCAGCACTGATTCCTTATACGCTGCATCCTGTTTGTCATAGGCGTTGGTTGATGGCATGGAAACAACGCGAATCTTCTTGTCACTCAGCTTGGCAGCAGCTTCCATGGCCAGAGAAACCTCGGAGCCGGTTGCAATGATGATGGCATCCGGTGTGCCGGCACAATCTTTCAGGATGTAGCCGCCACGCTCGATCTGCTTGATCTGTTCAGCAGTGCGAGCCTGATGGGGCAGGTTCTGGCGTGAGAAGATCAGCGAGCTTGGCCCGGTCTGATTCATGATCGCAACCTTCCATGACACAGCTGATTCAACAGCATCGCAAGGGCGCCATACATCCATGTTCGGGATCATGCGCAGGGTTGCAGTCTGTTCTACAGGCTGATGGGTCGGGCCATCTTCACCCAGACCGATGGAGTCATGCGTGAATACTTCGATATGACGGACCTTCATCAGAGCTGCCATGCGCAGCGCGTTACGCGCATACTCGGAGAACATCAGGAAGGTTGCACCGTAAGGCACAAAACCACCGTGCAGGCCAATACCGTTGATCATGGCTGCCATGCCGAACTCACGTACGCCGTAGTTTACATAGTTACCAGCAGGATCCTTGATCACCGGCTTCGCACCAGACCACAGGGTCAGGTTGGAGCCAGCCAGATCGGCAGAGCCACCTAGGAATTCTGGGGTGATTTTGGCCAGTCCCTCGATCGTATTCTGGGATGCCTTGCGTGAGGCGATGGTTTCGCCCTTTGCAGCCACTTCAGCGATAAATGCGTCAGCGCCGGCTTCCCAATCGGCAGCCAGTTCGCCATTGATGCGACGCTCAAACTCAGCCGCCTCTTTCGGATGTGCCTTGCGGTATGCGGCAAAGCGAACGTTCCAGTCGCTTTCTGCATCAGCACCATCTTTCTTGGCATCCCAGCCGGCGTATACGTCTGCAGGGATTTCGAACGGACCATATTCCCAGTCCAGCTCTTTACGAACCAGTGCGCACTCTTCATCGCCGAGCGCTGCGCCATGGCAATCATGCGAACCTGCCTTGTTCGGTGAGCCAAAACCGATGATGGTTTTGCAGCAAATCATGGTTGGCTTGTTCTTTTCGGCACGGGCGGCTTCAATCGCTTTCTTGATCTCAACTGCATCGTGACCATCCACATTGCGGATAACCTGCCAGCCGTAAGCTTCAAAACGGCCCGGTGTGTCGTCAGTGAACCAGCCTTCGACATGACCATCGATGGAGATACCGTTGTCATCCCAGAATGCAATCAGCTTGCCCAGACCCAGTGTTCCTGCCAGTGAGCATGCTTCGTGTGATATGCCTTCCATCAGGCAGCCGTCGCCGAGGAATACGTAGGTGTTGTGATCAACGATGTTATGACCTGGTTTGTTGAACTGAGCAGCCAGAGTCTTTTCAGCCAAAGCCATGCCAACGCCATTGGTGATGCCCTGACCCAGTGGGCCGGTTGTGGTTTCAACACCGGGCGCATAGCCGTATTCGGGGTGGCCAGGGGTGCGTGAGTGAAGCTGGCGGAACTGTTTGATCTCATCCATCGGCAGGTCGTAACCGGTCAGGTGAAGCAGGGAGTAGATCAACATCGAACCATGGCCATTAGACAGAATGAAACGGTCACGATCAGCCCACTTCGGGTTGGTCGGATTGTGCTTCATGTAGTCGTTCCAAAGGACTTCGGCAATATCTGCCATGCCCATTGGGGCGCCCGGGTGGCCAGAATTTGCCTTCTGAACTGCGTCCATGGAGAGCGCTCGGATTGCGTTGGCCAAGTGTCTGCGATTGTTGCTCATGAATTACCCCTTATTACCTAATTTAAATTTAATATTCGTTGTTAAGCGTATTGGTTAAACGTGAAGTGTAGTCTGCACATGGCGGATATTGCCGATGCCACCATCGAGAACGACCGTATCAGTTGTCATGAACTTGCCGTAGGTGTCAGTGCCGGTTTTGACGTGGCGTACATAGGCACCGGAAGTCAGACCAGTGGCAATGAACAGGCAGTCGTCGGAGGTGACCAGTTCATCACGGGCAATAATGCGCTTGGTATCAATGCCCTCTTTCTTACACAGTTCGATTTCAAAGTCCTTCTGTGGCGCCATACGGCCGAACATTTCTGCTCCCATGGCGCGAGCTGCGCATGCGGTCACAATCCCTTCAGGTGTGCCGCCGATGCCGAACAGCGCATCCGAACCCATGTTGAGAACGGCCTGAATCGCACCGTTCACATCACCATCTGTGGCCAGACGGATCTTGGCACCTGTGGCATAAACTTCCTTCATAATCTGCTGGTGGCGCGGCTTGTCCAGAATGAAAATCTTGAGTTCGCGGACATCCTTGCCCAGCGCTTTAGCAAGCTGATTCAGGCGATCAGCAACCGGAGCCTCGGCATCGATCTTGCCGCGTGCGGCTTTCGGATATACCTGCTTGTCCATATAGAAGCATGAGCCGGGGCGATACATGGTGCCCTCGGGAGCAGCTGCCAGCGTTACGATTGAACCGGGCATATCCTTGGCAAAGAGGTTGGTGCCCTCAATTGGATCCACGGCGATATCGACACCGATACCTTCACCTGTGCCGACAGGCTCATCGTCATATAGCGCCGGGGCCTCATCCTTGGCTCCTTCGCCAATTACAATCACACCCTTCATCTTGACCTGATTGATGCGTTCACGCATTGCATCGACGGCAAGTCCGTCGCCTTCATCTTTCTTGCCTGAGCCGACAAACGGCGCGCAAGCGCGGGCGGCTGCCTCACAGACTTCTACCAGATCAATTTTCAGGTTGCTGACTTTCCCCATGCGCTTTCCCCTCCGGAAATTTCGTTGGTGATTTTTCGAGGCGCACCCTACAACATTGATGTGTAAATGGCGAGTTGAAAAAAGTTATGGAAAACAAATGCATTCAAATTTTCATGCATGCAGATGTTCCTGGAGTATCTTCCTTATCTGCTTATTGCAGCCGGCCAATATGGGAGATGAAAGCGTCTTGCACGGAAACAGAGGCTGGCCTGAGAAATTTCCGACCATACAGTCTGCCTCGCTTGCAATCAGGCTGCCAGCAGCGAAATCCCATATTTTTTCACCTCCATGAACAATGAAGTGACCACGCCCGGCGGCAAGCCAGGCCCATTCCAGTGCGCAGGTGCCGATATTTCGCTGGCTTCGGTACAGGCCTGGCTCAAGCATGCTCAACTTGTCCGGCTTGGAAAGTCTTTTGAAATCAATAAAACCCACCGCCGAGGTCAGTTCTGTTTCAGTCGATGGGCGCATGCGTGCGCCGTTCAGATATGCGCCTTTACCGAGCCTTGCCGTGAAGGTTTCGCATCTTATCGGATCGTGGATGCAGGCCAGAACAGGTTGCCCGTTCTCAATCAGGGCGAGTGAAGTGCCGAATACCGGGATGCCGGCAACGAAATTGGTTGTGCCATCAAGTGGATCCAGGCACCAGAATTTTCCCGCGCTCTGTGTCAGGCAGCGGAGTTGTTCCTCTGCGTCCATCTCCTCGCCCAGAAAAGCAATGGATGCATCCATATCAGCAAGCTTGTCCCGAATAAAGGACTGACATGCCGTATCTGTTTCGGTGACGACGGAACCATCGCGCTTGGTTTCTGAGATGATGCACTGACGGAATGCTGGTCGGATGAAGTTCATCCCGGCAGTTTCTATGATGGATGCGACATCGGCCAAGAGGCTTTCGTGATCTGAGTTGCTCATATGAAGCGGGATACTAGCTATGTTTTTCAGTGGATGCGATGTCGGTTAATTCTCGTTATCATGCCGCGACATCGCGAACTTTCACATCAATCACATAAATGGGAGATGCTTTATGGCGTTAAAAGGTAAAATGGTGATCGGACAGTCAGGCGGGCCGACGACAGTGATTAATCAGTCGCTGGTTGGGGCTGTGCTGGCGGCAAGAAAGCATGCCGATATTACAGGTATTCTGGGTGCGCATCACGGCATCGCGGGCATTATGAATGAGGATTTCATTGATCTGACAACGCAAAGCGTGGATGAGCTGGAGTGCCTGGCTAACACGCCTGCAGCCGGTTTGGGTTCGGTGCGCCTGAAACCGGGCAAGGCTGAATGCGAGCGCGTGTTTGAGGCATTCAGAAAGCATGATGTGCGTTATTTCTTCTATATCGGAGGCAACGACTCTGCTGAAACCGCCCATATCATTTCTGAAATGGCTAAGGATGCGAATTACGATTTCTGTACTGTGCATTTGCCTAAGACGATCGACAACGATCTGAGAGTGACCGATCACTGCCCGGGGTTTGCTTCAGCCGCGCGTTTTGTTGCACTGGCTTTCATGGGTGATGATAGGGACAACGCGGCCCTTGCCGGGGTCAAGATCAATGTCGTGATGGGTCGGCATGCAGGCTTCCTGACGGCGGCTTCTGCCCTTGCCCGTCAGGATGAAGGTGATGGTCCGCATCTTATCTATCTGCCCGAGCGCGTATTTGACATTGCCAGCTTCCAGGCTGATGTGAAGCGCATCATGGATGAATACGGTCGTTGTGTGGTCGCAGTGTCCGAGGGTATATCAGATGCTGATGGTAACCCGATTGCGTCGTCTGGCGAACGCGACTCACATGGCAATGTCCAGCTGTCAGGTACTGGCGCACTGGGCGATTTTCTCTCCGCCAAGGTCAAGGAAGCCTATGCCGGCAAAACGGTGCGCGTGCGTGCAGACACCTTCGGATATCTGCAGCGCAGTTTTCCGACCATTGTTTCAGCAGTCGATGCGAAAGAGGCTCGTGAATCGGGCGCCTTCGGTGTTGAGCATGCTGTAAAAAATGGAGACAACGGCTCGGTTGCCATTCGCAGGCTGTCCAATGATCCATATGCCAGCGATTACTTTATAACCCCGCTTTCAACCGTCGCCAGAGAAGCAACGGAGATGAAAGATGAGTGTATTCATGCAGATGGTAATGATGTAACCGACGCCTGGCTGGATTATCTACGCCCGCTGGTGGGACCACTGCCGCGCATGGGCAAGTTGTTCTAGGTTGAGAACTTCAAAGCTGGCAGCAGCGGGTGGGCTGCCAGTTCTGCGGTTATGAAGGCAATACATGTTAAAACAAAAGAAACTTAAGGTCTGACAAGACCTGATTATCCGCCACAAACGTTTTCCCATGCATTTGACTTGCTTTCCATGCATGGACAGGGTGCGCGGCAAAAAAACTAGCTTGATCCAAGGTGTTTTTTATGTCTAAAGTAACCAAAAGTTTAACGGATGCGCCACGGCTGGATAAAACCGCCGATGGTCTGGTCAACGGCATTCAACGCCATTTTCTGCGCACACTTGGCCAGCATACAACAAGTGAAGCTGGTCATTATAAGTATCAGGCTCTGGCGTACACGATTCGCGATCATTTAATGCAGGGCTGGAAGGACACCAAGGATGCTTATGAGGAAAAAAGAGCGAGGCGTGCTTATTACCTGTCGCTTGAATTTCTGATGGGGCGTTCACTTGGCAATGCCATTCTCAATCTCGGTCTGGATGCCGAGACAGAAGATGCCATGCATCAACTAAGCCTGGATTATGAAGAAAAAATTGAAATGGAGCGTGATGCCGGGCTCGGCAACGGTGGCCTTGGACGTCTGGCCGCATGCTTTGTCGATAGCTGCGCGACCTTGCAGTTGCCGGTGATGGGTTATGGTATCCGCTATGAATATGGCATGTTCCGACAGCTGATTCAGGACGGCCATCAGGTGGAAGAGCCGGATCATTGGCTGAATTATGGCAACGTATGGGAAATCAACCGGCCGGAATATACCCAGCACATTCATTTTGGTGGGCATACTGAAACTTATCGCGATGATCAGGGTGTGAAGCACACCCGCTGGATCAACACCCAGGATGTGCTTGCTATCCCCTATGATACGCCGATTCCGGGATTCAAGAACAATACAGTGAATACCTTGCGCCTGTGGAAATCGGCTGCGACCGATGAGTTCAACCTGGGTGAATTCAATGCCGGCGATTACACCGAGGCAGTATCCGCCAAAAATCATGCTGAAGATATTTCGATGGTTTTGTATCCGAATGATGCCAGCGAAAATGGCAAGGAACTACGCCTGCGGCAGCAGTATTTTCTGGCTTCGGCAAGCATTCAGGATGTGCTGCGTCAGTGGATTGATGCGAACGGCAAGGATTTCAGTAAATTCGCCGACAACAACGTATTCCAGCTGAATGATACCCATCCGACCGTTTCTGTGGCTGAGTTGATGCGCATTCTGATGGATGAATATCACCTGAGCTGGGATGAGGCATGGGCTATTACGACTCGCACGATGGCCTACACGAATCATACGCTGTTGCCTGAAGCACTCGAGCGCTGGCCGGTGTATCTGTTCGGTCGCCTGCTGCCACGTTTGCTGGAAATCATCTATGAAATCAATGGTCGTTTCATGGTTGAAGTAGCCCGCAAATGGCCAGGTGATGCAGATCGCTTGCGCCGGATGTCGATTATTGAAGAAGGTCCGGTTCAGCAGGTGCGTATGGCCTATCTCGCGCTGGTCGGCTGCTTCTCGGTTAACGGTGTGGCACAACTGCATTCGGATCTGTTGAGCAAAGGCCTGTTTGTCGATTTCTACGAAATGTGGCCGAAAAAATTCAACAACAAGACCAATGGCGTCACCCAGCGTCGCTGGATGGCATGGTGCAACAAGCCGATGTCCTCGCTGATTTCCGCCAATATTGGAGAGGGCTGGATCACCGATCTTGAACAGTTGAAAAAGCTCGCGTCGCTGGCTGATGATGCTGACTTCCGCAGCAAGTGGGATGCTTGCAAGCATCAGAACAAGGAACGCCTCGCCGCTGCTGTTGAGAAAGAATGCGGTGTGGTTTTCAATCCCGATGCAATGTTCGATATTCAGGTTAAACGTATTCACGAATACAAACGCCAGTTGCTGAATGTGCTGCACGTGATTCACCTTTATGATCGCATCAAACGTGGTGACATAGCGAACTGGACGCCGCGTTGCGTGCTGTTTGGCGGTAAGGCTGCACCTGGCTACTACATGGCCAAGCAGATTATCAAACTGATCAACAATGTGGCAGACATGGTCAATAACGATCCGGATGTAGGCGACAAGCTGAAGGTTGTATTCTACCCGAATTACCGTGTGTCTGCGATGGAAGTGATTTGTCCAGCTGCCGATTTGTCCGAGCAGATTTCGACAGCGGGCAAGGAAGCATCCGGAACCGGAAACATGAAATTCATGATGAATGGTGCGATGACGATCGGTACGCTGGATGGTGCCAACATCGAGATTCGGGAAGAGGTCGGGGATGAGAACTTTTTCCTGTTTGGCCTCACTGCCGAGGAAGTGGAGAACACAAGGGGATCCTATAATCCCAACGCCATTATCGATGGGGATGAAGATCTCAAGCGTGTAATGGGTCTGCTTGAGTGCGGGCACTTCAATCAGTGTGAGCCAGGCCTGTTTACCTCAATATCAGGTGCCATTCGCAGTGGCACAGATCCCTGGCTTGTTGCTGCCGATTTCCGGTCATATGTCGAAGCCCAGCAGAATGCGGCCATGGCGTTTCAGGATAAGGAAAAGTGGCTACGTATGAGTATTCTCAATACCGCCTACAGCGGCAAGTTTTCCACAGATCGGACGATGCAGGATTATAACCGGGATATCTGGAAGCTTTCGCCTATTGCACCCAAAAACAAAGCCTGACGTTCAATCTCGGGGGTATGAAAAACAGGGTCGGTTATCCGATCCTGTTTTTTTATGCAGCCTTTATATGTAAAGGTCAGCTGGAAAAATTCTAATGCGGATTCATATTCCTTGGGCCGGACTTTCTTTCACGCCAGCAAGGACCGCCGCACCCAGCAGGCCGCCCCGATCATCCAGCGTTGAGCACAATACCTGGATGTTGCCTTTCAGTGGCGGAATGAGGTTCTCATTTAAGTCCTCCATCAATGGGGTATACAGCATATTCCATGCGCCGCTCAGTCCGCCGCTTATGGTAACCGTTTCGACGTCGAGCAGTTTAATTGCCTCGGCAAGTGCCTGGCCAAGATAAGATCCGGCTTCCTGCAGTACGGAGATTGCTGCAGCATCCCCTTTGCAGGCGGCTATATGAATGGAGCCGCAATCTGTGACGATGCCCGTTTGAATCGCATACCGGTCAGCAACAGCATTGGCCGATGCGTAGGCTTCCACGCAGCCTTTACCGCCGCAGCCGCATGCGCGAGCATCTGGTGAGCGAACAACACGCAGGTGACCGAACTCCATGGCCATGCCGTGCTCGCCGGTATATGCCTCCCGGTTCAGAATCAACCCTCCGCCGACGCCAGTGCCAAGTGTCACGTGCAACAGGTTTTCCGATCCCTTGCCTGCGCCAAAGCGATGCTCGCCAATGGCGGCGCAAAGGGCATCATTCTGAGCTTCGACCCGGACAGCCAGGCGTTTTCCGAGCTCTTCAGCCAGTGCGAAATTATGTAGTTGAGGCAGATTTGGTGAGCCTGCCAGGACGCCTGAATTGCCGATAAAAAAGCCGGGGAATCCGATGCCGATGGCGCCTGTCCTGGCCTTATCCAGCAGGGGGAGAAAGGCTGAACATAGGGTTTCAAGGACATGTTCCATAGCAGATTCAGGGTTGTCATGCTTAAAGCGGCTGAGATCAGCCTGAACCCGGGTCTCTTCGGCAATGGTTCCATCCGCCAGGATTCTGGCCAGCCGCATATTGGTGCCGCCGATATCGGCTACAAGGACCTGGGAATGTTTGGTCATTGGCTCAGAAGATTCTGATAGAGCGTTGCATAGGTGATCGCTGATGCCTCCCAGGAGGAATTCCGTTTCAGGCCACGGTTGCGAATCTTGGACCAGATTGCAGGGGTGCGGTAAGTCGAAACCGCCTGCTCAAGTGCTGTATCGAAAGCTTCAGGGCTGGCGTCGGCAAAATGGAAGCCCGTGGCATTGGACTTGTTGCTGCTGTAATCGATAACCGTATCGATTAGTCCGCCGGTGGACCGAACGACTGGCACATTTCCGTATCGCATGGCCATCAATTGTCCCAGACCACAGGGTTCGAAACGAGAGGGCATGAGGAAGATGTCGCCACCGGCGTAAATCTGCCGGGCAAGGGTTTCACTAAAGCCACGATGGAAAAACATCTGCTTGGGATTGTTGGCAGCCAATGTATGCAGGGCCTGCTCACTATACATGTCGCCAGAACCCAGGATGGCGAGCTGATACCCGCGTTCCAGCCAGGCATTGGCATTGGACAGCAGCAGATCAATGCCTTTCTGATCTGCAAGACGTGATATCAGGGTCAGAAGAGGGGTGTCGTCCGATACGGTGAGCCCGCATTGTTCCTGCAAGGCCAGTTTGCATTTCTTTTTTCCGGCAATTTTTCCGGCTCCGAAATTGGCGGCAATATTGATATCGGTTAACGGATCCCAGTTATCAATATCCAGGCCATTCACGATGCCGGTCAGACGGTCGGCGTGGTTATGCAGAAAGGTATCCAGATGGCATCCGTATTCGGGAGTCATGATTTCCCTTGCATAGGAAGGGCTGACCGTGGTAATGGCATCTGCGGACTCAATGCCGCCTTTCATGCAGTTGATCTGATGGTGAAACTCATAGCCATCAAGATGATAATAATGGCTTGGGATTCCCAGCCGATGAATCCAGCTGGAAGGAAATACGCCCTGATAGGCCAGATTGTGGATGGTGTAGACAGTTTTTGCAGCGGCAATCGTGAGGTGGTGCTGGTACTGCGTTTTCAGCAACAGTGGGATCATGCCTGTCTGCCAGTCGTGGCAATGCAGGATATCTACCGAGCTTCCCAACTGGGCCGCAACCTCCAGAGCTACACGGTCAAATAGCAAAAACCTGAGCAGGTTGTCTTCATAGGCGCCACCCGGAGGGCCATAAAGGCCCTCACGATCGTATAAGTCATCCTGTTCAACGAGAATAAAACGCAGGCCATCGACGATCGCCTCATGCAACGGGCACAGACGATGGGTGTTGTCCGCCCACATTTCTACTGATTTTTCTAACGGTGAGCACTGAATGTTGTTGGCAAAAAGATGCCTGCGGTAGAAAGGGAGGATGACCGTGACCTGATGGCCGATATGCTGCAGCGCATGAGGAAGTGAGCCAGCCACATCCGCCAAGCCTCCGGTTTTTGCCAGTGGACTTGCCTCGGATGCGATGAATACGATGTTCAGTTTGCCCATGTTCCCTCCGCTCATTACATGACACGCATGCTATCAGAAGCGCGTCATGTGCTGAACCTTTACCCACGGTGCAGGGAGCCTTGATGATTGGATTTGTCTTTTGTAAACATTCTGCGCTAAGATGCTCTCATGTCCAAGCTTATCGTGCGCTCTGCCAGCGGTGAACATGTGTATACAATTGATGAGGATGTCGGGATAGGCCGACATCCCAAGTGCGCCATTTGCCTGCACGACCCGATGATTTCCAAGCGTCATGCCACTGTGCGGCATGCTGGCGAAGACTATATCTTTGAGGATAATGATAGTTCGAACGGCTCCTTTATCGATGGTGTAAGAATCAAAAGCCATAAGCTCAAGGATGGTGACCAGATTACCATGGGCAAGGTGACGATTACCTTTCAGGCTGAAACCGAGGCTGAAAAACTCGCCAAACGGGTGAATATCTCCAATATCTCGCACGTTTCGCAGGTGCAGGACAGAATCCATGTGTCGAGCATGGAAAAATTCATGCCTGAGGCTTCGGTTTCGGATATCGCAGTGTTACGCGGCGATTATGAAAAGCTGCGTCTGGGTAATGAGTTGATGCAGCATATTGGCCTGGAGCGCGATCTCTCCGCAGCGCTCGAAAAAATCTGTGCGGAACTGGTGCGTATCTTCAAGGCCGATCGCTGTGTGGTGATGCTGGAAGAAAATACATCGGACTCGATGGTGCCCCAGGCAATGTTTACAGCCGCAGGCAAGGATGAGTCTGTCAGGGTATCGGAGTCCGTGCTCAAAGAGGTGCGCGAGAGCCGGTCGGCAGTTCTGCTTTCCGATACCAGCATGGATGACCGTTTTTCACAGGCTTCTTCGCTGATTTTACAAGGCATCCACTCGGTTATGTGTGCGCCGATACTTTATGCGGGAGAATTTCTCGGGGTGGTACATCTGGACAGCCAGCGCACCCATGCGAGCTTCAGCCGCAAGGATTTGCAGTTGCTCACCGGCATTGTCCGCTATGTTGCCATGACTGTCAGCAACACGAATCTGGTACATCTGATTGAGGAAGAGGCGGCTTCCAAGGCCCAGTTCGAACGTCTGCTTTCTCCCAGTGTTGTGGAACAGGTGATGAGCGGCAAGGTTACGCTCGATAAGGGTGGCGAACTTCGCAATGTAACGATTCTCTTTGCCGATATCCGTGGCTTTACCAGAATGAGCCAGCTTTCGTCAGCAACCAGTATTGTGGCCATGCTGAATCAGTATTTCGAGGTCATTGTGGATGTCGTGTTCAAGTATGACGGCACGGTGGATAAATATATCGGCGATGAAATCATGGTTTTGTTCGGAGCGCCTGTGGCTGTGGATCGACCGGCTGACAAGGCTGTTGCCTGTGCATTGGAAATGCAGGCCTCCATGGAAATGTTTAATGCCGAACGCGAGCGAAACGGCGAAGAGCCCATCCAAATCGGTATCGGCATCAATACGGGCGAGGTTGTGGTGGGTTCGATGGGATCATCGAAAACCATGCAATATACATGCATTGGCGATGCTGTGAACGTGGCATCGCGATTGACAGGAATGGCTGGCCCTGGTGATGTGATGGTTAGCGAAACCACGTTGAAACTTCTGCATTCAAAAGCGGAATATGAAACGCTTGAGCCGGTGCAGTTAAAAGGGCTTGAAGGCAAGCTGGATATTTACAATATCAAGGAGCTGTTGCCAAGCACGCAGGAAATGCTTTTGGGTCAGGAATAAGCAATAGATGAATCGAGGGAGGGAGCGTGTCTGATCTGACACAAACTACAAGCTGGAAAGAGCTGCAGGAACACGCAGAGGATATGAAAAAGCGCCATATGCGTGATCTGTTTGCCGAAGATCCGGATCGCTTCAATCGATTCTCGCTACAATTCAAGGACATCCTCGTCGATTATTCCAAAAACCTGATGACCGATGAAACCAAAGCCAAGCTGATGGACCTGGCCCGGGAGCGTGATGTTCCCGGCTGGATCGAGCACATGTTCCACGGTGATAAAATCAATAACACCGAGCATCGTGCGGTGCTGCATACGGCATTGCGAAATCGCTCAGGCAAGCCGGTGAAGGTTGATGGCCATGATGTGATGCCGGATGTGAATCAGGTGCTGACCCAGATGCGAAAATTTGTCGATGCGGTGCGCAATGGTGAATGGCTTGGCAGCACCGGCAAGCCGATTACCGATATCGTCAATATCGGCATCGGCGGCTCGGATCTCGGGCCTGTGATGGTGACTGAAGCCTTGCAGCCATACGGCCGGGAAGGCGGCATGCATGTGCATTTTGTCTCCAACGTTGATGGCACGCATATCGTTGAAACGCTGCGCAATCTGCATCGCGAAACCACGCTGTTCGTGATTGTATCCAAGACCTTCACCACCCAGGAAACGCTTGCCAATGCCAAGACGGCTCGCGACTGGTTCCTGACCCGTGGCGGCACCAAGCAGGCAGTAGCCAAGCATTTCGTGGCTGTTTCGACGAATGCCAAAGCGGTCGGAAATTTCGGCATTGATACAGCCAATATGTTTGAATTCTGGGATTGGGTTGGTGGACGTTATTCGCTGTGGAGTGCGGTCGGGCTTTCCATTGCCCTGTATCTCGGCATGGATAATTTCGAAGAGCTGCTCGCCGGCGCTTACGAAATGGATGAGCATTTCCACAAGACCCCACTGGAAGAGAATATCCCAGTGGTACTGGGGATGCTTGGCGTATGGTACAATAATTTCTTTGATGCGGATTCGCATGCGCTGCTGCCCTATGATCAGTACATGCATCGTTTTCCGGCCTATTTCCAGCAGGGAGATATGGAAAGTAATGGCAAGCGGGTGACCCGCGATGGCCAACCGGTGGATTATTCAACAGGTCCGATTATCTGGGGAGAACCTGGAACCAACGGCCAGCATGCCTTTTATCAGTTGATCCATCAGGGAACAAAACTGGTGACCTGTGATTTCCTCGCACCGATTGAAACCAAAAACCCGGTCGGACGGCATCATCCGATTCTTTTATCCAATTTCTTCGCCCAGACCGAGGCACTGATGCTGGGTAAAACCGAAGCCGAGGTCCGTGCAGAACTCGAGGCTCAGGATCTTCCTGCTGAAGAACTGGAGAGCCTGCTTCCGCACATGGTGTTTCCCGGCAACCGGCCGACCAACTCGATTCTTTTCCAGAAACTTTCACCCAGAACCCTGGGCACCCTGATCGCCATGTATGAGCACAAGATTTTTGTTCAGAGCGTCATCTGGGGGCTGAATGCTTATGACCAGTGGGGTGTGGAACTGGGCAAGCAACTGGCGCGCAAGATTTTGCCCGAGCTTGATTCGCACGAGGAAGTGAAGACCCACGACACCTCAACCAATGGCCTGATCAATTATTACAAGGAACACCGCAAGGAATAATGAGTAAAGGGTAACGCCACCTTGTTATTTCCTCGTCAACAGCAGGAGAGATGATGGATAAAACTCTGGCGCTTAAATTGCTGCTGGTTTGTGTCATCTGTATCGGTTCAATCACTGGAATCGTGTTTTTAGTCCAATGGCTTACGTCGTGATGATCCAAGGCTGACATCTTTGATTTTCTATGATGGCGCTTTGGGTGCGCTATCTGTGAAAAGATTGCATCTTCTTGAGGCCTGAGAATTCAGCTATCCTGCTGATATGTCACATTCGAAGTTATCCGTAAATCTCCTATGGCGCCTGGCGCTTGTCATTGGTCTGACGTTTCTTTCTGCGTGCGCGTGCAAACATGATGTAAAGGCTTCGGGTGCGGGCAAACAGTCTCAGGTGCATGCTGACGAATCGATTGCAATGGCCGGGCAGCCTCAGTCCGAGGTAACGGATAGCAGCAAGGGTGTTGAAAACCCAATTCCAGGCCCGGCAGTGCAGGAAGCGGATGCGAAGCCAAAGCAGGCACCATCAGAAGCTCCTTCTAAACAGGTCGCGGTTGTAGCGAAATCGGATGGCAAAGCTTTGGCCGTTGACGGGGGCGAAAAGAAAGCGGACATCAACATGGATGTGTTGATAGAACGGTTGAAACAAACCCCGGCCATTGGTGTGTTTACCAAGCTGGCGATACGCGGCGACATCCTGGATTTGAAGGATGAAATCCAAACCTATAAGCAGAAGTCCATGCTGCAGTCTAAACTGGACGATATCAGGGCAAGGTTCGACGGTTTGTTGATTAAAATCATGGCGCTGCTGCAAGCCGATCCCGCTTTATCGAAAGATCTTTATACAGCGCGTGAATCCATCTGGAAATCCTTGCTGGGGGCCAACACATGAAACATCTTCTTCTCACTATTTTCGCATTAAGTCTGTCAGTAGCTCCGGCATTGGCGGTGACGCCGGCTGAGGATATTGCCACAACAATTATGCTGCGCGGTTACGATTGCGGTGGCAGACAGGTGACCAATATCGACGAACAGGCGGACGGCATGGGTAACAAAACCATTCGTGCCACCTGTCCGAACGGCGTACGTTACCAGATCAATATCAGTGCTGATGGGCGCGTGCAGGTCAAACCGTTGCGCTAGCCGTTATTTTCTCTGCATGGCCGCAGCAAAGAAACCATCGGTTGCATGCCGATGCGGATACAGCTGCATCATCTCGCCGTCGAGCGGCACATCTGCCCCTTGCCTGGCCAGGATCTCGCGTGCATCAAGCAGGCTGAAATCCGGATGTGCTGCCAGAAAGTCGTTCACAACACCGCTGTTCTCTTCAGCAAGCATGCTGCATGTGGCATAAACAAGCCTGCCGCCCGGCATCACCAGCCTGGCTGCCGACTCAAGAATCCGTCCCTGTAGTTCGACCAGTTCGGGCACATTGATATCGCGCCATTTGATATCCGGGTTTCGCCTGAGGGTGCCAGTGCCGCTGCATGGTGCGTCCACGAGCACCCGCTGCATCTTGCCTGCCAGTCGTTTCAGATGCGCATCATTCTCGCTGGTCAGTACCAGACTGCGGACATTGGAAAGCCCTGCCCGTGCCAGTCGCGGCTTCAGGGCCTTTAACCGTCGTTCATGCACATCGCATGCATATAACGTACCGGTTGCCTGCATCATGGCACCCATCGCCAGTGTCTTGCCGCCGCCACCGGCGCAGAAATCCATCACCATTTCCCGCCGTCCGGCTTCAACCAGCAGAGCTATGAGTTGGCTGCCTTCGTCCTGAACTTCAAACAGCCCATTCGTGAATGCCTGCGAGCGGAACAGCGAGGCGCGTTCCTGGCTGCGGAGACAAACTGGAGAGTAGGGCGTGATAGAGAGGGAGGCCCCTTCCTCGGATAACAGGCTGCGCACAGAATCGGGGTCGGATTTCAGGGTATTGACGCGCAGATCAAGGGTTGCCGGCTGGTTCAATGCCCCGGAAAGTTCCATCGCCTCTGCCTCGCCAAACTGGGCAACAAACCGATCGAACAGCCAGTCGGGCATGCTGGCCTTGATTGCTGGTGCCAGTCTCTCAACATTGATGCGCTCAACACGCGCGGCCAACTCTTGCAGGCTCCCCCCATCTCCGCCGGTAAGTCTGGCCTGGCCCAGGCTGTCGGGATGATTGCCCACGAGCAGAAGTTCTGCAGCAACGATGGCAGGGTAGGGGGCATCCTTTCCTGTCAGGTGCAGGAGCAGGCGAAGTCTGCGCAGGCATCCATACACCGTTTCGGCCACAAAGCCGCGATCCCGCTTGCCAAGCTTGCGATGATTGCGGAAATAACGCTCCATGTGCTTGTCGGCTGGCGGAGGGCTCTCGAGAATAATTCCCAGCAGTTCGGCGGCCTGCGGCCACAGGCGCAAGCGCTTGAAGGCATGCGGATCATAGGTTGATGGTGTTCCCGACATGGATTCTCCTGCAATGGTTTTGGGTGCGCGCCCATGCTGCCGTAGCATGCTGCTAAATGCATTGCTCGAATTTTGCTGGCGGGCAGTTTTCCCTGAAAGCTTCCGTTGAATAGGGGTCGTGTCTTCCCTTCAATGGTTTGATGGCTTAATTGAACTCGCAGAACAGCTGCCAAGCTGTAGCCTCGACCCGATTGTGCGGCTACACTGCCGCGCCCATGTCAAAGAATCCTAATAGTCAGGAATATACCCGTAACTTTTCGATCATTGCCCATATCGATCATGGGAAATCGACGCTTGCCGATCGCCTGATCGAAGAAACAGGAACCCTTTCCGAGCGCCAGATGAAGAAACAGGTGCTCGATTCAATGGATCTGGAGCAGGAGCGCGGTATCACCATCAAGGCTCAGACGGCCACGCTGGATTATCCGGCGGATGACGGGCACCACTACACCTTTAATCTGATTGATACGCCCGGGCATGTGGATTTCTCTTATGAGGTCTCCCGCTCGCTGCAGGCTTGCGAAGGCGCATTGCTTATTGTCGATGCCACCCAAGGCGTGGAAGCACAGACGCTGGCCAATGTTTATCTGGCGCTGGAAAACAATCTTGAGATCATCCCGGTGATTAACAAGATTGATTTGCCGAGTGCCGATATTGAGGAAGCCAAAAGGCAGATCGAGGAAGTGATCGGCCTGGATGCCTCCGAAGCCATTGCCGTATCCGCAAAAACAGGGCAGGGCATCAAGGATGTGCTGGAAGCTATTGCAATCCGCATTCCGGCTCCAAAAAATCACAATGATAAACCCCTGCGGGCGCTGGTTGTAGATTCATGGTTTGACTCATATGTGGGTGCTGTGGCTTTGGTGCGGGTATTCGATGGTGTATTAGCCAAGGGTGATCGGATTCGATTGATGTCGATGGCGACTGCCGCCTCCTACGAAGTGCAGGATGTCGGTGTGTTCGTTCCGCAGCCAATGTCTTGCCCTAGGCTTTCCTCGGGCTCCGTGGGTTTCATGATTGGCGGCATCAAGCAACTGGCTGATCTCAAGGTCGGTGATACGGTCACGCATCTGCGTGTCCCTTGCAGCGAAGCCCTGCCGGGTTATCGCGAGCCCAAGCCGATGGTGTTTTCGGGCATGTACCCTGTGGATTCAGCCGATTACGCCGACTTGCGCGATTCATTGGAAAAACTGCACCTGAATGACCCCGCTTTCACCTTCGAGCCGGAAAACTCATCTGCGCTCGGGCTTGGATTCCGTTGCGGATTCCTTGGCATGTTGCACATGGAGATTGTGCAGGAACGATTGGAGCGCGAATATAATCTGGATTTGATCACCACTGCGCCGAGTGTGATTTATCGTATGTTTCTGACCAATGGCACGGAGTTTGAAACGTCCAACCCCAGCGAGTTTCCTGATCCTGTCACCATTGACCATATTGAAGAACCGGTCGTGACGGCCAATATCTTCATGCCGGAAGAATTTGTCGGTGTGATGATGAAGCTGTGTCAGGACCGCCGCGGCCTGCAGAAGAACATGGCATTTATCGGGCAGGGCCGTGTGATGCTGACCTATGCGCTGCCACTGGCTGAAATGGTGATCGATTTTTACGACAAGCTGAAATCGCTGTCGCGCGGCTATGCATCCATGGATTATGAACTGGCCGGGTTTCAGACCAGTGATGTGGTCAAGCTTGATGTACTGGTGCATGCAGAGTCTGTGGATGCGCTGTCCCTGATCGTGCATCGCTCAATCGCCGAGTCGCGGGGTCGCGATCTGGTGAAAAAGCTGCGCGAACTGATTCCGAGGCAGCAGTTTGATATACCCTTGCAGGCAGCCATCGGTGGCCGTATCTTGGCCCGGGAGACCGTCAAGGCAGTGCGCAAGAATGTAACAGCCAAATGCTATGGCGGTGACATTACCCGCAAACGCAAGCTGTTGGAAAAACAGAAAGCGGGTAAAAAACGTATGAAATCGATCGGCAGTGTTGAGGTGCCTCAGGAGGCATTTCTTGCAGTGTTGAAGCTGGGCGAGGGTTGATATGAAAGAACAGAAACCGGTCTGGCGGGAATGGCTTGAAAGCCTGATTGTGATTGCACTGCTGGCAGTTGTGATTCGAAGCTTTGTTGTGGCGCCATTCAAGATTCCCTCATCAAGCATGGTGCCGACACTTGAAGTGGGTGATTACCTGTTCGTATTGCGCTATCCGTATGGATTCAGAATACCGCTAACCGATATTCAGCTGTTGTCGAAAGAGGCCAAGCGCGGTGATGTGGCCGTGTTTGTTTTTCCCGAGGACAAGAGCAAGGATTATATCAAACGCATTATTGGCCTGCCGGGCGATAAAATTGAGTACCGGAATAATGAGCTCAGCATCAACGGCAAGAAAATGCCGCTTACATCCAAGGGTGAGCGGGCGTACTTTCTCGGTGATGGAAGTGTCGATGTGTCCGGCCTGTATGAGGAAGACCTGATGGGCGTAAAGCATGATGTGCTGCGCAAGGATTTTTCGATTCGTGATGGGGAGTGGAAGGTTCCGGCTGGTCATTATCTGGTGCTGGGCGACAACCGGAACAATTCGCGGGATTCGCGATTCTGGGGTTTTGTGCCACAATCCTATCTGGTTGGTCGTGCAGCCATCGTCTGGTGGTCGTGGGATCATGCCAAGGGAGAAGCTCGCTGGAAAAGGCTCGGCCACGTGATTCAGTGATGCCAAAACAGTTAACGGGGTATGTGAATATGAACCATGAACGTGGATTTTCGATGATCAGGGTGTTGTTTTTTTTAGCGATTCTCGGTGGTGGTGTCTGGTACGGATGGTTGCTGATTCCCGTCTATAATGCCAACTGGAAGGTGCAGGATGTCTTCGAATCGGTGGCTCGCAATATGTCAGACGAGTCCCAGGAGGCCGTGGCCGTCCGTTTGCCGGAATTATTGAAGATTAAATATCTATATCACGACGATGTACCACAAGAATTTTACGATAACATTACGATCAAGGCCGATGGTGACCGGGTTGAGGTGTCGTCCTATTATCATGTCACTATCTGGCCGCTCGGGCCGGTTGAAGGCGTTGACCCGAATAAAGAATACAATGCCTCAGATTTGAAAGGCATGGACAAGATCCGAGACAAGTTCCGACTGGATTACGATTTTGAACCGTATGCCGAAACGCCCTGATGCAGGGGGCATCTGACTCGAAGGGGAGGCTACAGAAGCGACTGGGCTATACTTTTTCTGATGTCAGGCTGCTCGAAAGAGCGCTTACACACCGGTCGGTATCTCAGACGCATATGGAGCGGCTTGAATTCCTGGGAGATTCAGTGCTCGGGTTGGTGGTTTCTGAATATCTGCATCATAAGTTTCCTGAAATAGACGAAGGTGATCTTTCGCGCATGCGGGCGTCGGTTGTTCGACGTGAGGGTCTGCTGAGTGTCGCCGAGAGCTGGGATCTGTTTGCCTGGCTGAATGTTGGTGATGGTGAGCGCAAAGGCAGCGGCATCAAGTCCGTTTCTATTGCGGCGAATGCTGTTGAAGCCATTATCGGCGCGGTGTTCAGTGATGGCGGCTGGCTTGAAGCGCGACGGGTGGTCCTGCAGGCATGGGAGCCTATGCTCAGGACGATGGGTAAGGCCGATTTACGTGATGCTAAAAGCCGCTTGCAGGAGTTGACCCAGAGTGAAGGCTGGGGGTTGCCGGTTTATCAGGTGACGGATCTGGGTGTGGAAAAAAAACCTCGTTTTCAGGCGCGCTGCAACGTCAATGAAAAACAGATGGGCATGGGCACGGGTGAACGAAAAAAAACTGCCGAAATCAATGCGGCCGAACAGGCCTTGGAGCGACTGAAAAGTGAAGCAGGAAAAGGAATTTAAAGCCGGAACGGTTGCGCTTCTGGGGCGCCCGAATGTGGGTAAATCAACACTGATGAATCAAATCATCGGCGCCAAGGTGGCCATTGTCACGCCAAAGCCCCAGACCACCCGCCATCGCATCCTTGGTATCTACAGCGATGAATCCCGGCAACTGGTGTTTGTCGATACGCCCGGCATTCACAAATCTTCGGTGCAACTTAATCGCAATATGGTGCGGGTGGCATATGCTGCAGCCGAAGAAGCCGATGTGCTGTTGATTATGCAGGATGTTACCAAGCCGATGGATTCCGGTACCCGTTCGCTTATTGAACGCTTTGCGGATGGCCGTTTAAAGCAGCCGCGCATCCATGTGTTGAACAAGGTGGATAAAATTCGTAAGGATGAGTTGCTTCCTCGCCTGCAGCAGGTGCAGCGACTGGATCCCGGGGCTGTCGCCTATGTGCCGGTCTCGGCACGCAAGGGCGTGCAGGTAGATGCGCTGATGACCGAAATCACACGCCTGCTGCCTGCTCAGCCCGCAGTGTACGATCCGGACTGGTTCACCGACCAGACCCAGAGGCAACTGGCTGCGGAATATGTGCGTGAGCAGGTATTCATGTCCATGCAACAGGAGATTCCGTTCCAGACGGCAGTGGATATCGAGCGCTTCGAGGAAGAAAATGATTGTGTCGAGATTGATGCGGTCATCCTAGTCGGGAGTGAACGGCACAAGCCGATATTGATCGGCAAGGGTGGAGAAACACTGAAAATCGTCGGCAGTCGTGCCCGGCAGGGGCTCGAGCACATCCTCGGAGTTCATGTCCGACTCAATATCTGGGTCAAGGTTGATCCGAACTGGTTTGAGCATCCGGGCAAACTCAGCGATCTGGGCCTGGGAAGTGATTCGCAATAGCCCGGCTTCAACCGAGTGCGTTTGCAGGCCCTGAATGGCTGAGTTGAACGACGCGGCGCTTTTGCTCAGGCGTATTCCCTATAGTGAAACCTCGCTTATTTGCCATTTCCTGACAGAAAAACATGGACGTATTGTGCTGATGGCACGGGGAGCACGCCGTGCCAAAAGCGCTTTTCGGGCCTCGCTGGCGCCGTTGCACGAACTGCAGCTGAGTTGGAAAGAAGGGCGCAGTGATATGGGGACGCTGCTGGATGCGCAGCGCCATCAGCCTTTGTTATCCGAAGCGAAGTCTCTCAGCGGGCTGGAGATTCTGGCACTTGTATCACGCCTGTATCAGGACGGTGATCCAGAAGGGTACTTGCAGACCAGATATGCATTGGATTTAATTGAGGCGCGTGAGGAAACCGAGGGAACACATGCTGCTTGCTGGTATTTGTTACATGCTGCCGGCTGGATCGGTGATTTGACGCATTGCTGGCAATGCGGGAAGCCGATAGATGGGCATGAGAACATGTACTGGCATCAGTCTCTGTTGCGCTGTGCGGCTTGCGGCGCGGGCGAGCCAGTCGTACCGGGTTTGAGGAAAAGCATCGATGGTGTCATGCAGCAGGCAACGGTACATCTGACCCGGCGGGATGCGGCAAGCTGGCAGCATATGATTGAGCTTGTCTTGAAAGAACATGGCGTCAGGTTTACGGCCAATTTCAGCTGATTCGGAGTCATTTATGCATTTGGGTGTAAACATTGATCATATCGCCACATTGCGTCAGGCAAGACTGACCACATACCCGGATCCGATTGCAGCAGCAAAGGTGTGTATGCAGGCGGGCGCAGATGGGATTACGGCGCATTTACGAGAAGACAGGCGTCATATCGTTGATCGGGATATGGAAACGCTGGCCGTGATGGCACAGGCAGGTGAATTACATCTGAATATGGAGATGGCGGCCACCAACGAAATGGTGTCTATTGCTCTGAAGCTCAGACCACAGGCTTGTTGTCTCGTGCCTGAAAAGCGTGAAGAACTGACAACCGAAGGTGGCCTTGATGTCGCCGGCCATCAGGTTCGCCTGGCTAGCGTGGTCGCCAGACTCAGCGATGCCGGGGCACGGGTTTCAATGTTTATTGATCCGAGCGAAGATCAGGTGAGGGCTTCACATGCCATTGGTGCGCCAGTGATTGAATTGCATACAGGCCATTACGCCAATCTTACGGGCTCCGAACGAGATCGCGAGCTAAGTGGAATTCATGAAGCGGCGAAGCTGGCCGCCGAACTTGGTCTGATTGTGCATGCCGGGCATGGGCTGACGCTTGAAAATACGCCGGATATGGTCGCGATCCCCGAGATTGAAGGCCTGAACATTGGTCACGCCATCGTTGCCGATGCTGTCTTCAAGGGCCTGGGTCAGTCGGTTGCTGATTTCAAGGCGTTGATGAAACGCTAATGGCCATTGTCGGTATAGGCGTCGACCGCATCCGAATTTCGCGCGTCGAATCAAGCCTCGAGCGTTTCGGTGAGCGTTTTGTAAAGCGGGTCTATACAGAAGAAGAGGCTCTGCAATCGCGTGCCAAAGGGAATCCGGCGCGCAGGTTTGCCATGTTGTTTGCTGCCAAGGAAGCGGTATCCAAGGCATTGGGCACCGGCTTCCATCAGGGGGTGGCCCCACATCATATTGAAACCATCCATCAACCTTCCGGGAAACCTGTCATCACCCTGCATGCGGGGGCTCGGACTGCTGCTGATCGTCTTGGCGTAGGGCAGGTGTTTGTATCCCTGTCTGATGATGATGGCATTGCCATGGCGTTTGCAATTGCCGAGTCGATGGAATAAATCAGATCGGGCCAGCATGCCGCCTCCCTTTCATTGGAGCGAATGTCCTGATTGAAAGAGAAGTCAGGGCAATCCTTTGTTGAGGCTGCAAGGTGATAAGCTGGTCTGGCCGCTTGTATTACTATGTTATTGCAGCACTATTTTCTGGCTTTCCGGCCAGTCACATCTCCCTGCCCCCATGTTATTCAACGGTCAGGATAAGCTCATCCATGCCGCAGCCTATGCCATGATGGCATGGCTTTTCTGGCAGTCTTTAAGCGGATGTTGGTTCAACCGTCCCTGCCTTCTAGCTGGTTCAACTGTTCTTTTTTGCTCCCTTTACGGCATAAGCGATGAGTGGCATCAGTCATTTGTTGCGGGGAGAGATGCCAGTGCGTGGGACTGGTTGGCGGACACACTCGGTGCTATCGTGCTCTCGGGTATTCTTTTATATAAGGGTTTATATAAGGGCGGGGACGAGTAAAAAATATCCGGAAACCTTGGGGAGGGGGCATGGCTAAAACACGTATTCTTACTGCCGCCCAAATGAGATGGGCGGATCGGAAAACCATTGATGCAGGGATCAGTGGTTTCGATTTGATGGATCGTGCCGGTCAGGCTATCGCCGGCAGGGTGCTGGATTGTTTGCCGGATTTCGGCCGTATTCTGGTTGTGACAGGTCCGGGTAATAATGGGGGAGATGGCTTTGCTGCCGCCCGTTATCTTAAGATGCGCCGAGTGCCTGTTACAGTGGTCACCCTGTTCCCGGTTGAACAAATGACGGGTGAAAGCCTGATGCATGTTGAAAGGGCGCGGGAGGCAGGCGTAAAAATCCGTGAGGCATGCAGTAGCGAGTCGTTGAGCGAACTGGATCGCTGGCTTGCCCGATCAGTGATGGTCCTTGATGCCATCTTCGGTACAGGTCTGGGCCGCCCGCTTGAGGGGCACGTTGCCGAGGCCGTGTCACGCATCAACGCATGGGAAAGGCCGGTTTTCAGCATTGATATTGCCAGTGGTCTAGATGCTGATAACGGTGCTGCTCTTGGGTCCGCTATTGAAGCTGACTGGACATTGCCGATAGCCGCCTGCAAATGGGGGCACTGGCTGGGTGTGGGGCGCGACTGTTCCGGGCAGGTTCTCGAAGCGGCACAAATCGGTATCAGCGATGAAGTCCTGTGCGAGGCACTTCAGGCCGAAGCCAATGGCCTTCGCAGTGCCTCGCTGATCGATGATGAGGTGCTGAATCAGGCATGGCCGTCGCGTCCGCGCATGTCGCATAAGGGGGACTATGGCCATGTATGGGTTTTTGGTGGTTCGGTTGGTTATACGGGTGCGCCAAAGCTGACTGCCCGAGGTGCTTTTGCAGCTGGCGCGGGCCTTGTAAGTATTGTTTGCCCGGATGATGTATGGTCAGTCGTTGCGGCTGGCTGTCTGGAAGTGATGGTTCATCCGGAGAGCAACGCTCCCTGGCAGACGCCTGGAAGCAATGTCGGTGTGATTGTCGCCGGACCCGGTTGGGGAACGAAAAGGGAAGGTTGTCTTTCTCAACTGCTTGCAACAGACAGGATTCTTGTCCTGGATGCCGATGCGCTGAATATGATTGCCAGGGATGAGGCGCTGCAGAAGATGGTTGCGGATCGTAAGGCGCTAACCATTCTGACTCCGCATCCGGGGGAAGCGGCCAGATTGCTGGGTGAACCGGTGCAAAAGATTCAGGCTGATCGTAAACATTTCCTTATCGCACTGACCAAACGCTACAGATGCTGGGTTGTACTGAAGGGAAACGAGACACTGGTCGGTTCGCCAGATAATGAGGTTTTCTTGTCACCTTTCGGGTCTCCTCAGATGGCTGTAGCGGGATGTGGCGATGTGCTGGCCGGTGTTGTCGCTGCACAGCTGGTCATGGCTGAAACCCGCAAGGAAGCAGGAAGCTGTACGACTGAGATAGGCATCACCGCTGCAGTCGCCCTGCATGGTCTGGCCGGGCAGGAAAAAGGCTGGCATCTGGCTGGAGAACTTGCCGGATGCATTGCAGGTTTGCGACAGGAAATTGAGCGACAGGTTTAAGATGCGCTTCGCCAAACCTGCCGGCATCAGTATGTTCAGCGTCGACATCATGGGATGTGTGTGGACATCAGGGATATGCAATGCTATAAGTTTGGCCATGTTACAGGGGAAGGTTCTGACATGAAGCGCCGTAAGCCGTTTTCACATGGCCCGCAGTCACCGGCCGCATCAATCTATCGCTGGCGCCCGACCATGATTGCAAGCCTTGCGCATCGGATTAGCGGCCTTTTGCTGGTGTTGTTTGTTCCCCTTTATTTGTGGTTGCTGCATGGCATGACCGGAAGTCCGGAAGATTTTTCCGATGCCTATGATTGGCTGCATTCGCCATTGGGAAAGATGTCGCTATGGCTACTGGGTGTGGCGCTGGCGTATCATTTCTGTAATGGCCTGCGCTTTCTGAGCCTTGATGCGGGCTGGTGCGAAAGCCGAGCGATGATGCGCCTTTCTGCCAGAGTCGTTCTCGGCATTGCGGTCCTCGTAGCCATTGTTCTGGCGGTGTTGCTGTGAAGTTGACCAAGGAGCCCGGATCGGCGCGCAGCGGAATCGGAGACTGGTACTGGCAGCGTCTTGCTGCAGTGGTGCTGGCAGTACTCCTGCCTCTTCCATTTTTCCTCATAATCGCTGTATATACGGGTGGAGTCGATCAACTGGGTCTGCTTGATCTGCTCGATAATTTTGTCTCCCGCCTGCTGCATACGCTGCTGATTCTGGCGTTGATTGTGCATGCATACATGGGGCTGAAGGTTATCTTTGAAGATTATTTGCCGCAGATCGGCTGGCGCGTGACTTTGATTGGCAGCATGCTCGTGGTGATGTCCGGTTTCGGCATATGGTGGCTTGCCATTATATGGGCCTGGGGCGGCTGATGAGGAGTGCATCTTAATGGCGTATCTGTCCACGGATAAGGTTGAACACCATTTTCACGATGTGGTGATTATCGGATCAGGCGGTGCAGGCATGCGCTGCGCCTTGCAACTGGCTGATGCCGGACACCGGGTGGCAGTGGTGACCAAGGTTTTGCCGACGCGCTCCCATACGGTGGCGGCACAGGGCGGGATCAATGCGTCGCTCGGTAATGTCGACTCGGATCACTGGCACTGGCATATGTATGATACCGTCAAAGGCTCGGATTATCTGGGTGATCAGGATGCGATCGAATACATGTGCCGGGCAGCACCCTTGCTGGTGCGTGAACTCGAACATCAGGGAGTGCCCTTTTCACGGCTTGATAATGGCCGGATTTATCAACGGCCTTTTGGCGGCCAATCGCGCGAATTCGGCGAGGGCGGCCAGGCGACCCGCACCTGTGCCGCAGCAGACAGAACAGGCCATGCCATACTGCATTCGATGTACCAGCAGAATCTCAGGGCCGGTACGCATTTTTATGAAGAGTATTTTGCCCTTGATCTGATTACCGATGATGATGGCTGTCAGGGTGTGATGACATGGGACATCGCCAAGGGTGAATATCATCTGTTTCAGGCCAAGGCAGTGATTCTCGCAACCGGTGGCGCCGGACGTATCTTCAAGGTAACGACCAATGCGCATATCTGCACCGGCGACGGTGGCGCATTGGCGCTGGATGCCGGATTGCCGATGGAGGATATGGAGTTTTTCCAGTTTCATCCGACCGGCATTGCCGATGTGGGGCCTCTGATTACCGAGGGTGTGCGCGGCGAGGGCGGTTATCTGCTCAATTCCGAGGGTGAACGGTTCATGGAGCGCTATGCGCCGACAGCCAGGGATCTGGCCAGTCGTGATGTGGTTTCACGTGCGATTGCATTGGAGATTCGGGAAGGACGCGGTTGCGGCCCGAAAAAGGATCACGTCCTGCTCAAGCTCGATCACCTTGGCGAGGAATTGATTCTGTCCAAGTTGCCTAATATCCATGAATTGGCACTTCGGTTTGCTGATGTGGATTGCACCAAGGACCCCATTCCGGTGCAGCCGACCGCGCACTACACCATGGGGGGAATTCCCACCAATAGGTTTGGTGAGGTGGTGTACAGCAAAGGAAGAAATAAAGAGGCTGTTTTTCCCGGCCTGTACGCTATTGGTGAAGCTGCATGCGTTTCGGTACATGGTGCCAACAGGCTTGGTGGCAATTCGTTGCTGGAGATCGTTGTATTCGGTCGTGCATGCGGTAACCAGGTAATGAAACGCCTGAAGGAACATCGCTATCATCCCCAGCTGGCTGTGGATAGCTGGAAGGATGGCGTAGAGCGGGTCGAACGCTGGCTGGCAGGGGCGCAAGAGAACAGGCAGGGGCGAGGTATTGCCGATATTCGCAATGCCATGCAGACCGTCATGCAGGAACATTTCAGTGTTTATAGAACCGAAGACGTGATGCAGGAAGGGGTGCAGCGCATGGAAGCCCTGGCCGGAGAAATGCGGAATGCCGTGATCACGGATGGCAATCGGCTGTTTAACACCGAACTGATCGAAGCTCTGGAACTGGAGAATCTGGTGGGGCTGGCGCGGGTCACGGCAGCAGGCGCACTGGCGCGCAAGGAATCTCGCGGGGCCCATGCCCGGGATGACTATCCTGAACGTGATGACCAGAAATGGATGCAGCACACACTTGCAAGTATCAAAGGAAACAAGGTAAAACTGGGCTACAAACCGGTTAGGACACAGCCGATGACGGTGGAATCGTTCCCACCCAAGAAGAGGGTGTATTGAGATGAGTGATATCATCCAATTATCAGTTTTCCGCTATGACCCTGAGAGCGGTGACAAGCCGTTTATGCAATCGTATGAAGTGCCTGTTATCAAACAGGGCATGAAGCTTCTGGATGCGCTGAATCACATTAAATGGGAAATCGACGGCACGCTGACTTATCGCCGTTCCTGCGGCGAGGGTGTGTGTGGCTCGGATGGCCTGAATATCAATGGTGTAAATGGTTTGGCATGCATCACCCCGATTGCCGGATTGAAACAGCCGATTCATGTGCGGCCGTTGCCTAGTATGCATGTGATTCGGGATCTGGTGGTTGATATGGATCATTTCTTTGATCAGTACCGCCAGATCCAACCCTGGATGCGGACTACAACACCAACACCTGAACATGAGCGCCTGCAATCGCAGGAGGACAGGGCCCGACTGGATGGACAGTATGAATGTATCCTTTGCGGTTGCTGCACAACTGCATGCCCGTCATGGTGGTGGAATGGTGACCGGTTTCTCGGACCGGCTGTCTTACTGCAGGCTAACCGCTGGATTCAGGATTCTCGCGATGAAGCGACCGGCGACCGGCTGGATCAGCTGGAAGACGCTTTTCGTCTTTATCGCTGTCACCAGATTATGAATTGTATGGAAGCCTGTCCGAAGGATCTGAATCCCACAGCAGCTATCGACAGCATCAAACGCAAACTTCTCGCTCGCAAATCCTGATTTCAGCCATGGATATGGACGACATTGAGTTACAGATGCGACGCATGCGCTATCGTCTGAATCGACAGGGCATGCTTGAGCTTGATGCATGGCTGGCTCCGTTGCTGCAGGCCGATTTCAGGAATCCTGACATGGCAGCTGCGATTCAATCATTGCTGGAATGCGAGGCTCCCGATTTGCAGAGTATGATGCATGGCGATTTACCGTTGCCGCATGGGCTTGAAAGTTGGCTGAAGTGCGTTTGAACATCTTATTGTTTGCATCTCTTTTGTCGTTATGGGGCTGTACCGATTCGACTCCAAGTCAGCCTGTTTCAAGTCCCTCAGACGCTGTTCAGAACGCAGAAATCAAATCGGACCCATCCTCACTTGTATTCGAACCGGCAGAGCTTGATATGGGCAGTATCCCTGAGGGGGACAAAGCCGTTGCATTTATCCAGATCCGCAATGCAGGCAATGCCATGGAGCAGATTGTCAGCATGGAAACATCATGCGGATGCTCGATTGCCGAGCCGGAACAACGTCTGGTGATGCCCGGCAGCTTTACCCGGGTCAAGATTACCATAGACACCTTTGCCAAGCAGGAAGATGTGACTAAGTGGGTGGAGCTGACCGATAGTCATGGGCACCGGAGTAAGGCGATCCTGCATCTCAAGGTGTTGCCAAACCCTCATCTGGATGCGGGATCGCGGAGTATTTTCTCAGGTAAATGTGCAGCCTGCCATTTTGATCCGGCCAGAGGGCGCTCATCCGGCTCAGAAATTTTCCATGCAGTTTGTTCAATGTGTCATGGGGAAAAAGCCGTTGGTGCCTATGCGCCGGCATTACGAGGACACAAGGATGCGGAAGTGCTTGCCGGGCTGATTGCCCGTGGAACCGGTAGCCAGCACATGCCGGGGTTTTCCCGTGAGAAGGGTGGGCCGTTGAATGAAAAGCAAATTGCCGCACTTGTCCAATGGCTTTTGGCACTGGACGAATAAGCTCTTCAAGGGTATAAATTCGGGCTTCCTAGGGAAGGTCTGAATAAGTGATAGCGACATACTTATCAGTATGCAAAGGTAAGCGGGTACATTCAGTGATTCACCTTTGCTGCCAAGAGTCTAGCGCGCAAGTGCTTGATTTTGGCAGCCGGTCCGTAGGCTGCCGGATGCTCTGGATTCTTCAGGGGATCCTTAATCAGAAGGGGATATTCAACCATGAAAAAAGACTTAGTTATTGCACCATCCATTCTTTCAGCCGATTTTGCAGATCTCGGAGCCGAGATTCGTGCCATTGATGAAGGTGGCTGCGATTGGGTTCACTTTGATGTGATGGATGGTTCATTTGTACCGCCTATCACAATCGGAGATAATGTTTGTAAGGCCGTTCGCCCCCATACCAAAAAGCTGATCGACGTTCATCTGATGGTGAACCATCCAGACACCCAGGTTGAAGCCTTCGCCAAGGCCGGTGCAGATATTATTACCGTGCATCAGGAGGCCTGCATTCATCTTGAGCGTACATTGCAGTTGATTCGTTCACTGGGCAAGAAAGCCGGTGTCAGTCTGAATCCGGCAACACCGGTCTCGACGATCAGGAATGTTCTGCATTGCACCGACCTGGTGCTTTTGATGAGTGTGAACCCGGGCTACGGCGGGCAGTCATACATACATGCCGTAACGGACAAAATCAGGGAAGCTCGCAAGATGCTTGATGATGCGGGTTCTGATGCCTGGCTTGAAGTCGATGGTGGTGTTAATACCAGCACGATTGCAGAGGTTGTTGGTGCGGGCGCGGATGCAGTTGTTGCAGGATCAGCCGTTTACAATACGCCTGACTATGCTGCGGCAATGGCGGAGCTGCGCGCACTGGCCAAGAAGGGCTGACTCCTTCGGCTGCCGGGCATATATTGACGTATGCGTGACAGGCTGTTAGCTATGCGGCTTGTTAATTTTTCATGACGAATTTTTAATGTAAGGGAGGAGGGATTATGACAGATCAAACTGATCAGTCGCGGCGCAATTTTCTTTATGTTGCCGCAGGCGGCATGGGCGCTGTTGCTGCCGGTGCAGCTGTTGTTCCATTTTTGGGAAGCATGCTGCCGGCTGCAGATACACTGGCCGCGTCAAAAACTGAATACGATGTAGCAACAGTTCAGGAAGGGCAGTTGGTGGTTATCCAGTGGCAGGGCAAACCTGTGTTCGTAGTGAACCGTACCCCTGAGTATCTGGCCGAAGTGGATGGGCATGATGACATGCTCAAGGATCCGAATTCGGAACATATTGAAGCGGTTTCGGCTGAATGGATGGATACACCTGAAAAGCGCAAATACCGGTCCATTAAGCCTGAATATCTGGTTGTTGTAGCCAGCTGTACTCACCTGGGCTGCATTCCTCTGTTCAAGCCGACCAAGGGTCGCACGGACTGGGGCGAGTCAGTACCTGAAAACTGGCCGGGTGGCTGGCATTGCCCATGTCATGGCTCCCTGTATGACATTTCCGCCCGCGTAATCAAGGGTTCGCCGGCGCCAGACAATCTGCATCTGATGCCATACAAGTATCTGACCGACACGAAAGTGTTGATCGGATAAGGGGGGGGATAGTGTTAGAAAAAATGATGAAAACCAAACTGTTCGGCTGGATTGACGAGCGCACGGGTGCTGAAGCCATCATCAAATCCCAGCTGACAGAATATCAGGTTCCGAAAAACCTTAACTATATGTGGAACTTCGGTTCGCTGGCACTGCTGGTGCTGGTCCTGCAGATTGTCACCGGCATCTTTCTGGCCATGTACTACAAGCCTTCTGCTGCTATGACCTATGGTTCATATACCGTTGCCTTTGATTCGGTTGAACGAATCATGCGCGATGTGAACTTCGGCTGGCTGATTCGCTACATGCATGCTGTCGGCGCTTCTGCCTTCTTTGTCGTTGTGTATATGCACATCGGCCGTGGCCTCTATTACGGATCTTTCAAGGGTCCGCGCGAGCTACTGTGGATTATCGGCGTGATTATCCTGCTGATTATGCAGGGCGCGGCGTTCTTCGGTTACTTGCTGCCATGGGGTCAGATGTCCTTCTGGGGCGCTACCGTGATTACCAATCTCTTCGGCGCGTTACCTGTGCTGGGCGAGCCCGTTCAGCAGCTGTTGATGGGTGGTTTCTCTGTAGGCGATCCGACATTGAACCGTTTCTTCTCCTTGCACTACCTCTTCCCGCTGTTGCTGGCGGCGATTGTCGGTGGGCATATCCATGCGTTGCATGTGGTGCATTCCAACAATCCGACAGGTCTGGATGTACATGCGGGCAAGAGCACGATTCCTTTCCATCCTTACTATACGGTGAAGGACGCTTTCGGTGTCGGCGTGTTCCTGACGATCTACACCTACATCGTGTTCTTCAACCCACAGATGAGCGGCTATTTTATCGAAGTGGATAACTATGTGCCTGCCAACAATCTGCAGACGCCCGCGCATATTGCTCCGGTCTGGTATCTGACACCTTGGTACACCATCCTGCGCTCGTTCGAGAGCAAGTTGCTTGGCGTGTTGATGATGGGTGCATCACTGGCAATTCTCTTCGTGTTGCCGTTCCTGGATCGCTCCAAGGTCCGCTCGTCCCGCTATCGCCCGGTTTACCGGCAGATGGTATTCCTGTTCTTCGTCACTGTTATCGTGCTGGGCTACTGCGGTCATTCTGCTCCAACACCGACACTGAAGTTGATCGGACAATTGGCGACAACCTATTACTTTGCTTTCTTCCTCTTGTTGCCGCTGGTGAACAAGTTTGAGAAGACCAAGCCATTGCCGGAGGAGATTTAATATGACATTGAAGCAATTGTGGATGGTAGCAACCGCAGCGCTGGTGTTCAGCATGCCTTCAATGGCACTGGCTAACGAAGGACATGTGGCGTTGAAACATGCCGAAATCGACGTGTCCGATCAGGCGCAGATTCAGCGCGGACTTACCGTGTTTACGGATGTCTGCATGGGTTGCCACTCGGCCAAATATGTTACCTACAAGGGTCTCATGGATTATCCCGAGATTGGTATTAGCCGTGAAATGGTTGATGAACTGCGCGGCAGCAAACCTCTGACATCCGGTATGATCAGTGATCTGAGTCCTGAAGATGCAACCGTATCCTATGGCAAGGTTCCGCCTGATTTATCGTTGATCGTCAACGGTCGTCGCGGTGGTGCAAACTATGTGTATTCGGTTCTGACTGGCTTTGAGCATGACCCATCCGGCAAGGTTCCAGATGGCAACTTCAATGAGTATTTCCCCGGAAATCGCATTGCCATGCCCGATCCTTTGTCTTGGCTGGATCATGACGCATCCGATACGGCCGAACTTGAAAAGCAGGCAACGGATGTTGCAGCCTTTTTGGCCTTCATTAGTGACCCACACCAGAATGAGCGCCGGGCGATCGGCTTCTGGGTGGTCGGGTTCCTGATGCTGTTGACAGTAGTTCTTTATCTGCTGAAAAAGGAAGTCTGGAAAGATGTAAAACATTGATCGACTGACATGGTCTGAATCAAGCCCGTCGACATGCATGTCGGCGGGCTTTTTTTATTGTCATTGCTTGCGTTTGCCTTGACCGTATCTCACCTCGTTCGTACACTCGCCACCTCTGTTTCGGTCTATTTTTTTGGGAGAAACCCAGTTCATGCGCGAATTCGAAAAAATCAAACGGCTGCCTCCCTACGTCTTTGCTGTTGTCAATCAGCTTAAAATGGAACTGCGCCATGCGGGAGAGGATATTATTGACCTCGGCATGGGAAACCCCGATCAGCCGACGCCCCAGCATATTGTCGATAAGCTCTGTGAGGCAGCGCAGGATGGTCGCAATCATCGTTATTCAATGTCGCGTGGCATCCCTGGGCTGCGCAAGGCTATTTGTGCTTGGTACAAGAGAAGGTTCGATGTTGATCTTGATCCCGAAACCGAGGCCATTGCCACGATCGGTTCCAAGGAAGGATTGGCCCATCTTGCGGTTGCCATAACTTCGCCGGGCGATCTGGTGCTGACCCCTAATCCAGCTTATCCAATTCACCCCTACGGCTTTATTATTGCCGGGGCCGATATCAGGCATGTACCGATGGGACCTGGGTATGATTATTTTGAAGAGGTTCAAAAAGCGGTCAAGGACTCTTGGCCACGTCCGAAAATCCTTGTAGTGAATTTTCCTTCCAATCCGACTGCAGAAGTCGTTGATCTGGATTTTTACGTCAAGCTGGTTGATTTCGCACGGGATCATGACCTGATCGTGATTTCGGATATTGCCTATTCAGAAATCACCTTTGATGGATATGACTGCCCGTCCATCCTACAGGTGCCGGGAGCCAAGGATGTGGCGGTTGAGTTTTACTCGTTGTCCAAGACCTACAACATGCCTGGCTGGCGTATGGGATTCATGGTTGGTAATCGCGAAATCGTAGGTGCGCTGTCAAAGATTAAATCGTATCTGGACTACGGCACATTCCAGCCGTTGCAGATTGCTGCCTGTGCGGCCTTGAACGGACCACAGGATTGTGTTGAAGAGATTCGCCTGATGTATCAGGGACGCCGGGACACCCTGATTAACGGCCTGCACAATATGGGCTGGATGGCGGAAAGTCCGAAAGCCACGATGTTTGTCTGGGCCGAGATACCCGACGAGTTCAAGGCATTGGGTTCACTTGAGTTTTCAAAATTGATGCTGAAGGAGGGCGGTGTTGCTGTTTCTCCTGGTATCGGGTTTGGTGATTACGGCGATCACTATGTGCGGATCGCCCTGATTGAGAATGAGCATCGAACGCGTCAGGCCTTGCGCGGCATGCGGCAGGTTCTGCACGCTGGCAGCTAGCGCGCCATTGGCGCCATGCGTCTGGCTGGTTCGAATGAGAGAAGATCGGAGATTTCATGAGTGAAATAAGAGTTGGGTTGTTGGGTTTGGGGACCATTGGTACGGGAGTGGCCCGTATCCTCGTTGAACAGCAAACCCTGATGGCCCGAAGGCTTGGTAAGAAGGTTCGTCTGGTTGCCGTGGCTGATCGTGATCTGGAAACTGACCGCGGGCTGGATTTGACTGGCGTACGCATGTGCAATGATGCCAAGGATGTGGTGACAGCGGATGATATTGATCTGGTTGTTGAACTGATCGGTGGCTATGAGCCTGCTCGTAGTTTTGTGGTGACGGCCATTGAGCATGGCAAGCATGTGGTAACAGCCAATAAAGCCCTGATTGCCAAGCATGGTGAAGAGCTTTTTCCAATGGCGCGCAAACATGGCGTAGCTCTGGGTTTCGAGGCAGCTGTCGGGGGCGGTATACCATGCCTGAAGGCGCTGCGTGAGGGTTTGGCAGCCAATGCTGTGCAGTCCGTATACGGCATCCTGAACGGCACCTGCAATTTCATTCTCACCAAGATGGAGAATGAGGGAGCGGATTATGCCGATGTGTTGCGCGAGGCACAGCAACTCGGATATGCAGAGGCCGATCCGACATTTGATGTGGAGGGCATTGATACTGCTCATAAACTGTCGATTCTGGCGGCCATGGCATTTGGATCACGTATCCGCTTTGATGAGGTGTTTACCGAAGGGATTAGCCGGATTGGCGCTGCGGATATTGAGGCTGTGGCGGAACTCGGATATCGCATCAAGCTTCTCGGCATCGCCAAGCCACATTATAAAGGCGATGAAATTGAATATGTAGAGATGCGTGTGCATCCGACGCTTGTGCCGGTAACGAGCCAGATTTCCCAGGTGTCCGATTCCTATAATGCAGTTCAGGTTTCGGGCGATTTTGTCGAACACACGATGTATTTTGGTCGAGGAGCAGGCGAGCGCCCGACGGCATCTGCTGTGATGGCCGACGTCATGGATATTGCCCGCGTTCTTCCTGCCGGAGTTGAACATCTGGCCGCGCCCATGGGTTTTGTTGAAAATGAACGCAGGGATATTGCCACCCTGCCAATGGCTGATGTGGAGTGTGAATACTATCTTCGTCTGATGGTGAACGATGAACCGGGCGTCATTGCTGCTGTAACATCCATTTTGTCTGATCACCGGATCAGCCTTGAAGCAGTCCTGCAAAAGGAACGCCATGCTAGCCATCAGGTTCCGATTATTCTGATGACCCATGAAACCACGGAAGGAAATCTGCAGGCAGCGATTGCACGCATTGTCAGTCTTTCTTCCGTCAACGAAGATGTTTTGATTCTGCGCAAAGAATCATTTGGAGCCTAGGGGATAGTCATGCCACGTTATGAAGGAATTATTAACCGTTACAGGGCTTTTCTGCCGATCGGCAAGGATGATGCTGTCATTACCCTTTATGAGGGTAATACGCCATTGCATGAGTCGCACAATCTGCGCAATGTCATCAATCCTGAATTAAGCATTTTTCTCAAATTCGAAGGCCTGAATCCGACAGGTTCTTTCAAGGATCGTGGTATGACCATGGCCGTGACACAGGCCTACAATACAGGCAGCCGCAAGGTGATCTGCGCCTCTACTGGTAATACATCGGCCTCAGCCGCTGCTTATGCCGCTAATTGCGGCATGGAAGCATATGTTTTGATTCCAGATGGCAAGATTGCGCTGGGTAAGATGAGCCAGGGCATGCGTTATGGTGCCAAGGTGATCCAGATTCGAGGCAACTTCGATGATGCCCTGGAACTTGTCCGCGAAATCTCGGCAGATGGCTCGATTTCTCTGGTGAATTCTGTCAATCCATATCGCATTCAGGGCCAGAAGACGGGATCATTTGAAATTATTGATGAGCTCGGATTTGCCCCGGATTACCACGCGCTTCCGGTTGGCAATGCAGGCAATATCACAGCGTACTGGATGGGCTATAAAGAGTATTTTGACAAGCGCATCAGTAAGAGTTTGCCAAAAATGCTTGGCTTTCAGGCGGCAGGTGCTGCTCCGATTGTAAATGGTGCCCCGGTTGAAAATCCTGAAACCATTGCCACCGCAATCCGCATCGGCAAGCCGGCATCATGGAAGCAGGCGGAAGCTGCTCGCGATGAATCGGGCGGCCGTATTGATGCCGTGACAGATGAGGAAATCCTTGAAGCCTATAACATGCTTGCCTGCCTAGAAGGCGTGTTCTGTGAACCGGCTTCAGCAGCCTCCGTTGCAGGTGTCATCAAGCTCAACAAGGCTGGTTATTTCAAGCCGGGTGACCGTATCGTTTGCACACTGACCGGAAATGGCCTGAAAGATCCCGATACAGCCATGAAGGGCGTTACCAGCCCGGTAACGATTGATGCAACCGAGGATGCAGTGCGCAGGGTTCTTGAAGCATAAGTTTTGAAGTCCAACTTGGATGGTGGTGTTTCTCTAATCATAGTCTCCGGGGGCCTGATCAGGGGTGAGCATGGGTTGATGTTGCATCCGGCATTGGACCCATGGCTTTTGCAAGTGCGACGGTATCGCCAGCAATGGTACCAAAATCAGGCGAATCTCCCTGTTTCTCTTTATGCCGGGCTGCAGGGGTTGTGTGAAAGCGAGCTTCTTGCGGGTGTGATGCCGGACTTGCCCGGGCAAACCGGGCAATGGTGGATGGCCAGCCCATATCATGCCCAATTGTCCCGTGATTCGGTGATTTTATTGCCCGATGGAATGCTTCCCTTTACCGAACAGGATGCCAGTTGGATTTGTGAGCAACTCAACCCCATGTTGGCCGAAGATGGCATGACCCTCGTGTCCAGAGGTGCAGCACTGCTTTTATGCTGCCGCGAGAAGCTATATGCCAGCCCGGCCAGTTTTGGGGACATCTCTGGCAAGCGCCTGCCAGATCGGCATGCGCATGGAGCAGATGACGGCCGCCTGATGCGGCTGCAGTCTGAAATCCAGATGCACCTGCATCGGCATCCAGCGGATCATCGCCGTGAAAAAGGCGAGCAGGATATCCACGGCCTGTGGCTGTGGGCTCCGAGTGAACCAAGGCCCAGTGATATCAAGAATTACCGGGTGGCAACGCGCAACCCGTGTCTGCAAGCCATGGTGGATGGCCGGGATGCGAACATCATCATCAGCGAGGCGGAGCGACTGTATGAGATGCTCAAGGCAGATGCCCGCTTGCCGGCACATGTGCTGTTGGCCGGAGAAGGACATGCCGTGTTGCTGAGTAAATCCATACTTCCGCGGTTTGGAAAAGCAAAGTGGCAGCCGAAATCAGTAAAACATGAATCTGAACTATTCTCATTTTTGAGGGGAATGCTCGATGCTACCTGAAGGAAAAACGCTTAAAGGACGCCACCTGGTGTGGCGGCACGAGCCGCTGCTTGCATCCGATCCTTTGGCTGCCTGGCAAGGGCTACTCAAGGCACGTGATCTACACGAGTCCGACCCTTTCTTTAGCCCGGCGCTCTCCAATCTGCCAGACCCCGACGACATGAAGGATATGATCAAGGCGGCTGAGCGTGTGGTGCAGGCCATCACCTCACAGGAACGTATCCATATTTTCGGCGATTTTGATGCATTATTAGGCAGCCTCAAAATAAACTAAGTACGAATTTTCCGAAATTTGGAAGGTGGCGCTTTCAGATTTGATATGCTGCTTCCCATGAAAATTACTTGGGTTGAAAATACAGCGATATTTCGAGTTGAGCATCGGAAGCGTGGTATGCAAAGCACAGGAACTGGGAAGGTTGATTTCGATGATTTGAATATCGATCGACATGGTTTCTTGGAAGATGTTCTTCGCGAATATGAGGGCGTTACTCTTGATAGGTATATATATAATCAAACGGTTCTATGTCTAAACGCATTGAAATATGACAATCGAGCAGTGGCAATTCTTTCCAGTCCAGCGAACAGCCTTCGACAACAAGATATTCTGTATCTTTTCGAAGCTATTGAAGATCATATATCGACACTGGCAATTAAGCATAAAAATGCCGCTTCTACTCAATATCGGCATATCTTCCTTAGAACAGGTGTGCGGCTAGGGAATGGTGACCCTATCAATGATGTCCCTTTCATTTCTCATTTCCATTCATGTCATTCGATTGCATTTAAAACCGAGAATGGGGTATTAAACCAAGATAGATTGATTCTAATTGATCATTCGAATGACACTGAGCTACAAGACAAAGTGCTTACAGCGATGAAGGAGGACTTAGCTGAGATAGAGGTAGCGTGCTGGGATATAATTTCGAAATTCCTAGTTGTCCGTCGTCATCATTGTGAGCTGATCTCATTGATTCAAGGTTGTTTAGATCAAAGCGACATACAGGTTTCTGAGGATCAAGTTGAGCATGATAATCTCTATAAGGTGCTGTATAAGATTGAATCAAAGAAACTCTATAGATATAAGAATTTAGCTCAGCGCGTATTAGATCGCGGGGAGGAAATTGCAAGCGTTTTCGGTTGCGCTGCAAATGGATTTGAAGAGTTTAGAAAAATTCCGCATCTGTCGCATGAAGAGTACTTTGCAGCATACTACCTACCGAAAGCCGCCGTTGAAGCTATCGAGGTATTGTTCATTATCTATACTGGCTGGAACCCAGATTCCGTAATATCGATTTCCGAAAAAAATATTATTCGACATCATGGGCAATTCGAGATTCATAGTGTTAAATCAAAAAATGACCAATTGCTTCAGACTAGGGTTCTTAAGACTGAGAAACCTAAATTTCATGAAGCTATTGAACTAATTCTAGAGAACCAAGAAAATGTTAAGCGCTATTGGAAACGATCTTCAGACTCGATATTTGCCACATGGTCATCTACAAAATACAGGCTTCTATTTCGAACTCTCACTGATGGACAGCACATTAAATATATTATTAAGCCTTATGGGTTAAATCATTTCAGCAAGAAACAATTGAGAGACCAAGTTGCAAACATCGTATATTTGGAAACAAATGATCCATTTTATATTAGAGAATTTCTGGGGCATGCATCGCTCCAAACAACTATCGGATACCTCAATCAACACGTAGTCAGGATTTTGAACGAAGCTAATATAAGGCGCTTTCAGGATCGCTTGGCAGCAACAGTAATTTGGACTGTTTCAGGCAATGATGAGGTAGTTAAACGCGGCCTAAATTTAAAAGACATTGATTCCAGATTGTTGTTCCCCGTTGGCCGGAACCATAGGGGTGCCGACGCGTTATGCGACCGATGGATTCGTTGTCTTGGAAAATTCAAGTTTACCATTGGCCGAGATGAGATTGCACATCTTAACTGGCAACGAAAATTCTACCTCATGAACATGGCGAGGCTGAAATCAGAAAACCCTAAAGGGTTCTTAGTGAATCATTTGCCTCGAATTTTATTTGCGATTGCTCTCTTTGAATATGTTAAGTGCTCTCCGTACTCCAACTTGCTTGATACAGAGGTGGTTTATGATAAAGACTAATTCCAGATTCATCCGTAGAAGGGATGATTATATAGGAGATAGAGTCCCAACGCTCTCTGCCCCCGAAATTGAATCCTCACTGAGTAGCATTCCAAGAAGTAAGTATTACTTGAGCAGTTGGGACTCGAATGAAGTCGTTCTTGATATTTCATCGGATAGAGCCGGTGTTGGTATAATGAAACTTAGCCTTGATGATATAACTATCAATTGCGATGGTCCTATGTCACCGCTACAAGGTGTGGTTGGACTCAACATGTTTTCGCATCTAATTGATGCATCTAAGGCATACTTAAATGTCTGCATTGAAACCTTCTCCACCTCTACAAAAGTAAGATCTGAGGTCATGCAGAATTTCAATAATATCCTTCGATTTATTTCGTGGATGATAAAGTTCAAAGGGGTTCATAAGTTCTCAGATTTATCGAGGGATGATTTTTATGATTTCGCAATTTCATTCTCGACCCAAGGCGGTTGGTCTGGAATACATGGGTACCACGATTTGCTCAGAACTGTCCTTGCTTGTTTGGAAAATGATCTGATTGATGTCGGTTGTGTGGTGTCTCCTGATTCAAGCAAAAAGAGGCGCCTGTCTATCAATGAAATATCCTTGCAATCCCACCTGGGGATCCCAATTCCAATGTCTGATGTCCCGGTATGGTTTTACGAGCGGTTGTCATCTTTTACTGGTTTAAAGCATCGAAGTGCTCGTCAACAGGATATGCCCAATACTGTAAGCAGGATGAACTTGTACAATGTTTTCAAATCTCTCAATCGCTTGAGTGATCTTCCTGATAAATGGTGTCCTAAGGTGTTTCCTATCCCAAATGCCAGCAAGTTTGCTGATAAACTTGCCACGAAGCATTTCCAAGGACGGACCAAGAATCTATCTCTAGATGTGGCAATAGATTTGTTTTCAATGTCGACGAAATGGATATATGAATATTCTCCAGTTGTACTCGATGCAATGACGGTGATTCGCTCAAAGCTTGAACAGCTTCCGAAGAGTTCTAGTAAAAGCGTCACTGCTCTTTTGTTTGGTGATAGCGACGTTCAATTCGCTTTAAAGAAGCTCGCTGGACTTGAAGGGTCCCCTTTTGATTGTGTGGTTCTAGATATTCATTGCCAAGGACATGATTCAATAAAGTGCCCAGCATTGATTGAAATCGTAGCAACACTCATGTCTGCTTGCTTTATTATGGTTGCCATGAATCACGGTCGCCGGCTGAATGAGATTGTTGGAACTGGCTCACTAACTTATGGCCTATATTTCGGATGCATTAAAACTTCACAGGAACATCTGGATACCCACTTTATCGATATCTACGTTGAAAAGACTGTAAAAGATTGGTGTTTTTTCTACGTTAATAAGTTGATTGTGGATGCTGTTCAGGTAATGGAAAGTATGAGCCAGGTTTTTCGACCGTTGTTTGCTCCCAAAAAATTATACAACTCGAACCTCGAAGAAGCACGAAAGGACAAATTGTTCATCATGCGAAAGTTTAGTTTCTGGGGATTTGAAACAAAGCCATTTCATTTCAACTTCAGTAAACACTCACGATTGTTTTTTCATATGGCTAATTCGGATCTTAGTCAGATCGACTTTCGCGCTCATCCATTTAGGCGGTTTTTTTCTCTACTGTATTACTATAGGCATGACAACCCTAAGTTGATTGCTCTTCAAGATCATTTATGTCATTTCGACCCTGGAATGACTTTGGTGTACGTAACGGATCCAAATTCACGTGAAGCGGCAGATCGGATAGAAATCCTCTACATGAATCGGATCAATGAAATGTCAAAGAAAGAGTTGAAAGAAATTGATGATGTGCGTTCAGAAGCGTTTAGTGAGTCCATTTTCGAACTGTTAAAGGGAAAACGTACTGGTGGCAATTGGCCCAGCGTCATTTTGCCTCTGTACCAGCAGCTATTGTTGAATGCTGAATTTGATGAGCTGGATATCCAATCTGCAGCACATGTTATATCGAGGAAGCTTCTGGAGAGTGGCTACTCAAGAACTGCGTTCCCTCATGGCGGATGCAATGTGGGTGACTCATATCGTACAAAGAAAATATCTAAATGCTTTAGCGAGGAAGACCAGGAAGTTCATTTGGAACACGCGAGCCCATCTTTTTGTATGAACTGTATACATTTCGATCAAGGCGAGAGCAACCTAAAGCTCATCGAGCAATCGATATTAGACATGTTGGAAGAATGTCGAGACATACGTGTGCCTATTGTGATCAAGAATGAAATGATGGCCGAGGCTGCCTTGCTAAAGAGTGTTGTTCGCAAGGAAAGGCGCTTGGCAGGCAAGAACCGCAAAGCTATTCACTCGATAGTGGGAGCATTTGCATGCGCACTGGGTGATGAGGGTAAGCAGTGAAAAGAGATCATGTATCTAAAGTCTTAAAGGTTGAGGCGCTTTCCAATATACAAAAAAAAATAGGTGTGCTCAAAACGTACGCAAAGAAAGGAGTCCCCTTTCTGACTGATGAATCAGGGAATCCCATACATGACTCCACGAGTGGAAAAAAGATTTTATGCGACTATCCATCGAGCTTTTCTCAGTTCTCTCGATGGGCGTCCACTGAAAAAGTTGGCGGGAAAATGGATGAAGACCCTTCCTTTTTATCACATAGCCACGATACTCTATGCAAGTATCCTCAGTTGAAAAACGAAGTCGCCTCTCTGTTAGAAGCCGTAAAAAAGAAGGCGACTATGCAGCTTGCTTCTGAAAATGGGGACAAAATCAAGGCGTTAAAGTTTGATCGGGATTACTGGAAGGCAATAGCCGAAACAGAAGGCTTATCTATGCTCCAATGTTTGGAGAGAGCCACGCAAGCAGAGAAACGGGTCGTAGAGCTAGAACGAGCATTGATCAGCGCGAGAGAGATGTATGTTGAAATGGAAAATAAAATGAACCGAGTGATCGCTGAATTGAAGCGGCAACTATCGGAAGTAAGTCGATTCAGGCCAGTGAATACTAAGGAAACATCTGATGACTAGTGCACTAAATTATATACCAAGACCTCAAGTGCAAATGCTCGAAGTAAATGAGGCTGTTAAAGAGTCGTTAGTTGAACAGGGGGTTCAAGACTTCTTGGTTGATATTCTCGCGAGAAGGATATCAGAACCGGTGAATGTGGATTCGATTTTCTCGCCATCACTTAAGAACTTAGCGGATCCTAGCGGAATACCATCACTGGATTTGGCTGTCGAGAGGATTGTGAGAGCTATATGTGACCGCGAAAAGATAATATTTGCTTGTGACCATGATATGGATGGTACGGCGAGCTCTGCTGTTCTGTGGAAGGCATTCGTCGATCATTTCAATTTTCCTGCTAAAAATTTGGAGGTAGTTACTAGTCACAGGCTTACTGAAGGTTATGGGCTAACAAAACCCGTTGTCGAAAGGATATTGTCTACAGATGCCAGCCTGATAATTACTGCTGACAAGGGTAGTAGTGACGAGAACCAAATAAAATTTCTGAGGGATGCTGGACGCGATGTTATCGTTACTGATCATCACGCTATCCCCATTGAAGGTTGCCCCGCATCTGCTTACGCGACAGTAAACCCTACAAGGAGTGACTCGCTATATGATCCTCATATCTGTGGTGCGGCAGTCGCTTTCCTGATTATGGCCAAAGTTCGAAGTGCACTGCTCAAAGAGAAAATCGTAGATGATATTCCTAGTCTCATTTCTCTGCTCGATTATGTGGCGGTTGCTACTGTTGCTGACTGCGTCTCATTGCGTCCGGATAAAAGCTATACAAATCGAGTCCTCGTACAGAAAGGTCTCCAGCTGATTAATCAAAAATCTCGTCCTTGCTGGAAGATATTTTTGCAGGATTTAAATAGGCCAATCACCTCCGAGGACATTTCTTTTCAGTTAGCACCCCCGATAGCCGCAGCAGGGCGGTTGGATTGGGCAGAGTCCGGATTCTTGTTTCTTATATCGGATTCTATTCAAGAGGCCAGGTCACATTGGGACCATTTAATCAAAGAGAATATGCGTAGACGCCAGATTGAGGCTGAAGTGCGAGAAAAGGCTATGGAGAAGGCGCTCCAGAAATCAGGACAATCAATAGTTGTTTTCATTGAAGATGGGCATTCGGGTGTTCATGGAATAACAGCTAGCCGCCTTGTACAAACTTTTGGAAAACCCGTAGGAGTCTTTTCACCGAAACCAAGCAGTGAACCAAATGATGGAGCGGAAAATTTACCCAGAATCGCTAGTGGGTCCTTTAGAAGTGTGCCTGGTGTTCATGTAAGAGAGTGTCTGCAATATGTCGATGACCATCATCCCGGATTGCTGAAGGGGTTTGGTGGCCATTCAGGAGCAGCAGGGGCGACTGTTCTAATTGAAGATATTGAACAGTTTGCACTAGCTTTTGAGGAGGGGGTCGTTAAGCAAATTGGAAACAATCCAATTCGTCCCATTATACTCTTTGATGGGGAATTGCCTGGGAATAAGTTGAATTTGGCGACTGTAGATTTGTTGCTAGCTATAGACCCTTGGGGGAAAGACTTTCCGTACCCATTGTTTAAGGGTGAATTCGAGGTTGAGTCATTCAAGCGTGTTGGAAGTGGGAAACATTATAGGTTTGTATTGGGAAAAGATGGTGTCCTGATAAATGCAATTTGGTTCAATGCCAATGAAAAAGGGCAAGTCGATGATATGTTTTATGAAGGCGATAAAATCACCTTTGTGTACAAACTTGCCGATAATTGGTTTCGAGGCCGGAGGTCAGTGCAGTTATTAATTGAGGCAACTGATGCCGCAGTCCATGGATAGAAATCACATGGGGTCCTCCCGAGTTCGAATTAATTGGGTTCCATTTTTTGACAGTCGGCAGGTACCTGTCTTGTTTAATCAGAATGCTGAATTGCTTGAAGCATTTTCTACGTATTTGTTTTACCTGGCGAGAGAAAAAATTAAATGTGATGGACTATCTCCGACTAAGGAGGGGGCGTATTGCGCATACATCCGGAAGGCAGCTTATGGCATCAGTTCGTTTGCCTCTTTCCTGGAAATGAAGCGATTGGATTGGCGGGCCGGAGCCGACGAAATACTGGAAGCCTTTAGAGAAGATGGACAGGCGCGCTCACTTCGATCGAAGTCTGGTCGAACGGAATTGACGACAAAGCGGACTACAAATGAGAAGTTAAGGGAAGTTTACCGTTTTTATTTGTGGGCTCAGGAGGACCAATGGCTAATTGCTAACCAAATGGGTTGGCCTGATGCTAAAATAACAAGCTTTCTTCCAACAATTAGAAGCGATCCAGCGAGACTTTATAAGAACAAGCATTTAGAGAAATTACTTTATCCTCTCTGTTATAAGAGAGTAGGAGAGGGCTCGCGGAATAAGAATACGCATTATGCAACGGATCAGGAGCTAGAAAGTATTCGTAGTCTCTTCTACAAGAATTGTACTTCGACGAACGCAGAGCGAAATGTGCTTATCGTGGATATCATCGAATCTGTTGGATGGAGGCAAGGGAGCATACACAGTTTAAAAACTTGCCAGTTCGACATTGAGAAAATTGGCGAAGCTTTACGGATGGGGCATACTACTTATCCAGTTGTCCCTGAAGTGCAAAAGGGTGGGAGGTTGAATAAATATGAAATTCCACTTCCACTAGCATGCCGCATCGCCTCATTTATTCTAAAGAACAGATCAGAGTTATTGGATAGAAAACACAAATCTGAAGCGGTGGCTGATGGATACATTTTTATTAGCTACACGACATGCGCTTCTCTAGGGAAGTATGAAATATCCAGAATTGTTTCACGTGCATTTAAGGCTATTGGGGCCCCTAAAGGGGCTGGTCCGCACAGTATTAGACGAAAATTTGGTAAAGAGAAAGCAACAGAGATTCTTCAGATCCGTCAGCGCATAGGTGCTTCAATGAGCCCGGAAGATGCAGTACAGGATGTGATGCACTACTTAGGGCATTCTCATGCAGCGGCTCAAGAAGCTTACACACGTGGTAAACTGGATGTATATCAAGTATCCATTGAATCTGATCTAAGAATGAAAAACGAATTGTTAAAGGCCCGTGTGGCTAAACTGGAATCTAAGCTTTCAATGATGGGCAGAGGTTCAAGGTAATTCGAATCATTGGCGACTATGAACTCTCATGTTACTAAAATTTATGCTCATCGTTTTTAAAAGATAGTTTGCTTGGATTCTTCAAGGGGTCTATTGTAAAGGCATGGTTTTTTGCCCATTTTATCCATTCAGCCAATTCAATGTTAATCTCCGACAAAGATTCCATTTGCTTAATATAATCGCTAATCAGCCTGGATAGTTGCCAGTTATTGGCATCGTCGCGTAGTTTCTCAACTTTTCTTCTTTCAAGTTCTTCAAAGCGCACACACTCTGCTTGTTGGTTCCTTTCTTCCTCCCATCGTATTTCATCAAGTCGGCGTTGGTCTCGGTTGGCTCTAATTTGTGAGGCGGCTTCAATGAGTCCCTGTATGAATGAGCCAAGACAATCTTCGATCTTTTGCTTCTTTCCATCGGACCAGCGTTTTCTCGGGGCGGTCCAGTTAAGGATGTTCAGTGATAGTTCTCTTGTGGGTTCGTGGTCATATCTGGGAATCATCCAGTAATGGTCTTTATGCTTTCTTTTTTCTTCTTCGGATGCCTTGTGGTCTAGTCGCCTAATCTTTTCGCTCAGACTAATCTTGATTTGTTCACCATCTATTTCAGCGATGGTTTTAACAGGTCGTTCTTTTGTTGTGCGAACCTTAAATCCCCGGAATTCAATTTCCTTAATTAGGGTGTCCAGCTACATAAAGACCAGGTTCTCTTTGATCGAGCCTATGCCTATATCAAGGAATATTACTAAGGGCTGCAGTAGCTATTGTGCAGATTGCACTCAAATCAGCAGGGCATTGCACTAATCCGGCAGGCTAGTGCAATTGAATCCGGCACCCTGCTGCACTATGGTTGAAATTGATCACCAAAGCTGAAAATCTGAACGTCTGCTTCCGGCCAAAAGCAGCCGTTCAAAATAGTGCAGCTCGGTTGCTTCTTTGAAATGCAATCACCTGCCGTTTTCAATTGCAATCGGGTGCCGGCTTTGAGTGCAATCTGCAAGGTGTATCATCTCGTTTCACACCTGTATCATCTCGTTTCACACCTGTATCATCTGAGTTCACAACTCTATCATTTGGGTTCAGTTCATCGGCCACTGGATCAACAGCAATTAACTGATCTTTGTGGAATACAAGGTCATTCAATCGTTCATAAAGACTTGTAGGCGTCGGTCTAAATCGACGTTCCCCGTTTTAAGATTCATCCGCGCCAATGCTTTGAATATCACGCTGGCCATTAACTAAAAGTCGAATGCCTGCTTTTGGTCGAACTCAGCCCGTCACCGTATTGCAACAGGATGCTGTTTTGAATTTTGCACAGTTGCTTTTATCGCCTATTCTAAGAATGAAAGGTGGAGGGGCAGAATGAAAGTCATCATCGTATTACTCGCACTGTTGATTAGCGCACCCGCATTTGGAGATACGCTTCGCATTTATCACATTGATGTTGAACAAGGTGATGCCACATTATTTGTAGCTCCGAATGGGCAAACGATGCTCGTAGACAGTGGTAGAAATGGCCACGGAAAACGCATAAAGAACGTAATGGATCAGGCTGGTGTCCATCGAATAGATTATTTTATAGATACTCACTACCACTCGGATCACTACGGTGGGATCGATGACCTCATAAAAAATGAACACGTTACTGTCGTAAGAGCTTATGACCGTGGAGATAAAAATTTTCTTCCTTCAGACAAAACCACCGGCAAAACATACAAAGATTATTTTAGTTGGGTTGGTGAGGATGCTTTGCATCTAACAAGAGGCCAAGAAATCCAACTTGATTCGTCAGTAAAAGTGATATGCATTTCATCTGGTGGAGTTGTGATAGGCGAAGACCCACCTCAACATGGCATGGATGAAAATGATGTCAGTATTTCTTTGTTGATTACATTCGGCAAATTCAAATATTTTCTTGGAGGAGATATTGAGGCGCCGACAGAAACAAAGATAGCAGATCATGACCTTGTATTGGATGTTGATGTTTACCATTCAGATCATCATGGATCGAATACCAGCTCCACACCCTCCTTCATGGAGGACCTTCACCCCACAGTAATAGTTATTTCAAATGGAAACACCCGTCAGTACCAACACCCCAGACAATCTACCCTTAGCTATTATTCTACAATGCCCGGCCCTCCAGTCGTTTACCAAACTAACAAGTATCTTGCAGGCGGAAGCTTGGCAGGCAATGTGCCTGATTCATTTATCGCTGATCCTGAAACCTCTGATGAAGATGGCACAATCTTGATAACGGTCGATAGCGATTCTGGGAAGTACACTGTTTCATACCCTGGCAATTCAGGCACTTCTTTCGACACCAAATCAGATGACCACTCAACAATCGTTATTGAAAGTGTGTTACCAAACCCAGTTGGGAGCGATAGAGACCTTGAGGAGGTTACCCTCAAAAATAATGGCTCTGAAACAGTATCAATGGTTGGCTGGACGCTTATGGATGAGGGTGGAGCCACATGGCCCTTAGCCGATGCAGGGGTAATCCAGGGTGGATCGTCGAAAACCATTCAGCGTCATGGCATGGAAATGAGCCTTAATAATGGTGGTGATGTCATTACCCTTCTAGATGCCCAACAGTCAACTGCAGATAAATTCTCGTATTCCAGCTCTTCCGAAGGAGTGCGAATATCCACCAACCACTAACCTAAATGCTCAATTGAACTGACAGCCCACTGCTTTGAAAAAAGGAAGCCTACAATCTGGCGCCTTGCCGCGTCATTGCGGGTGGCTGAGTCATCCGTGCAGATTCCAGTTGAAAGCCCCGCCCAGTTCCAATTCAAAGTAGGAGATCATTCCGATTGAAAGTCGCCCCTGATTGCTGTCCAAAATCGCACTTAGTCGAATGTCTGCTTTCGGCCAAACCCGGACATTCACCAATATTTGCTGCCTTCCATAATCATGACTCGCTTACCTTCTGATAAACGAACGCCCCTTGGCTCATTACGAAGGTCGCCAAATAGCGAAATGGCAGCCTTATATGGAGCGAAATTATCTCCACAAACGTTTTCTCGACAGGCTAAATACCACAGTTGGAATACCCTTTCTTCAATAGATAGCTGAATAGGCATTACCTTAATCAACTCCCCAAGATTGAGGGTGATCCCGAATGCTAAAGCGTCAGTGTCATCTGGATTGAGAATATATGAGGAATCAGGGTCGGTGTTTGCGTGTTTGAAAAAATTCTGAGCATCGCGCATGACACTATAATATTCTGAAGCTGTCATTCCGGTCGCCTCTTGAGAGTGCTTGTCCCATGAATTATCAGGGCATTTTAGCAGAACCAAGTCTGAAACCACTATTGATGCTGCACCAATCAGTGTATGTACTGCAACTGGATCACCCTCGTTAAACATCAACTCAATAGCTGCATGGAACTGCCGACGAGCCGCATCAATTTTGGTGGTTGTGACCAGATGCTCGTTTTCCATTGATAATACTTCCCTTCCGATAATTTTATGTGTGTTGTGAATTAATAGTAGCATTTATTAATAGACATAAGAATCTGAAGTGCTGAATGACTGGTGTTTGCCGGAAGCGGACATTCAGTATTTGATTAAAGAGCTAATGGCTATATTTACTTTTTCTCTGAAATCAGTTGCGTATTTAATTATCTTATAATCTTGAGCAGAGTCATATTTCCCTGTTGAATTAAATTTAACTGCTACTTTATAGGCGACCTGATGCGCTGTTGAACACATTGGTTCAGTTAGCACTCCTTTTTTTTGGGATATGTGGGTTGCCAAACCATTCATGAATTTATCGCCTTCGCCGGCAAAATAACCTTGTATAAAACAGATTCTATATTTGTCTTCTTCTGCATAAGCATTTATAGAAAACATATAGAACAGTAGAAACAGAAAACATTTAACTTTCATACTCTTTCCCTCTCAGTTACGCACTATAGCCCAGTTTGTGAATGTCTGCTTCTGGCCGATACCGGACGTCCAGGCTAATGACTGCCCGGCCAAAACCGGACATTCAGAATTAAGTGTATTTAGTAAACCACCGTAATCCAGTGACTGTTACCCTCCAAGCAAATCGAATCTACTTGCACGAAAAACCCAATCGTCTGGCATAGAACTTGTCAGAGGTGTTGAAGTGTCTGAAATAGACACTTTTGTTTCTTTCGCAATCTCATCAAATAACTTGAAAGCATGGTCTATTAGATATGATGCGAAATTGTATGGTTCGACATGCACGAATGACTTTGGCCCTTGCTCGACGCCATTCACAATAAAACTTTTAAGTTCATGTTTATAAATCCCATCAGTTCTTGTACAGCCCAATTTCTCCGCCGCCGCCAAAACATCAACCGCAATCTCGTTCGATAATTCTATATCCAGTTCCTTTTCCGCACCGGGAAACTGATGCTCATGCGCTTTATGCCCTGAGCCATGAATTGTATTTCTCAGGTTATGAAGCAACTTAATCAAGGCTTCATTTTCTGGCTTGGTTACGACCTTATGAACTGCTGGAACATGTTTTTGTAGTTTCTTAAGAAATTCTTTCTTGGTGAATCCGGTGTGCTGTGCTGAGCCATTAAAGCTATAGTTCTCATGGATAATGCGAGCTTGCGCATCTAGTACACCAGTAATAAGAAGAAACAAATAATTGAAGTGGTATAAGATGGTTTCATGGTCCGCATCGCCGTAAAACTGCTTCCCAATTTCATCTCTGGCCTGGAGTACAGTGTAGCATCTATCCAGAACACTGCTGGAAAGATTCATTAGCGAACTATCGTATCCACCAGTCTGTGCACACGCGCTATGATAACTCCACATATTTGGCAGCTTGTGCCGCATTAGAATCCAGTAAAACGATTCTTTACATGCGCCTGCTCTTGAGCCCTTTGCATTCATCAAATACGTCCAATTGTTGCGACTTCTTAGAAATAACCCAACGACTTTTAGCGCTTCGGTTGGCGTTAGGATGTTTTGGTTAGAAAATCCCTCTCTCTTCGAGATAAGATAATCCGACATTGTGATGAAGATATCCCGTCGGAGTTTTCTGTGCGCCAATAATTCTAAACACTCTCTTTCCTCATGTTCACTTGCGCACCGCGTCCAAGCCAATTCTTTTATCTCAATATATCCTTGTTGCCAGCCATCACCATTTTCTATGAAGATATCAACATAGCCTTCGGTTTCATTTTTTAATTGGATATGAAGGTGATCACCAGGCAGAAACTGAAGTACGTCAAGTTCAGATAGCCTTCCTAGCTCCTTGAGCAACTCATACGCTTTGAGTTCACTATCTGGAAGCTGTGAAAAGCTGGAATCATGAATAGTGAGTTTCAGCGCTCTGCTTTCCTCGTAACAAAAAGGAGACCCCCGGTCTGGATCGTTCGAGTACCAATAAAGCCTTGGAATACGCAGCATTTCACTCATCTATATAATCTAGTCAAATGAAAACAGAAGAACAATTGGGATAAAGGTATTCCGGGGGCACAATACTTAATTCCGAATGTCCGCTTTAGGCCGAAAGCGGACATTCAGCGTGCCGGACGGATTCGACCATAATGGGTGGCTACTTTGAACCATAATCGCTGGCTAGGTTGATCCATAATATGCACCTCTCATCCGTGACTCGTTTCAGCTCCGTTTTGAGCTTACGGATCTCTTTTTCCTGCTCTGTAAGCCGGTTGTGCTGGGAATCCGGTTTTCCGAACCTGTTGATCCAATCGTACAGGCTCTTGGTCGTAACGCCCAAACGGCTGGCAACTGATGCCACCGAGTAGCCTCCATCTACAACCTGATTGACCGCCGCAATTTTGAATTCGTCTGTATATCGCTTGCCACTCATCGTGACCTCCTTCGAGCTAAAGTATGTAGCTCTCCGGTGTCTAGTAAATTAGTGGCGATTCAAACATCCATTTACGACAATCCAAATGATATCTGACAAGATATTACTGAGTAACGCACTGACTAAGTATACAACGACAACTGATTTGGCCGCTTAACGACAATTACGATGGCCGGTTGTCCAGATGTAGTTCTATACACTTCAAGTTGGCACTCAATGCTTCAGCTCATTTAGCAGTTTGTTAAGCTCTTGTTCAACGCCACTCCCTTTTAGCACAGCACTTACCAATGGCTCTAGCTGATCTAGTTGATCCAGCTGCTTTTTTTTCAAACCAAGCTTCGTTTCAAGCGTCCTAGCCAATTCAACATTGTTCAATTTAGAGGCCAACCCGGAACTGCGAGATATCGCCAGGTAAGGTCTCAGTGAGGCGCTGTTTGCATGTCCAGCATGCTCCGCAGCACGAATAAGAACGTCCTCTGCAGCATATGGATTTCCCTTCTCATCAAAGCCGTCGAAGGCATTCACAACGTCCGTGAGTGCTTTGGCTCTAACCCTGTGTCCGGAAGCGTTTTTAATACCTGCCTTTTTCATTAAGGTCGATATGCGTCTAGATACATATTGCTTATTTAAAGGAAGTCCACTCGTATGGCTAATAAACAATTCTGGAGGTTCCCGATATGAAGGGTCTCTTTTCTTAGCGGCTTTGACAGCATCATCACGATCGCCCTCAATGTATTCTCTGGCAATTTCCATTGTCTCAGGAAGGAACAAGAGATCTCTCTTTCTGTTCCTTTTTCCAGTAATTTGAATGTGGAATATTTCGTTTTCGTAAGCTCGCTCTTCTATCTCATCCCAGTCAGGAATATCGCTAACTTTAATTTGTAGAGCTTCTGCTCTTCGAGCAGTTCTCTCGTACATGGACAACAGTAAGGAGTCGCGAAGACCAACCACGTCAGATTCATTTATTGTCTCAGCATGAAGCTTTTCAAGCTGTTCATTGGTTGGAGTGTTTTTTTGAGCAGAAATCACTCTTGGGTAGTAAGGCCAAGACCAATTCTTAGCCTTACTCTGCTTAGCTGAAATTGGATACTCATTGTTACTATCATGGTAAATAGCCACGTGATTTCTTAGATACTTATTTCTTTCTGCCCATTCGTAGAACTTAAAAACAGTTTCAAGACATCCTCTTATATAACCAGAAGTCTTGCCTTCATCAGTCATAATATTTCGCCACTGTATTAAATGTCTATCCATCACATTATTCCAGGCAATTTTCTTTTTCTCATTTGAATGGCTGTCGATAAATCGTAAAAACTTTTGCATCAAGTTTGCATAAGTCACTATCGATGATTTCACATCAGTATCAGTAATGGATTTGTATATGAAATAATCTGTAACTACTTCAATCACACCGTTATCGTCAAAAAAGACGGGGATGTCTGGATACGATGAATTTGTAAAATCATCTTGTATCTCGCAATTGGAATCAGTGAGTATATAAAAGATCATATGTCGGATGCTCCGAAGTACGACCTAGTCATCTTTCCCAAAATCAACTTTGGTAACTTTGGCTGATCGGGTATTTTCAGACTTAAGCAATTGGCTGCGTAGACGAGAAATTTCTGACTTGGCTTGGGTAAGATCAGCATTTGCCTCTTTCAGCGCTTCTCTAAGGCCCTTCTCAATTGACTGACTCAACACAGTATTTTCTCTTAATCTTCTGAGCTCATGAGAGTGTTGAACGTACTGGTTTGCAGTGTTTTGTAATAAATTGAGAAGCCTTTTGTTTTCTTTCACTACTTCGCTAAGCTTTTTAGATGCTGGCTTCTGTTTAGTCTTTTTCGGCTTTCTTAATTGGCCCAGCAGTTTTTGAAGCAATCTGATTTTATTACCATGTTCTGGATGAGTAGTTACAAAAGAGCTCGGGCTTCCGATTGTCTCAATGCCATATTGCTCTTCACTCCAAAGTCTAAGCTTTGTCAGGCTATTAGGAATAACGATATCGTCTAGTTCCCCCGAAACCTTCTTGTTGAGCAACTCGATACGGAGTTCGATTTGCCCCTTCAGTTTTTGTTGCCGCTTCAGATTGTCCACGGTTTAGATCTTTTCCATTGATGTAATCGATTCAGCCCGTTCCAAAAGCGTATTTAGTGAAATGATTTGAATGCCAGCCAACTCACCCAATATCGTATCGTCGCCACCAAATCTCTTCGTGTTACTTCTGGCTTTGAGATCCTTCGAAATTCCTTCTGCATACCGTTCAGTGTAAACACTAAATGGGCATTCACCGCACAACTCTTCTGTTCCATTGGAAAGTTCAGGCATATGGTTTTCATTTGCACACATGGCTTTGTCGGCAAGGGTCGTATTAGTTGGACACGAGCACACTGTTCCCCATACATGTTGAGTGAGATTAACTCCGGATTTTTTCATATACATCTGCATTCTTTCTATGGCACGTTCGCGTTCGACCACATCTACCTTGCTTCGATAGTGCCTCAACCAGTCTTCAAATTTTTTCTTAATCTTATCTCCGCCTTTACCACCAATCTTTGTTTTGCCTGATATAACACCTCGTAAAAAAGTTGCTGACCACTCGTCAGCTACTTCATTCATTTCCTTCATGAAGTCTGCATCTGTGATATACCGCTTGGTCATTTCAAGGTTGAAATGGCGAAGGTGATATGAAAGAGCGCCAATGTATGAGCCCTCATAGCGATAATAGTAAATTAGTGCAAAGAACCTTCTGAATTGATGAGGCGAGAAGCTCCATTCGACATTTGTTTTGCTTAAGACATTTATGTCATAGAAGTTTTGAATGCTCCGATCGATTTGAAAGGACGAAATCTCTCCACTGGCAGAGATGTATTGCCACAATGAGTCATTTCCAGATTGGCTTCTGGCTTCCTTGCTTATGCGCTCCAGAATTTCTACCGCTTTTTTGACCAGAGCTGGCACTGGAACCAGATCATATCTTTGACTGGTTTTTTCAATGTATGTCTTTAACCAATATGAAGTATCATCTCGATCATCGATACAGCCAGCTCCAAGGTCAAAGATCTCTTCCTTTCGTCTTGCTGTCAGTGCCGCGATTGTTGTAAAGCAAGCGGAAGCCAACATTCTAACGATTCCTTCCAATGTGACTGTGTTCTTAGCTTTGCTTACGAAGTAGTTACCAGTTTGCACTGTTAGCGTTAGACCATGTGTTTCAAGCGTCTTCATAACAACTTTTGGTGAAGCAGTATTGTTATAGAGACCTTCTATAATCGGGGCGTAATCGAGAACCCACTTAACCGACTCGGCTAAATGCGCAAAAGCCACTCTTGGTGGAATTGATTTAGTTCGTTTGCATTCGACTCCAAGCTGAAAAGACAATTTACCCGAGCCTTCTGGGAAGGGATTCTGATTGAAGCACTTCGAAGAAATATGGTTGCTCCAGGCCCATATCTCTTCGAGAGGTAAAAGCTTTCTTTGAACATCCTGGCACGTGTTTTTGGAAGGCACGTTATCCATTTCATCAAGCACATCGGTGTATTTAATGCTTTGTATGTCCACACCCTGAAAGTTGGTCCTGATATGCGTTTCAAACCATGTAAGAATGCTGTTTGTGTATTGACCAGAAATTCTTCTTCTTCCAAAGATGTACTGAGTCCCTGCTAATTGGTGTATTTCCTTTCTGCGAATCCTGCCGGCTGAATCAATAGGTAGTTGCAAGCCATTTAATATAGAGTCCCTTACTGTGTCGAACACATCCTTAGGCACCAGCAATGCAATCTCAAACCCATATGCCACATGTCTTGCGTATGAGCTTATATGTTCAGCAGTTACGTCTTTAAGAGATTTGATTCTATAGTTGCTTAGCCAGCATAGAAAACCTAACAGGGCTTTGATTCTGTTGGCATGAACAGCTGCTGTACAATCTGGGTAAAAAAGCCTGAAGGTTTCTGCGTAATCTATAGCTAGATTGTAGAACTCTTTATTGCACTTATCCGCAAGATTAGTGCCGTCCATTAAACCAACATCAAAGAATACCGATTGTGTGCGCCCTAGAGAGCCGGAACCATCTGAAACAATCCATTCATGCCCATCTTTCGAGACAGAGTGTAACCAAGGCCAGAGGTATCGCTTTTCACCGAAAACTTCCTCGGAATTTTGTACGCGAATAACGTTTATCAGTTTGCTCTGGCTTTGCATTATCATTACCAAGGCTCCGGCATGGTAAATCCATTCTTCTTTTTGATAATGGATGCGTATTCTTGGGCCTTTCTTTTTACTGCACTTAGTCGGCCTCGAGTCATCTTTTCATCGAGCACAACCGAAAATAATGCCTTCCAAGGAACCCAAACACCTGACCATCTATCAGGTCGTTCAGATACCCATTTCGGTTCGTTATTATCTAAGGCTTCTTTCCATATTATCATCTCGGCTATTGATCTGGTGTCCGCACTAATGAGCATCCTGTCATGTTTACATTTGGCACAATTTTCAATTTCCGTGCACCGAATTTTGCTGCCTTTGCCATTATCCAGATATCCGTTTTTGCAGAAGACACCCATGCCTGTTCTTTGAGCTTTCTCATACCGGGATGCCCACTCGCTTTCACTTAATCCAATCTTTATATGTGGGCTCTCAACATTCTGAGTCATTACAACTTCAAGAGTATTTTGATACCCCAAAATATGTTCTTCTTGAATCACTCTATGGGGTAACTTGTTTGTGTATCCAGCAGTTGTTGTGCCTGACTCATGTTGAGCCAGCATTTGCGCCAGCCCAAGATTTGAAGGATTTTTTAGCTGAATTTCTAAAAGAACTGTAGGGCGAATCATGGACGGACTCAGCGCAAACTCTTTCAGGTAAGAAGAGCTATTAGCGATGGCTTTGAAATCTGCTCTGAAATTAAACTCAGTAAGTATTTTAATTTTTCCATTTGCTGAGTAGATAGCTATGTGGCGATCAGCTTTATTTTGACTTTCAGTAATTCTCGTTATGCTATCTCTTAAGTATTTCAAAGCTGATATAGCACTGATTGTGCTGCTGTCTTTCGACTTTACTGATAAGTCATCGTAAATGGGTTTTCCTTTCGCTCTGTCCTTCCTGCCTATTACTCTTTTATGGCCTGGAACTTCTGAATCCCCCATGCAATCCGGAGCCAATACAAGGGCTACAGATGTGTTGTTGCCACTTTCACATAGATACAGCGTTAGAGCTGCAGAGACAGCCATTCGAGTAGGAAGTAAATATGATGAAACTTCTTCAACTCCCCCTAATTTCGTATATTGCTTATTCCAGAACTGACTGCCTGTCGTGGAGTATGATGGGCAAATCCCGTTATACCTTGCAGTAATTAACGCTAAGAGATTAGAAAGTGTCAGCTCCTTGTTTTGAAGCGGGAATAGTCTGTTCACTAAACTTCGATGGCTTTCTGGTGACTTTCCTCTTTGAGCATCTTCAAGTAGCTCTGCAATTTTAGAACCTGAATAGGTTGCTTTACGAATCAACTCACAGCCTTCTTGGTGCTTTGATTTCCAGGCATTAAACGCAATGCTTGCTTTAAGACGAAGCTCATCAATCCTATCACATGAAATTTCAAGCATTGCTTCTACAAGATCATCTGATAGTTCATCGCGAATCTGTCTCTCATAGACCAAAGTTTCTATGAAGGCTTTAGTGTCCTTGCCGTGTTCTATTTCTATATTTCTATACTTTGCTGCCTCATCGAGAATTGCATCCATTTTTTCGAAATCAGTTTTTCTGCTAGCTTCAAGAATAGACGGCCTTTTCGATCTGTCTTTGTTTGAACGATGTCTCAATCTGCGAAAATGAAACAGTGGAATTACTTTCGCTTTGCCTAGCTTTGTAATCGAATTAAAAATCGGTTTTGAGCCTTTTGATCTATCATTTCCAAGCTCCGCTTTTGCGAGCGCATCTTGTTGATACTGCATACAGGCTCTTTCGAACCTGGTCTGGTTTACTTTCTTGCCAGTCGCCAGGCTTGTTGCGACATCCAGTGCCCCATTTGATTCATCTGCAAGCCATTCGAAGAAGTGGAGAATTCTTCCATATGCAGCTTTGGGACTCGCCAATTCGTTTGAGATTGCAATAAACGCTGTGCCGATTTTCTCAGAGAATTCTAAGCCATATGTTCCAATCAGAGATTTGAATGAGAATACCCGGTTGTGTGTTCTGGAATATGGCGTGGCACCAAGATTTATGGTGGGAGAGCCATATACTGTAAAATATTTCTTTGTTAATCCTCTTTTTTGTTGTTCATGTATTTCTTTTTCTTTGCTATCAATAAGAGCGATCAATGAAGGAGTTTTTTTAATAATCCCTGTGGTTACCCCAAGTTCTTCAGATAACCATTTTTTACTTATCGTCCTATGGTTTTTATCAATGACGATGTCTTCACGTTGAAGGATAAACTTTAGTTTCTCTGCAAAAACATCGCCGCTGTATTGGGAGTAAGTCCCTTCGGCAATTACTTGATCGAACTCTGTAAACAATTCTTTCAGTTTGGGGGCTCTCCGTTCGGCAATGTACACACTTTGATTCGAACCGAACCCAAACTCGCTCATTATCTCTCTACGATTAAGCTTTCCCAAGGCATTTATGGGCAATTTATTTAATGCATGCAGTTCTTCCAGGAATTCCCTGATTTCAGGGGCCTTTCTCTCCCAGACAGTCCCTAGTACTCCAGTCTCGTAAAGTTCAGCTTCTAACTCTTCAACTAGGTCTCGGGCCCATTGCCAAGTAGCGTCTTTGTTGCCTTGCCTTAATGAGCCGCTTGGAAGTCCATAAGTGTTCTCAAAGGCTGACCGTGAGATGGTGCCTCTATAGATTGGGACATTTTTACTTTTTCTTAACTCATTTATCAGTTTTTCAAACTTAACAGGATTGGCATAATCAGATGAGCATCTTCCCGTTGAAATACCTTTCCTCTCAATCAGCTCGCTTTCAAACTGATCAACAACATCTTTGGCCCAGATCCACTTTGGCGAACCATGGTAATTAGACAGGCATCCTGCTGTGAATCCATGTCCTTTCTCTATCTTGGATCTGGCAACTTTTCCGTCTGCTGTCGGCAATTGGCCTTTCATAAGTAGATCGTCAAGAAACGATCGAAGTTTTTCTGGAGTGTTATAATCAAGCACTCCTGCCCCGTAGTTGTTGTTTGACCCTTCGCTCAATCGGCGCCCAATCTATTGCTATACGGCTACAGGTGCCGATATAGCTGGATGAGGGTCGTAGCCTTCCAATTCAAAATCATCAATTGTGTAGTCGAACAGTGAATTCGGCTTCCGTTTGATGATCAATTTTGGAAACGGTTTTGGCTGACGCGTAAGTTGCTCATTGGCTTGTTCAATATGATTGAGGTAAAGATGAACATCCATCCCAAACCAAACAATCTCACCTACATCGTACCCAGTCTGCTCAGCCAAAATAGTGGTTACAAAAGCCAAATTACAAATATTGAAGGCCAATCCAAGAAAACTATCGACGCTCCTTTGGACCATGGCGCCCGAAAGCTTGTTTGTGTTTGGGTCTACAAAAAATTGGTAATGTTTATGGCAAGGTGGAAGGGCCATCTGATCTAATTCGCCAACGTTCCATCCATCAAAAATAATTCTTCTAGATGTTGGATTATTTCTGAGCGCATCTATGACTTGCTGGACCTGGTCAATTTCATTGCCGTCTGCAGTTTTCCAGCGCCTCCATTGCTTTCCATATACGGGACCCAATTCCCCCCATTGGGCTGCAAAAGTATCGTCCTCTAGAACTTGGCGCTCAAACTCCTCTAGAGTCATTTTACTTTCTTCACTTTCTTTAGGCTGGGTATCAATGAACTTCTTATGTGGCCACTCGCTCCAAATATGGACATTTTGCTCAAGCAGTTCCCGAATATTTGTGCCCCCTCTTAACATCCACAGCATTTCCTTAAACGCCGTCTTCCAGTACACGCGCTTGGTTGTAAATGCAGGAAAGCCTTCGCTCAAATCAAAACGCATCGTATGACCAAAAATGGCTTTTGTTCCAACTTCAGTCCGATCTACTCTTGTGCTTCCATCATTGAGGATCTTTCTGAGCAAGTCTAAATATTGTTGTTCAGGGTGCTTACTCATTAATTGTATTCTCCACTTGTGGCGCATTTATGACGATACATATATGTCCGAAACGCTACCATAATATTGAATACCAACATAAACAACAATAACATTTATAAAACAAGTCTTTAATATGCGAAATAATTTGCCAATAGCGTTTTTAATGTCACTAAGGAATACTACGCCGAGGAAGATGTCTGCACTGCGCTGATACAGCTGGCAGGAGAGCCTGCCGTCGGCGACATAAAACTGGAAAAAGGCATGGCAGGGCGCCAGC